>JGI24158J21664_10006418_pt1 | contig 15503 bp, 9 predicted proteins | sample Ectturendosymbi3_FD_21664 | JGI IMG/M metagenome (IMG submission 21664)
ATAGGCAATAGGCATGATAAAAGAAGTGGACACCTGCAACAGTCGGGACTTCATGCATACAGATGGCCTTTCTCGCTCACTACATTTGCCAGAAAAAAAATTTTTAGCATGTACTCTGTAAAAACTGATGTACCTTCGCTTGTGGATAATATATCTAGTGATATATCTGACAATGAAATAGTTGTGGCTTGGAAGAAACACAGAGCTTAATTTTATTGTTTGCGGTTTGTCTATCATCTTCCACTGCATGAAAACATGTTTGAAGTGCTATGCAATGCATAGACATGAATGCAGCATACTACTCCAAGTGCAAATGTATAATTATTGGTTGCGTTTGAAAAATTCATTGCCAGTTGAAAAACAAAAGTAAGAGTACGAAATGAACAAAAATTGCAGTTTCGACTATTAATTTTGATAAGATTTATATTGTTGAATTAGCATGCATGTTTTTTCACCAACACTCAATAACCCATCAATTTTATTTTTGCTTTGAATTGTCCTTGAATAGATCTTTCAGATGAGATATCACACATCATCCTACCTTCAGAGCTCCTCGAGATATTGGCTGTTAAAAATGATGTCATGCATGAGTGATCATATAAGGTGCTTCTAATCAATCTTGGTTCAAAAGTCAACCAAGGTGACCTCAGGGGTCAGTATCTGGTAATGAGCTCAAGTACATTATGCTCAACCATACTCAAAGAATTGGCTGTTTTAAATCATATAGAAGTAAAATTACAGGACTTCAAAGTTGATCATAACAAATTCCTCATGCTGTTACGCTTGACTGAGTATAGGCAAATTTCAAATGCTTGTAACTTCGGCTATGGTTGTCCGATTGTCAAAAAATTTAGTTCATTTTGATCAGGAGAAAAAATCAAATTTCAACAAAATCTTAGAGGGTGGGTTGCATTTTGTCATTTTTTGGATCACTTGACATGGAACGACCAGTCCTCTTTTTCCTTCAATTCACATATTTTTGAGTAACATTCACTAGGTTCTCAAAAATAGGCAATTAAAAAAAAAGAAACTACGTACTCATAATCATTTCATGTATTACTTTTTGGAAATGCTTTTTGCAAAATTAGGTTTACTTAACATTCCTAAAACATTTGTTATTAGCATGTTCACTATGATTTCAGCATAGTAATTATATCAAACAACATGCAGTCCTCATTTCTTACTTATACATTATATCCATAGTATTGTTGCTATGCCCTTAGCAATTTTGATTACGGATATCGTAGACATTTTTCAGAGTTTAACACTTTGAGAGCCGGGGTACGATATATTCGTACTTTGAAATCGGCCTAAAACCAGCAGTTGTCAGTTGCCTTATCAACACCCTAGCTCCTCCGCCGATTGTACTAGAGAGCTGTTCAAGGGCTCAAATGGATCGGCCAGTCATCTAGGCTGCACTCAAAAAAAATTTTTTGGTTGGGGGTTGCAGATTTTTTGTGACTGACGTCATAAGTGAAGTAGAATTTGGGCCATTTTGGCTAATGTTGCCTGGCCTAGGGCCCAACCGCTATCATTGAAGTTTTCGTTTAAAACTAGGCTCGAGTCTGAGTCTTTTGAGCCTTTGATCAACTTTCTAGCGTTTCTGGTTCAAAAGTTATGATCTAAAACAAACAATTTAAGTAATTATCTAATTATCAAATTAGTCAAAAATTTTTTTAACTCAGATCATAACTTTTTAACCTGAAACCCTAGCAGGGCATCCAAAGTATCAAAAGACTCGGATTGTAGCCTAGTTTCCAGTAAAAACTTCAGCAAAATACTACCATCTAACGATTGGTGCCCAGGGCCAGGTGAAGTTGGCCAAGGTGGCCTAAAAGTCCTCCACTTATGACGTCACTCACAAAAGACCCGCACGCCCCAACCAAAAAATTTTTTTCAAGTGCAAACTATAAGACTTACCGCATCTTTTGACACTTCAACCAGGTCTTTAACCCGTACAGGAGTGGATATATTCCCACACACAGCCACATGCGATCCAGCTGTTTTTTTGCGAACAAACTCGGACACTTGAATTAACCCAGATGTCAAAGTGTTAGGAAGTTAAGGCACATAGTAAGTATGATGTTAACCATAAACTGCACAGTTATTTTTTATCATTTATGTTGGTAATTTGAAACCAAAAAAATTGTTATACTATGTCATAAAGCACATAAATCTATTGCATGTATACACAACTACTTTTCCTGCACCCACTCTGGATGCATAGCTGGGCGGGTTCCCATACCTGCCCTGCAAATGCGGGTACCTGCAATGCATGCGGGTTAACCCACCCTGCACAGGACTCCAATATAGACAAAAGTACTAATGATGATTCTTAAAGAAAACCACATAAAATCTTGAATATGTACAAGTATATCGTTCTTTGAAATCAAGCATTAAGCTGCTAATTTCGTGCCACTTTGCAACTCCCTAACTTGTTAGTCGACTATGCTGGAGAGCTATTGAAACGCTCAAAAGACTCGGCGAGCTTTCTAGTTCGTACTGGAATTAATTTGTTGGTTTTGTTTTTTTTTGTGGCTGATAAGTGGGGTAGGTTTTTGGCCATTTTGGCTCAGGTTACCTGGCCCTGGGCCCAACCACTAGATGGAAATATTTCGCTTAAATTTTCATTGGAAACTAGGCTACAATCTGAGTCTTTTGAGCCTTCAATTGACTTTCTAGCGTTTCTAGTTAAAAAAATGTGGGTAAGATTGTCAATTTTATTGTTTTTTGGCCATAACTTTTGAACCAGAAACGCTACAAAGCCATTCCAAAGCTCAAAAGACTAAGATTTTAGCGTTGTTTGCACTAAAAACTTCAACGAAATACTTCCCTCTTGCAGTTGGGGCCCAGGGCCCAATAACTCCAGCCAAAAAGGCCTAAACCTACCCTACTTATGACGTTGCCCACAAAAAAAACAGAAACCCAAAACTTAAAACTTGTTTCCATTGCAAACTAGAAGACTTGCCAATTTTTTTAAGGGTTTGAACAGCTCTCGAACACAATAGACTGGCGAGTTGTGGAGTTGCAAAACTTGGCCAATATGGGAAAATTATTCCATTTAAACCGAAACTCGGCTGGCTCCAAAGGTGTTGTCACTTGCTGTGTACATAGCTGCAATCTTTAATAACCTTCCTAGCACTATATATATCAAGAACAGTTCACACAATGCTTATAGCAGTGATGTTGCATTTTTTCCACACACAAACTAACAGATATTTTTAGTAATGTTGTTGGACTAACAAAATGCATCTTTTCCATGGCATTACGTTTATTGAAAATTGTAACTTACTTATTAAAAATGATACATTGATTACTGTGATGCAGGCAGTAATTGTCGCTAATGAAGTGAAAAAAGATGTCAAATTTTAACCATTGTAAATAAGAAAGCTTTAAACTTCTGTTCAGGTTTGAATTTTTATGGTTTAACAGCAAGAAGGATACTACTTAATTATTGTGTATATCCGTTATGGTGCATCAGCAGTGCTCGACTTTTTTAAAACAACTTCCACCTAGCGTTAAAGTGTTGCATTTATGTCAAAAATGATACCTCTGAATTTTTTTCACAATTGGTTAATGTTTAGGGGTGCATCAGGACTCCCAACATTTGACCCGAAGGTCAAAACTTGCAAATAATGAAACTCAGCCATAACTTAATAACTAATTGGAAGAGAAATATGATTTCAGTGTCTAACCCTACTCAAATGCATACCAGCTGTTCATTAAAGCAATCAGAAAGTAAATCTTTGTAGCTTATGTTGAGTTTTATTAAGTTCATGCTTTTGACCTTTTGCAGTAAATTTTGAGGTTGCAGTAAATACTTTCAGTTCAGTATGATGAAATTTCCAGTTATTTCCAGTTTTAATTGTCATAGTTGCTGTTGTGCTGTGTTACACGATAGTCTTGAGGTTGTTTACTTTCTCCGACCTTACTTTAGCCTTTCAACATTTCACCTGTTAGCATTGCTTGCAGATGTAAGGACTGATGATGATGCGTACTTTTACGTGAAATCCATTTCCTGTTAAAATTTGTGATTGATTCCTTGCTTATTTCATCTGTGGAGTTAAGTTACTTGAATACAGATATGCGCAAGTTTGAATCATCGCAAAAAGATGAAAGCAGAGCGCAATCAGCTGATTCCTCTAAAGCTTATAGAAAACCTTCTAGAGCTTTCAAAAGACCAAATAAATTAAGCAATTTCTATTTGCAGTGATTTTTGCTAAAATATATCAACTTTGTGTTTTTACAATAATGTGTAAGCGTTTGTTATGCATTCTTCTTCTCGGTCAAGTTTTAAGCCATGGTGGTATTGCCACTAAGACTTTTAGCAAAATATACACATATGTATGAAATTATGTAAAAAAACAACTGAGTGTGGAAAATTGTCATAAAAAATAAGTAGTGCAGGACCTCCAATGCCCATGCTGACAATACAAAAATCTGATAATCATTAACGTGATACAATTTTCACGATTGCATTTCTTTTGTGTCACAAGACTTGGAACAGCAAAATTTATCAATTTTCTGTCAATTTCCTGTTTCTTGGTTGACGCAGGTGGAGCTGAGTTTCAGCTTTTCATTAAGGGGCTAGTAGTACAAAATACATTATACAAGACATCTTGGTTTAATGAAGTATTTACACATCGCGATCGTGGTAGTCAGCCCCATACTTTTACTTTGAGTCTTTTGTTGGGCATGTGGCATAGGAGGTAGGCTAAATTGTTGCAGCAGGGTTAGGCCAGAGTTGTGGAATTGAGTGAGAGTGAAAGAATCAAAACGAAAGCTGATAAACTGCTTTCACCAAAGACTTAGTTCTACGTAACCTGGTAGCAAAAGTGTTAAAACATTGGGGACTACTTTTTTGCTTGTTGGGCACTTGAAACAACATTGGGCAATACCGACTCAAAGGACGAGTGACTTGAAAAATATGATTGAGTTACATCACTGACAGCACCACCAGAGCTCAAAGCAATTCCAAGATACATCAGAAAAATTTTGAACATTCTTGTGAAAAACACGTACTTATGATTTATTCTAACAAAAATAAGTGCATATGAGAATTGCTTAAGTTTTTAGGTGTCTCTGATAGCTTTAAGGAACAGCTGGTATGTATTTTAGTAGGGTTAGACACCAAAATCATGTTCCTACTCCAAGTAGTTCCTAAGTTGCGGCAAAATTTCATTATTTGCATGTTCTGCCCCCCGGGTCAAATGTTAGGAGTCCCGATGTACCCCTAAACATCGAAAAAAATTTGGAGGTCTCATTTTGACATAAATGCAACACTTTAACACTAGGTAGAAGTTGTTTTTAAAAAGTCAAGGGCTCCTGATGCACCCTAATAGCCATATTAGTTTTAGGCTTACATTCAGTAATCCATGAAATAACATATGAACTGTTCACAAGTTCTATATATTTTGACACTAAGAAAACCCTTTAAACTGAATTTTCATTGTTTATCAGGCAACAGTCTGCTATGAAGAAATCGTAATTCATGTTGCATAATGAATAGGAAATAAACTGGGAAGCATGAAATGGGCTTGAAGAAAGCGCTAAAAAAATTCTACAGTCTACAACATAGGTTTCCAAACTACGGCCCATGGGCCCAAGCCAACCTGTAAAGCTATTTCCTTCAGCCCGCTAAGCTGGCCTTTATCCAGCTGCATAAGACATTTTGCTAGTAATGAAAAAATAATATATAATTACGAAAAATTTGTTGTTATAGTGGAATGTAACATATCCTGAAGCAATCACATTATGTAAGATGTCTGGCCCTCGAACTGTAGTGTAACAACTTATGTGGCCCTCGGACAAAAAAGTTTGGAGATGCCTGTTGTAAAGTCTAAAAACGTGAATGAAATCCGAGGTTATTTCGACTTTCCACACAAATGCTCACTTTTTCACCGCAATGAAATGTGAACCGTTGGTGTTAAACAGAAGCAAATGAATCTGAAGAAGTTCAAGTGAAATCTCGCTGAAGGTTTTGTGCACCTGACGTATACTCCGCTAATCAACCGTAACATTTGCATCACCGCGTGATGTGTCTTTAGGGAAAGTCGCTATAGCGTCTAAATACAATGGCTGAGCTGACTGTTATTTTTAGCTTCTATTGTCACTAAAGATTTATCATGTTGTATCAGTCAGTTATTCTTTCATGACCTTTTCACTAGTCTTGTCTGTAAGTGTTTTGGTTATTAAGTACAACTTCTTGTACATCGAATATCCATCAAGTAACTGTATGATATAAAAGCATGGATTCATAGTCCAGCAAATGACTGCGCAAATTAATCACCATGTAATTGATACAGTAAAAAAATGGATATTAAAGCAAGTAATCTATGATTAAAGCTGGTTTGCAGTACTTTACAGTCTAGAAAGGTGCAAAAGCATAAGTTTACTTACATAGTAAATTGTTTTCTACAATACACTACAGAAATTATGATGGACAAATTTTTTAGACATACCTACTGACAAGGAACAAAGGAAGTATCTAGCTCTGCTGTCCTGGCTAATGTTTGTCCTGACACTTTGTATTTTTCTTGGCAAATTTCATGTAGGTATGTCCACCTGATTGTTACGCTTGTGATGTATATCATTTTTGCTTGTTAACTAACAAGTATCTTGTTTATTTTGTGTGTTTTTTTGTGAAATTCTCGAATAAACTGAACTGAACACTGAGTTTTTTTCCAACATCGAAATAGTGGAAGTACTCCCACATTTAAGCAGCAAATGGTATAGCTTCCTCCACTTTATTGTCTCTATCAGAAATATATATCATTTTATCATGTCCATCTTTGTTTCATCTCTCAGACACCAATCCTTCAATAAGCTGCTTCTCAGTAAGTTCTTCCAAGATCTCAACACCATCATCAATTATAAACAACTTCTTAAACTTTTCAGTATCCACACCCATTGCTAGATGAGGCAAGTAGATGGCTCCAGAGCAATGAAGCCTGGTTTCCTCCAACGATTTTGGATTGTGGCTCATGAAATCTTGACACAGGTTTGCTTGATCATTAGTGGATGCATTTCACTACAACCTGAACTGCAAGTTGACTTTCGCCATCATCAATGATCTTGTTGCACATCTCATGCCTCAAGTATGCTTTTAGTGCTCTGATGATTCCTCATATTACAGGACTGCAAAACAGACACTGCGTTTGGTAGAAAAGAGAATGAGATGTCTTTCAAACCTGCAATATAACTGTGGGCTAACCAGCTTTCTGCTGTAAGAGCCAATGTTTTTCTTCTGTAGACATCAGTCCTGATTTAAGCCATTGTTTAAAGATGGTGCTTGTCATCCATGAATTAGGAAAATTGTGAGGGATGAATATATTCTGCTTGTTTTCAAAACATCGAGGAGACTTCTTTTTCATGAGTAACAATGCCTCTTTGTCACCATTCATATCACAAGCTACACTAGCAATGTCACTTGATCTTTTGTTGTCTTGAAACCATTTTGTGTAACCTTCCTTGCTTTTTCATCATATGTGCTCTGTGACAAAGCTTCTACACCAGGTGAATCAGAGTAGAAAATGTGTTGGAAACCGGCCAGTTTTTCGAAGTTGATGGAAAGGCAAATGTCAATCAAGATCAATGCCAGATTAATGCAGCACAAACTTCTTGTGACCAAGGCTGCCACCAAATTTTGCACCCACAATGAACCTGCAGCTCCCTCACTTTCTCTGCTGATGCTGTTAGCTGAGTTTTTTTCAGACAAATATGTTATAGGAGCATAGGTGTCATGGTTTTGAACAACTCAACGCAAATATTCTCAAACTCATTTGACTCAAAAAAAAAATTTTAAGTTAGTTTTTCAAAGACAAACACATTTGCACCCCAAAAAAGCACTACGAGTATCCATAGTAAAGACAACGAAAAGGCAATAAAAATGAAGAAATTCCACCTGTATCCAGTAAAAACTTTTCTAATGTTTGTTTGAACTGAACGAAACGATGATCAGTCTGATTTGAAACAAGCTTTTATGTGTCAGTGTGGCAAAAGTTAGGCAAAATAGGTCAGGAGTATCAGTTCTGTTCGATTGCAATATGCAATTTTTCGTACTTGCAATCTCCATAAATTTTGTGGAAATGGTATAAACATGGTCAACTCTCAAAAACCTCCCCATAACCAGCCTGTTTTTTGGGAAAGCCACCCAGTATGAAATGTGTTAACAGCAATCACATCAAGTCAGTATATGTACGTTTGGTGCAGACGCAGCATTTAGATAACTTGTTTGTAAGCTAAGTGTTCCTACTTAGCCCTCCACAATTGTTCGGGTGCATAGAACTTTTGAAACAATTAGGTTGGAACAAATGTTACACATCTCGCTGAATTGAGAATGACAACCTAATGCTCCCATAATTTCTGTATTGTGGATTTGATGTTAGCATCACATGTAGTAGGCAAGAACTGTGATGATCCAAAATTAGTCTTGTTGTAACATATTAGCATCAATCTCATAATGAAAAAGATAATTACGATCTTGTGAATCAAACATGGAATAAACAAAGTATGATTACGCAACAATAGAAGCCACAGCTGCTTCTACAACACAGCAAAGTAAAAATTGTACATAATGTTAGCTGAAGTAATGTGTCCATTCACAACTGCATCGTGCAAGAAAGTCAACTAATATGACTTGGTAGAAATATCAAAGCTTTGGCACAAGTGACCTAAATCCAACATAAGGCTTAAATGAAAGGGACAATGACTAGCATTCACAAGCAAAACCAACCTCAAAAAATCTGCTCCAGAGATGTTTGACCCAAGAAATAACATTATCTGAGTTTTCAGGGTTCCTATGCAATTTTGAATATGAATTTCCAAACTTGTTAGATATTTTTTTCCTGACTTAACTTTTTCAAATGATATACCTGATTCAAATACAGCCACTGGAATAGTTAACACAATGTCAGTAAAATTATCAATCCTATCAGAATGCATGTCAAAAGATCAACTCTGGAAAATCATTTTCTTTTTCCATACCAACAGACCACACAAATTTTTTTCCAAACTTTTCTAGGCTGGAAATTGAACAAACTTTTAACCATATTTTCCCAGACTCATAGGAATCCTAAGTTTTGTTCATTTTAGTGGAAAAACAAATAAAACGGCTCCATATTTTAAGTTAAATGCATTGAGACATTTTTGTTACCTCAACTATTAATTAATAGCAGGGAACAAGAAATATGATGGGCCATTGTTTATCTCAGGCAACAGGAGTAGCTGGCACCACTATCTTTTTTTGCAACCCCACTTAACCAGATTGGCTTTACAGAGGCCTATTGCAGTTCTGAGGGGGTTTAGGCAGGCCCAAAAAAGCCATATTTTACTGGAGCCATGGGGGAGTCATTCCTGTGAAGTAATGGCGAACTTGTTTGGTTTTTCTGTGAGATGTTCTAGACACATGGTTTGATGGTGGCTGTGAGGTTGGGTGTTGAAGACATTCACACACTGGAGGAAACTGTGCCTAGATTATAGTCTTTGATTTGGGTTTACATGGTTGAGGAGAGGATGTTGTGCATCTGTTTCATGCTTCAGTTTCCCTTGTTGGGATGCCACAGTTCTTATGATGTATGTAGGAGCTATGCCACACAACAGAGATTCTCGGCACTGGTGAGTTTTAGGCAACTGCTGATAGCATGGCATGTACTTTAAGTCTGGGCGTAACTTCAAGATATGAGGGATCAATACAAAACAGGAGAGGCATGCTGTCTGACCAAATACAATGACATGGTCAGCAAATTTTTATAAGGAAATCGATTTCACATAATACAACACATCCTCAGTCCCAAAAACTGTAAGCAGTGCTTATGAATGAAACAATGAAAAGCCTAAGCAAGGGCATATAAAGCAAACAAACTCAAGACTGAATAAATCAGAACACAAGCTGCAACAATTAAAAACATATAGTATTACATGCAATTGATTTTCTATTAAACTTTTTCTGGTCGATTTTTTGATTATCTCCCTTGTGTAGAATAGTTTTACTTGAACATAGATTTGTGCAAGTTTGAATCATCGCAAAAAGATGAAAGCAGAGCTCAATCGGCTGATACCTAAAGCTTTTAATTGTTGCAGTTACAAAGACAAATGGAACCAAACAGCTGGAAGAAATAATGGAGCAACATACATCTATCCATGTTAACTCATTTTTTGTTTTTTTGCTTGTGGAGTTCTACCAAATGTTCATGAAATTAATCTGTTGTTAATAATTGCTTTGCATGTTTGTAAAATGTCATCAGTTCAAATGAAACATATGAGGTTGCTAAAAAACTCATGTGACAGACTACTTTTTGACAGGTGGGTTGCCCTGTTTGTTAAAAAGACACACTATATTGGAACCAATGGAATGCTCACGGTATCCTAAAGATAAAAGGTGGGAAAGTCTAATTTTGAACTGCTGTTGTTAATTATCCCCACACATTACAAACTAATAACTGGAGTATGATATTGTTGCGATCGGAAAAGCCCGAGCGGCATGTGCGGAAAGTTTAGCACCGTGGCAGCAAGCAACAATAGAGATCACCTGACAAAATCACTATATTATTGCTTGTTTGTGCCACATATATATGGTGTTTTTCTTAACACACATCCCGTTCGTGGTGAATCACATATTTAACGCAACACCACCAGAGACGTTGCAACAACATACCCTTCTTTTTACAATGAACCGCACCGATCACACGTTCTTTGTGTGAAAGCTGCATCCGGCACGATCTGCACGTCCTGGTCACAGCATCATTTTGCTGCGTTTGGAAAAGCCCGAGCGGCATATGCGCAAAGCTTCGAACTGTGGTGGCAAGCAACAATAGAGTTCACATGCCATGATCACTCTATTATTGGTTGTTCGTGCCACACATACATTGTTATTCTTCGCGCACATCCCATTTGTGGTGAATCACACGTTTGATGCAATGCCAACGGATAGGTTGCAACAGTATCTATCTCACAGTTGGTTTCAAATGTTGCAGATGTTGGTCTTAAGCCTATTGTCAAAAGACTCAGCTTCTGCAATTTAATCTGTTCACTGCTTGTCATATTTTCAGAAAAAGAAAAATCAAAAAAGGTAGCAAAAAATTCAAAAAATATAGATTGGGAAGTGTTAATGACATTTTTTTCATGATAAATTTAAAAAAACACGCACCAAACATTGTTTATTTGACACATCACTGTGGTTGCTTGAAGCCAAGCATCCCATAATTGGCGTCAGTCTTGCTTTTTGGCTCTGGTGATGGCAGTATTATGGTCAAACTCATAGCGTGTATTTGCAACTACAGTTGGTGTGGTTTATCCAAGTCTTCCTTTGGTTCTTCGTTATTTCACCAGCAAACTTTTGCTTCCAACTTACAGGACCGAAGATGTGCGAATGACATGAAATAGATTTCCCAGTAAAACACTTAGAGATCATATTTGGCTATGTCACCCTTGTGGAGACTTGCGCAAGTTGGAATCACTGCAAGTTATGAAAGCATCAGACCCAGAGCCTTCAATTCTCAGTTCATATAAAGATATGTTAGACAGTTTAAGAGAAAACAACCTAGACAACATTAAATGATTTTTCCTATAGTACTGATTAGTAAAAACAAATTTATTGAAACAAGCACAAACATGAAATTTACAAAAAATATGGTAAAGATATATTTGCTCAATACATCACACAAAAGTTTTGTGGGGAATAGTATTCTATTATTGCAGAGATTAGAAGATTTTGCCTACACAATACCAGTACTCCTCTGTGATAATTAACCACCACGTGATTGATCGCATGCTGCATACATTCTTTGCGACAATGCTTCAATCATCCTCATGTTGTGCAACAAGTAATTGGCAAACAGCGTGCTGGAGTGGCAAACAGCGTGCTGGTGATATGCAGCATTACTGTTTAATTTGCAATCCAGTAACCACTAACAAGATTTCTTTATTTCAGAGATTTTGTGCTTAATAAAGCTATCATCAAATATTTCGATTTATTCAGTTCAGTTTACAAACACAAATCTTGTGGTGATGACATCTACTGCAAATACACTGAAACCAACTCGACTGGACATTGATGAAACTCTGATTCAGCTTTAAAGGAATGGAAGCATTGGAAAATAATGTTTGACAATTTTGTTGCTCATGCTCAGCTTGAAGATGAGCAAACAGAAGACAGCGATAGAAGAACTTTGGTTTCTAATTAATCTTACTTCAGCTTCTTTCTTCGAGTTCATGAAAGATTGTGCTTCATTCGAGGCAGCTACTGAAGTGCTTAATAACTTGTTTTTTTAAAACACTGAACAAAATATTTACATACTATCAGCTAGCAACTTGCAAACAAACCATTGGCCAAATCATACACGAATTCTTCCAAGCACTACAAATACTAAGCAAAAACTGCCAATGCAAAGACGTTAGTAGGGAACTACAGACAGGAATTGTGCCGTGACGCTTTCATCAATCGCCTTCTGTCTCCTGCAATCAGTCAATGCCTCTTGGAAAACAAAACACTGACTTGACCACAGCTTTTGATCAAGCCAACACTCTAGATCCTGCTCAGAAAAATTTGCTTGCAGAAAATTTTGCTTGCATACAATGCGAACTGTAACAGCAACATCAGCAGGTACAGCTAAGCAAGAAAACTTTTCTCTTGAATCTTTCCCTGACATTTCGCATCCCCCTGATGCCATTTTTAGCAGCAAATTAGATTTGTGAAGCTCTTCTGCGGTATTTGTTCAAAAGAAATGCTACTTCTGTGGATATAACTACAAACCAAGGAAGTTTTGAGCAAAATAAATAATGCAACTAGTGCAAGAAAATGGGACATTTCAAGAAAGTCTGTAAAGGTAAAGCTCATTTGCACTTTTCTGCATACATGTCACAAGTATGTGCTCTATGCCCTAAAACTTCATCATCCGCTTATATGCCTGTTGTGATATGTGAGAAAAACTTTTGTGGTTTAGTTGATTCTGAGAGTTCCGATAATTATATCAGTAGAGATGTTGCTTGTTTGTTGAATGCAAAAATTTTGCCTTAACAAGTCGAACATCTATAATTCTCAGAATATGCACTGTAGATATAACTATCAATCAACAATACTTACAAAGTTTGCTTTGGCATCATCGAGCACTTATGTAGTGATGTAATCCTTATGTGGACTAGCTTTTCAGAAGTTGTATAAAAGGCTTATAATCGACTACGGCGGCTTGAAGAAAAACTTTATCGTTGCTTAACATGCATCTTGTGCCCTACCTGAGGCTCTTGTTGTACCTGAAATTTTTTGTTTCCCAATCTGTCGAGAAATTGCGAACCCATAGGAGTAAAATCTTGGAAGTACAGTACAGCTGACAAAGAATTTACTGGACAGCAAACTACCAAACTACAAGATGTTATCATTGAACCAAGCCGTTTAGAAGTTGTAGTTGTCCGAATGAACGATAAAACCTGAATGTGTGTGGATTACTCATAGACAATCAACTTGTACACTGAATTGGACACTTACACCTTTCCTTGCATAGATCACTTGGTTCTTAGGCTTCTTGAGTAGGTTGTCTTCTCAAAGTTTGACCTGACATCTGCATACCATGAAATTCCTATACTACCCTCTGACAGAAAGTACATTGTGTTCAAAGCAAACAGAAAATCATGGCAATACAAATGTATCCGTTTTGGCATTGCCGATGGTGGCATCAATTTTCAGCAAGCAATCAATCGCTTTTTGGAGGAAGAAAATTTGACGGATGTCTACACCTATTAGGATGACATAATAGTATGCAGTCGATCACAGGAGGAACATGACTTCAATGTTTCAAAATTGCTCAATGCTTTTAGGCATTGCAAATTAATGATATATGAAAATAAATTCATACAGTTTGCTACTCAAATCAATGTTCTCAGCTATCAAATCCAGCATAAAATCATCAAGCCAGATCCAGATCGCTTGAAACCTCTTCCAAACTTTACTCTTCTACAAAACAAGAATGCCCTCCAACAGAGGTTAGGCATGCTAGCCTACTATGCAAAATGGATACCAAAGCTTACTAACAAAGTTAAATCACTTGCAACTATAAAGTCTTTATGCAGAGGCATGCCACACTTTTGCAGATTTTAAAAGTGAGTTAGTAAATGTGTCACTTCATTCTATTAATGAAACCTTTCCTTTCATGGTTGAATGCAACATGTCAGATGAGGTCATCTCAGCTACACTGAACTAAGGCAGGAGACCAGGTCACATTCATGTCCTGAATGCTACAAAGAGGAAAACTGTTGTGTGCAGCTGTTGAAAAAGAAGCAACAGCAATCATTGAAGCCACACGAAAATGGAAAGACCTACTTTTACACCAGCACTTCGAATTAGTGATCAACAATCCATCACCTTCATGTTGGATAATTGTCACCTAACAACATCAACACTGATTAATGTTAAGCCATCAAAGTGCCATGATGTTATACGTAGTTATAAATCCCTTCCATTATCCATATTTTTGGCATGCATTCCTATAATGTGAGATAGTATCCTATTTAGAGTATGTTATATGTCAGCACAAGGTGAAGTTATCTGTTTTCTATGTGCACAAAATGTGACCATGAACCAGAAATTTCATTGTAAATTTTATAAAATTCAGTATATAAGCAAATACTTGTGAAATCACAAACATTTTTTTCACACTCTTTGAAGGATTCCTGATTAATAACTTCACACTGCGGCAGCAAGCAACAATAAAGATTACCCAATGACATCACTCTATTATTGCTTGTTCGCACCACATAATATGCTACTCTTAGTGCTCATTCCCTTCATGGTGCATCGCGTCTTTTACATCACTCTTACCGAGTGATTTCAATGATATGCTAGACTAGTGGTTCCTAGACTGGGAGTAAATTACTCTCTGGGAGAAATATGCGATTTTTCGAGAATGTGGAACCAAAACCACAATGTTCTTGTACATGAGGGATCATTGCAAAATTTTGTTGGTCAAAAGACATAATCGCTACCTTGATTTGGTTAGCGGCTCGAACAAGTTGGAGAAATACTGTGCTAGACAAACCCATACATTAAAAAGAATGGAAATGACCCACATCAACGTTATAATAAAAAAATCTATTAGGAAGGAGTTTGTAATACAGTTTTTTCCCTAAACATGGTAGCCAGTTCAGAAAGCTAGGTTAAAAAAGACAGTAAGAAACGATTTCATAGGCAAATGCCAAATAACTTTTAACACTTTGAGAGCCGGGTTAATTCAAGCGGTTCGAAAAAGCAGCTGATTCACACATGGCTTTGCGCAGGAATTTCTCCGCTCCTGTATGCTCTACAGACCTGGTAAAAGTATCAAAAAACGCGGCCAGTCTAGTAGATTAGACTCGAAAAAAAATTTTGAGTGGGAGGTGGGGGTTGTCTGTGAGTGACGTCATAAGTGGAGGACTTTTAGGCCACCTTGGCCCGCTTTGCCTGGCCCTGGGCGCCAACCGTTAGGTGGTAGTATTTCGCTGAAGTTTTTACTGGAAACTAGGCTACAATCCGAGTC
>JGI24158J21664_10006419_pt1 | contig 15503 bp, 7 predicted proteins | sample Ectturendosymbi3_FD_21664 | JGI IMG/M metagenome (IMG submission 21664)
TGTGTATCCCAGGATTTTTATGGTGTTGGTGCGCAACAGCCAACAAGATTAAGGATAATAGTGGTGGTTATTGGGGTCGTAGACAACCCATGTAGTCATAAAGTTGTCTCAATGGTGTGGTTGACGACGCACGAGTTATTCTGATTACTGAATAATATTTAAGTAATTTCGAGATGCAACAAAGCTCTGAACAGTTTCAGAAATTTGAACTGACTTTGAATATTGAAAAAAATCGGACAGCAATAAAAAACTAAGCCATCTGAAGGTGATTACTGCCCTTTCACCGTCTTCCGAACCAAGACGAAAACCTCACCTAAAAATTGAAGAGACTGTGAACAAAAAAATCCAATAATACAATATAATAACCAGAATCTATTTTTATCTTGGCTCTGATTGGCTAGCCAACGCGATTTTCATTCCGGCCGCAGCACTACAGAACAAATTTTTGAGAAACCTCGAGAATATGTCAAAGACGTGTACACGTGTTTTGTCAGCACCGAGGAAGCATACGACCGCGTTCTTCGAGAAAAACTGTTGGGAGTGTTGTGGGAGTACGGTGCTGATGGCCGCGTGTTGCTGGCCGTCAAGTCACTGTATATGCCTGCTCAGAAGTTTCTGACCGTGTGGGCAGGGTTGCCAGATTGACTTTTTTGACGCCAAATTTCGCAAATTTGGCTTTTTTTAGAGGCAGTTATCGTCAAAAAAATTGTTTGGCTTTTTGGCTTTTTCTCTTCAATATTTGGCTTTTTATGGAGGCAGTTGGCACATACTATCAGACTGGTGTTTTGGCTTTTTAAATATCTTGCTGAAGAATGTTATTAAGCTTTTTTTGACAGTGCTTGGTGTATTTTCTCAAAAGTTATCTGGCAACTCATAAAATAATAAAGTTGTAGCATATCTCGCAATCCACAATGCCAAAGGTCGAGTGGAAACGTTGCAGAAAAATGTGGAAGGTAAAGATTTGGAATTGTTCCTGTAGAGTGTAAAGGTAATGCTACAACTTTATTCTTCTAAAATTCTGCACAAGTAATAAATAATTTTACATTTCGTGTTCATTTAACAATTTGGCTTTTTTACCCGGTTTGGCTTTTTTTCAGACATGGTTTGGCTTTTTTCCTCAACAGATGTCTGGCAGCCCTGCGTGTCGGCGGAGTTAAATCACAAACGTTCACCATGGGTGTTGGACTCCGACAATGGTGAGTGTTGTCGCCACTCCTATTCATGGTTTGTATGCATTTGATTGACCGTAACAACCGAGCCGATGAGGCTGTCACTGTTGGGAGCTGCAGAGTCAACCGTTTGCCTTTAGCGAACGATTTTGTATTACTTACATCTTTTCCCCATTTTATTATTTTTTGAAGGAAAAGTCGCTGCTAAAGAGTAAAAAAACAATTCCACAGCCACATTTCGAATGGTTTTTGTTAAATTCACATGCTACGTGAAAATACATTGCAGTAAACCTTGACTTGTCGTATAAAACTTGAGATTGTTTCTTTGATTGCCAGCAGTCAATGGACTTAAACCAAGCAAATTTTTAAGTGTGAATAAATTAGCAAGTTATCCTGTGTTTCTTAGATTAAAAAAATATATTTTCGGTGGTAGCCATTTATCCTGAAACAATCAAGACATGCAAAGTACATGGAGAAACTTTGTTCTGATATATCTGATATTATCAGACATTATAAAACGAAATAGGCATAATTCGTCAGGCATAGTGTAGAGTAAAGAAAAACATAATTGACAGTTGGCGAAAAACATCATCGAAGGTCTTTAAAAAAGATTGAGCCTACGCATTAATCACAGATCTTTTTTGAAAGGTGACTTCGTAAAGAGAAACAATGTTTAAATCATTGTCTACGTCATTAGAATTACTTCGTCAATGTCTCTCAAATTTTGGACGTTGAATTCATGCGGCAAAACCTAAACATACTGATTCACAATTTAAAGTTAGACTTCACTGAAGTTACATCTACAGGTCCTTATTTGGTGAATGACAGGTGACGAATTGATGATTTATTGCGAAAAAAGATAAAGATCTTTTTATTTCGCTATATACATCGACGATAAACTCAGCAAATAACGCACAACGACATCATCTAGACAAAAAACCCTGATTCACTTTTAATTTTGTCAATCCGCATTCTCAGCTTGCTTTATCCCTTCGTTTTTAGCGCGTAACCTGTATTTCCGATCATTACTGATCTCGTTATTGGTAAAGATGTTGTTCATCGTGGCGGTAACGTTGAAAATATTTCTGTCAACGTGGTCGCCCAGGGCGTTCCACGACATTATCGATGAGCCTGACAATTACTGTATGAAAGGTTATCTCGGGCGGCACTCCCCCGAGTCACAACGCAGTCAACGACTTTGTCACTGCTTCAGATCAAATTGTTCGATAAACTTCACGCGTTTCAGTAAAGAAGCGGAGAGAGTGGGTTGTCGGTAAAATTTCTTTCTCACCTTCTTGGCTATTTCTCAAATCGCAAACAAGCGGAACCACGTTTTGTTCTGACTTATCAATCACAAAAATGTTATAATAAAAACCTATGCAGGATAGAGAGTAAATGCAGGGCACATACTGTAAATACAGCGAAGAAACAATGTTTCTTAAAATTTATTCAAATACATGGGTTGCACTAAATATTTCACGGAAACTAAGCGCTTGAGAAAGACGTTAAAGTAATTGCTTTGGGACAATAATATTCTTTTTATCAGCATTGTCTTTTTTCGCCGTGTTTTGGAAAATTGAATTATTTAATAACACACAGTCTATCAGAGACTACTGAAATAAATAGTAGAATATTCTCAAACAAGGACAGATTACATCTAATGAAAAAGAGTCAAAACCAAAATACTGAGGGCTTATGCGGGGAGCTTTGGAAGTNAATAAATACCACCATTTGTCCCCGATGCAGAGCTTTTCACGCCTTTTAATAANCCCNTGGCCGAGGTGAAATGTTGGAATACGCTAAGATGCAATGCTTCTTTTCCAGGACATGTATGAGCAGATTACATCCCAGTGCCCAACGTTTTAAGTCTGCTTTATTCTTCAGTGACGTTTTGTACAAAAAATTGAACCTGGTTTATAAACGTAACTATACTAAATGCAAATGATTATAAGACAGAACTTGTAGACGATGAAATTTGTCTGTGTGGAGTAAAGCTGTGGAGCAATATTATTTTTTCACCAAATTTTCTTACGCTCTGTATTTTAAACGTTTAAACACTTTGAAAAATGTCATTCAGATTTTGGATAAGATAAAAAATTTGACGTGTTGCAAGATCGTTTACAAACAGCACTGCACATAATGCAAGTGGTTTCATTCAAATCATGATCCTATGTTCCGTTACTGCTTCTATTACACACTCTCCAAGTACGAAGGTGGAATGCGGAATTGATTAGTGTCGAACATTTTATGTTTATAGCAGGGGTGGCCAACCTGCCCCATGTATGAGCCGCGTATCGTAAAACCCAAGTTACAAAGAGCCGCAACATAAAAATCTAAAAACACGAAGTTATTTGCAAACTACGCTTCAGTGACATCATAATTCTTTTTGTAACGACTTGCAAAAATAATACTGTACGGCACGCTAGCTACCGCAGTACCACTTTACAATATTTCTGCACCTTGTAATAGAAATAAAAAATAAAAAAACAAATATATAATTTTTCGGAAAGCTCTGAGAGTCGTATGCAAAGGTTCGAAGAGCCGCAGTTTGGCCAACCCTGGTCTACAGTCTTAAATTAAAGAAAAAATTCAGTTTCTTCTAAATTTTTCGAATAGCTTTGTCCATTTATAACTATTACGTTTTGCCGTTATAGTTGTTGCTATTTCAACATGTAAGTGCTGGCCAACCAAAATTTTGATGAAAACTAAGTCGTGTGAGCAAGCATGCTAACCGAATTCGAAATTGTTCACGTGCTGCTTTTACAGTTGTTTCAGCTTAGTCTTAACTGATTCTCTTTCATAACGTTCGCTAACTTAGCTCGGAAGAAGTAGGACGACTTAGCATTTTCGTTATTTATCGATTTCGCGAATCTTCGCCGCTGGCGCCTTTTCGCCAACTGAACAAGTACAACAATTTACTTTGCGGCACTCTCCTGTGTCATCGCGTGATCTGATTTTTTGATCACACGACTATTCGCAGCAGCCTTTTGCTCAGTACTGAGAAAACCTCCTTATCGAAAGATCTCATTGATGTAATGGCATAGATGGAAAGTTCTTTTCGGGAAAAATACTTCGTCGTGGAGGATTGAATGAATCCAGGTATGCGTAAGCGGAAATTAATGCAAGCCCTCAACGTACAGCGTGGCATTTTGCAAACGGACAGCATGTGTAATTCTCCACGTTGCCTGCAGTACACAGAAAGTCACGAAGTTGCTTACAAAACAGTCGCTGAAAAAAGCAAACGTTTACTCAGCAGATGATATCAACCAAGAAAACCACTGTCCTACTCAAACTTTGCAGTGTCACCAAGAGGTCTTTTAAATAGGATATGTAGATAAGGCCTTTCTCACTTTGAAAACGTATGGGAAATTCCAAGAGCTTTCTACTGTGGTGCAGTGGACGAAAAAGCTTCCATGGATTAGCCCTGTGTCCATCATCGATTTTTATCCTGTGAAGACGTTTGTCCAGAAATGCGATTCAATTTGACCAGATGTTGAGTTACTGTGTCTATCTGATAGCACTTGATTTTGTGTTCTCGATTAAATGGAAGTGTTCAACCTTCTTTCTCTAATCGACGCTTTTCAAAAGTGTACGCCGTCAGTTTGGTTCAAACGGTTGTGAATTGTTGGAAATTGCATTCGTTCTACTGATTACTTGCTTCACGTAGGGTTATTCCTAAACTGTGGGTAGGAATACCAGTGCGGGGAGTTCTTGCAACTGTCGAAGATCTATCTGAATGTCTTCAAAGTGAGGGTGACAGCCACGGCCGACCTTGGCACAAAAAATGCAAAGAATATGTTGTGAGGAATTTGTAAAGACCAACTTAATTTCTTCATTTAAAGGGTCTAATGAAAAATGTTTTTTCAAGAAAATTTCGAGTACTGCAAACGTCAGTACTTTTTCCAGGAGTAAATATTTACTGTACACAAACGCCCTCGTGTTGGGTTTAATTGTGGTCTTCTGATTGAAATTACGCAATAAACAGACTGGAACAGATCGGTTTTCCGTTTTCTGTAGAAACAGGTGAAGTAACGCAAATTCAGAATTCGCTTTTTGTGGAAATACTGCATGCGCCCTAATGAGATAAACTGCACAGCAGTATGGAATATTTTTGAAAGCCGGCCACAAATTGATGTGAAATATAACAAAGTGCTCAAAATATATGTAGACATTGCTTGAAAACCCTTTATGGATTCTCGGGCCAGCAACAAAGGCTTCAGCCTATGATACAGAGGAAGTTGAATTCCGCTCTTTGCTGTTGCAAAAATGACAAAAGCAATATATAGCAAACAATGGGTTTGGCCTGGAAGAGCTTCGTCAGCCTCATTGGATTTGTCTGTAATTTCAATATTTTAGACGTACCCACTAATGTACGCTATAACCAAACCGCATCTTTTCAGCATCNAACAAGTCTTTGAATGCCTTCCGTGCTTTGAACAGCTGACGTACAATCGACTGCTACGTGCTGCAAAAAATGTAAACNGGTCTGACCAGTTGCTGCATGTTCAATTGCATTTCATGTTCGTGCAAGCGAAGATCTATCTGATCAAGTTTGCCTCCTTGTCTGCTTTCACCGCTTGTCTGTTATATATCGTGCATGAAGTGATGTAGCCAGGTTTGTGAACGTAACTTGGCTGCAGATTCTTATCCGTAACAACTAAAGTTAATTTATTGACGGGACGAAGTACTAGCTGAACGTTTATTTAACACATGGAGAAACTTACCCATTTGAAAGAATCCTTCCACAGCAATAAATCAGACACTGTGATGTTTGTCGAGTATATATTTCAGTTCCTGAGCGAATATCCTCACCTCTTATCCAAACAGAATCTTTTGAGAAACCTCGCTGTAAACATTGGTTCCTAGGAAACTATATACATCCACGGTACGTAATGAAAGTCCGATGAAAGTTTCAAAGCTTTCAACTGAACAACTTCAGAATTTTGTATGTGGATGAGCTTCGTTCCTTTTGATTTGCTAACTTCCCAAAACAAATTGTTAGAAAAAGTGTTTTGATTGCTGATATAGTTCGCTGGCATTGTTGCAACAGTAACAAACGTTGAAAATTGCAATCGATCAATTAATTTTATAAATAGCTTTAACATGCCACCTTCGATCCATATAAGTAATAACTAGACTCCTTTTCAATGTGAACAAAGCTTTTACACTTCTGCAAACAAAAACTGTGTCGGGACTGAAAAAGTGTCTAGTTTTTGTTTCACAGAAAACAAAGTTTCAACGGAAGCTGGAAACCAGTCAATTTGGCGTTTTAAAAATTTCTTGTAAATTTACTTGTTTTAGTTATCAAGCAACAGAATATATACATCGTATAGCAATCTGTTGTGTAAGTGTCGGTTGGATGAAATATCTTGCAATAAAGAGCAGAAAACCGATTTCAGTTCAAAACTATAAAAGCTCTAGGGTTGCTGCAACCTTTCGAGGAAATAATCGACAGTGCACTGCTTTAATGCATTGCGATGGTTCACAGTTGCACATAGGTATTTTCAAGGAAATAGTCTCCACAAATGCGACGATCTCTAATCAATCAGCAAATTTTTGTAGGAAATATATTTCACGCAACTCTGACTCTAGGCATACTCAGACCTAAAATCTGCAGGCAAGGTTACAAGTAACATGTTGAAGGGTTCAAGCAAAGCAGAAAAATCAATTAATCTCGAGGCTTAAACGAAAAAATCAAACACAAACTGCGGCAAGTAAAAACTGGAAAAACGCCGTTCTCAAAACATGCCTTCAATAAAACTGAAAAACTATCTGGCGCTAATCGTGGAGCAACAAAGCCACAGTGACGGAATTACGCTGCAGTGGCTCTGACTCAAAACAAACCGGTAGTGGAATGTGTAAGCAGAATGACCGCGGTAAGCTTGACAGACGCAGTCAAAGGAGGGTCTTTCAAATTAAGGGCTAAACGTTTTGTAAGGAGGTGCATAAATCGGTAAATACTGTAATCTGAAAGTGTGGTGAAAAAGCGATCAAACAAATGGGCTAAACAAAATGGAAAGGAGCGTGAGAATTGTTTCACACGAGGGAGGATCATGCTTTGAATATTAATTTGTGCGTCAAGTTTGTTAAATCGGACAAATCTGGGCTGTTCAAAGAGAATTTGTTTACTGTGTTTGTTTGCTTTCTCTGTTCTTACTCTAGCCCTTCAACATTTCACCTGCAAGCATTGCTTACAGATTTACGGACTGAGGATACGTAGAGTTATGTGTAATCGATTTCTCATTAAAAACTGCATTTGCTGATTGATTAGAATTCGCCGACTTTGCGGAGACTAGTTGCTCGTAAACAGATATGAGCAAGTCTAAATCATGCAACAAAAGCAGACGACTGATTCCTCGAAAGGTTGTAGCAAACCTGGAGATTTTGAATCGTTGTCGACCCGAAGGGAGAATCCCGGCCAGTTTGGCTTTTCCTGAAATATTTCAAATGTGCTGAAGCCGGAGAGAAAAGCGTATCTTCCATCTTTGTTGTATCCAGCCGCTGGAACTACGTTCACTTTGGCTTATAGATCGAGCAGCAAAACAGACATTTACGTGGCGATCTGCTTCAAACTGGGGTAGCCAAACTACGGCCCGCGGGCCGCATCTGGCCCACCGACCAGTCTAATCCGGCCCGCCAGGTTCTGGGTAATAGCCACCGGACAACTGCCACCCGGACAACTGCCACCTAGGACCATCCCCACCCAGACAACTGCTACCCGGACAACTGCCACCTAGGACAACTGCCACCAAGGACAATTGCGTTAGGACAACTGACACTTAGAACGATCGCCAACCGGGAAACTGCCATCTAGGTCATATTGAGTTTTTTGCGTTTATTGCCATTAAAGCTATTTGAACTTCACAAGGATGTAGTGTATAACGAAAATGTCTTCATCCTCTGAGCACTTTAAAGTTTAAAGAAACGTAAGTTCAGCTTTGAACCTTTTGGGTGAAGAATGTCGTACAGATATCATTCTTTGAAAATGCCCATATATATCATTCTTTGAAAATGCCAAGATAAAATTAAGCTTTGCAATGACTTACGAAACATCTTCACAAACGTTCTTAACTTATCCCGAAGCTTAATTTTATATGGGGATTTTCAAACGTTTCACAGAAAACTCTTTTATGCACATTAACGCATTCAATCTACGCACATATAAACCTCCTTTTATTCCCTGTTATTTTACGTTGTGTGCATTATTTTACTTTAGCTTTTGATTTGTGAGTTACATGGCAGCAACAGCGTTTCAACTCACTTTACCTGAAGTATGTTTAAGCAATACTGTCTTAACAACCAGAGGTTCTCAAGCGCTCTGTCGCGAGAAGTCCTTTAGCTGTCGCAACGCTATATACCAAACAGAATTTGATAGCTTGTATGTGATGCGTAAAACGCAATATCCTGGGTGGTTGTTGTCCGGGAAGCACAGGGTGTGGTGCTAAAAAAAGAAGTGTGGAAAAGCACATAAAATCTAGCGATTTTCAACAACACTTCAAACTAATTTTCAATAAATAATTATAACGATGTATTCACCTTCATTGCACTACAAATAAAAACATGAAAAAAGTGTGGGAACACGTTCCCGCCCCACGACGCCCCTAGGGTGGCAGTTGTCCGAGTGGCAGTTGCCCTGGGTGGCAATTGTCATACATGGCAGTTGTTCTAGGTGGCAGTTGTCCTGGGTGGCAGATGTCCTAGGTGACGGTTGTCGTATGTGGCGGTTGTCCGGGTGGCAGTTGTCAGGTGGCAGTTGCCCAGATACCGGCCCGCCAAATACCTTGCACATTTTTTTCAAACGCCACGTTTCTGCAAGTGGACAGTAGTGCAACAGCATTGGCTGCTGCCTGTCACGTAAATCTCACTGTATCAGGCCCTCCAGTGGCCAGGCAGTCGCAAATTCAGTCCTCGTGTCAAAACGTTTGGCCAAGCCTGACTTAAACTGAAGGAGGCTGCTAAAGCACATGCAGAAGCATGGACATGATTAAACAACAGTGAAATGCACGCAATTTGCGGAGAACCTGAGAAAGCATATAAAGATATATGACAAAGTTCAACTGGATACGTAATAAGCAGCCCGCCACAATAAACATTGGGACTGTGAACCGTAATTGAAAAGTTACACCAGAAAAAATGCTAGAGATAGTAAGTGCTACAGAAAACGTCTTAGAATCAGGAATTGGCAGAAACGCAAAAATAATTTTGAACAATCGTCGGTTGACCTGGATGGTCACGACAAATGTTTTTTTGTGCATTTTCCCGAACATCTAATTGGAGTAGGTCAGTAGAGAACACGGAATGACTCAACGCCCACAAACATGTCAAACGAATAGAATGGAGTGCAGTGCTTGGAGAAAGTAAAAATGTGGTGTTCTGCCAAGGAAACTGAAAATCACCCAAAACTCTAGACCTTATAAGTATCAGGTTGATGATGAAACCACCGCGTACGTGGACATGGTTTTTGCAAAATGAAGGAACCTGAAACCTTTGGTGTTAGAATTATGAAAATACGCTTGTCATTATCACACAATTTGATTCATTGATCACACTATCATTGAATGAAAAATTCATAGCTTCTCATTGTGATTAATGTTCAGGATTTCCAGTTATTCCTATCAAATATGATCGTAAAGCAAACGAAATAAAACATGCGCTGGAGAAACGCTGCACTCTACAGTTTGGTGATTATTTTCATTTTGGTTCCAACTGTTCGAAAAAAATTGACTTTTTCATTTCGAATATTTTAGGAATCGGATTGGAAAAGCTTGATATTCTAAATGACGATCCCTTGCCATTGTATTATAGATTACAAACATGATTGAATTTCATCAAATTCTGTCAATTTTTTTGAATTTTGCTTACCTCAGGGGTCAACGTAACAATAAAGAAGGTGAACTGCATTGTGTGATAACGCGTTACGTCACGTGCCTAGAGCGTAAAATCGGGAAGTACTTCAAGAATACAGCAACGCACAAGAAACAATAAGTGAACTTGTTCTAGCGGGGAATCTCTATGGTGCTTGCCCGTTGCACTTGCAGACTTGGCGTTCTTTCCGTTGCGTGTTGGCATTTCCATATAAGGAGCCGCAACAAACTTGAAATAATCTCTTTCCACAAAAACTTCAAATAGTATTGCCAGTAAAATGTTCTGTGTAACCAACCATTGCAAGTTCCGAGCAAAGAGTTCTTTTTTTGTGAGCGAGAACTGCAAGCTCACCAAAGCGGGCATTGATACGATTCTTGACTTTGCATCTCCAGATAGACTTGTTATAAAAGAGTTGCTGCATTTTAAAGAATAGTTTGAAAAGACACATTGAAACCAAGCTCATTGCATTTGGTAGAGGTTTTTCAAAGTTTAAACTACCACCGAAATGAAATATTTTGGTGGAAAGTTTAAAGTAACAGGAAAATGTGTTTGGAGAAACAAAAAGACGCGACAGAAGGAAGTTACAGTGGAGAGAGAGAACGCAACTTCAAGCAAACGAGGTCTTTCTTCTACTGATTGCTTTTGTTTTGCCGACGTTTCGCCCACCTATTCAATCCTCAGGGCAAAGTTTATTTTAATAACATTAATCTCTTCACCTAATATAACATAAGCGCATTTTGAAGTCCCCAAAGTTGCAAATTGTTGGCGGTGGACCCTGCCCTGAAAACTTTGTTTACCCTTGCAATAGAGCATATTACGTTTTGCACGTGTCTGCGTTCAACAAGCTTTTGACGTCTACGCGCGACCAACGTTTCAGACAAACGTACACTCAGTTACCAAAGCGTCACAGAGAGCTGGTAATGGGTAAGTGAATTCTACAGCATGAAAAAACTTAAAGTAACCGTTACTGTGTCCCAGTGACTATGACATGTAAGTCTAGGGAAGCGAGAGCGCTGTATTAGGGTGTGGTTCTCTTGCTGTTTGCGTGTAAAGGTGCGGTTCGATAAGGTTCAAAATGTTGCTGAAGGGTTCGTCTATCTTGGCGCAGCCGGCGCAACGGAAACCAAAATGGGAAGGACCACAGCAGACTTGTCAAAAGCTCTCAAGACTACTTTACCATATAGTAATTATGTCTCTGACAGGTTTGTGTCTTGGCTAACATTATACGCCTTCAAATGACGGCTTTGATCAGGACCAAGCTCGATGAAGTAAATATTGCGCTTTTAAGCTGGTTGTAAACTAAAGTTTCACACTTATATAGAAACGAATTTGTATGAGAACCAGTTTGCACAACCTTTTGTGACGTGATGAAATTTTATTTTCAAATTAGCCGGATGCTGCCGTGCGAGCAGCAAAACTTTGTTGGAAACTAGATGTGCAAAAAATGACTTCAGAAAATAAAACTCAGGGACAATAGGCGTTGTTGCGTATGACGCAAGACACTTTTGCAAGTACATATATCATACGTAACAATAACCGATTCTCAACGCCATAAAAAGAAAATAGCCTACTCATCTTCATTTTCTTCAATCCTTCATGCTCATTCTTCTATACAGAGATCTTTTGATAGCGACATGGTAAGAAATAGTGCGTTGAACCAAAACAAAAATACAAATGTAATTATTTACAAAAATGCTGGAAATTTTCCTTACTCCCAAAATTTTGGAGCCCCCCAAAATCGGGGGCCCTAGGCTTAAGCCTTTTTAGCCTAATGGTAAATACGCGCCTGCCAAAAGGTATACCTGAATGATCTTCAAATGCTTTGGAGAGTCATTTTTGAACACTTACAGCAGGGGGGCCAACTTGTCTTCGACTGCGATCGAATAGAAAATTTCTTGATAACTCGCGATCGATCGGTCGGTAATAAGTCATTAGTACAAAATCTCATAAAATGCAACGTTTTTCCTGTAAATGAATTTGAATTTATTACACATTTTCCATCGAGAGCCGCGTTTTCAAGTTTCGGTTAATTTAATACTTCACAACATCACAATAGTGCTTTCTGGAATATTGATTGAAAAATGTTCTTGTCAGGTATCTTGTCAATTCAATGCAAAATCAGGAGCGATCGACCAACTGAGACTCGGCGACCGACTTGTTGGCCACCCCTAACTTACAGTATTGTGCTACTCAGCAACATATGAAGAGTAAATTAAAAACACAGTCAGAGAACAAGAATTTGTGCTCATTAAGTAGACGTAAGTTGCAATGAACCATTCATAGAATAAGGGACAAATACTTGCTACACCCTTTGTCAAAAAAAATCGGGTGTATGAAAACCAACAAATAGAAAGGTTTAGTTTTTCATATCACAAAAGTATCTACCGCTTCTTCTGTTCTTCACCTTTAACTTAGTGACAGAATAAAATTATAAGCGGCTGCAAGCAGTGGCCCAACCACAGACGTCACTGTTTAGCATGCGTTGAGGAAGAGAAAATTTACAAAATAAGACATGTAATTGCCAGGTAAATGATAATTCTTGTACTCAGCATTTTTTCACATAAATGTTAGTAGCCTCGTTTTAAGAAATGAACAATAGTTTTATACTAGTTTGTTTGCTGAACAATTGTTCACTTATTTTCATGTAATCCTATTCGGATGTTCAAATTGCCCCTTTCAAGTGTAAGTTCATCTGTTAATCAGTGTAAAAATCTGGCACGTTTCTGTATAGTTTTATAAATGCAACGCACTGTATATCGCCTTGTATTATTTAGAAACTGGCTGCATACAATTTTTCAAGAAGAATGCAACGACACTTATGTCGTGGTTGATAACCGGAAAACATGACAAACTGTTCAACATGACTTTCCGTTTACCCTTTTAGCTACTCGCAATAATAAAATCGTGGTATAAGCATGGAACTCCGACTTGAAAAGTTCTCCCAATCATCCAACTTTATAAAATTTCGCACCTGACACTGAAAGGTTGTTGCCACGCAAGGAGTTGAGCTGCCAATTAAAACTGAAGAAACTTCTCGACCCTGTATCACAGTGCAATGTCAATATCAATGCTCTGAAGAGAATTGAGCACTTTTTACCCAGACATTCACTTCTATTGCTTTACCATGTATTGGCTTTTCCCGTTCCATGATTGTGGAGATATTCTTTATGATAACTGCTTTCTTGCAGACACCGATCGTCTCGGAAGAGTTCAAACTGCTACCGCAGGACCTATCCTTGGTTGCCTCAGGGTCACATTACATGAGAATATCTTGGATGGCTTAGATGTCATGTTGTTGCGCCTAGTTACGTTGTCCCTTTCACATTCTTATCGCATTTGGTAACACACCTTTCGGAATACGCCTTCTTTCCTTCCTGCCCTTGCTCCGAAATCTTTCCAACTATTCATGGCATTTTCGTCTCAGTGCATAGCTAGCCTCATGCAAAAACCAGCTTTAAAATATCTAACTCTGCTGTGTCCAACCCAACTGGCCTGCTGGGCCAAAACGTATGTCACTACCTTAACCAGGGCCGCACGTTGAATGACATATGAGGGCCGCACGTCCAATAGCTTACTTTGATCTTAGCAAACTAAATTTAGCTTAAGCTAATGTACTGAAATGTTCAAATCCTAACTGCAGTGGTAACAGACGTGATGAATTGGCACTGAGGACCACCTGCATCAAAAATGTCAATTCAAGATTATCAAAATACGACAGGTTGTCAGTATGTGAGCTACTTATACTATTGCGGAAACTTAAACAGGGCCGCACAAAACCTCCGACTGGGCCGCATTCGGTCGCGGCCCGAGGGTTGGACATAGCTGATCTAACTTAATATTGAATAAGAAACGTAACGTTTGGACATTTGCATTGGTTGTAACACTCACTCAACTACACTCTTGTGCGTGTTTCGCTTGGGTCACAGTAAATACCCAAGGCCACTATGCTCGACTTTTTCAATGCGGTTCTGTTACCACCGAGTATCATATATTCTTTGAATGCACTTCTGCCTTCACCCCACACACCAACTCCTGTTGTCGAGGATTCAAATATCCTTGAAGACGTTCTCCTTTCGTGTTTGGCGTTTACGTCTTAAACTGCAAAGGGCTAGTAAAAATGTTTTTATTGGAACATCCCGATTTACCCAGGAAATTCACTTGTACTCCAGTTTTAAGTAGACTTGTCTGTTTTTCTCTAAACACCCACCATTTCAGATAGAAATTACCAAATCTATTTTTCGCCTTTGCTTTCTATGTGTGTGTATTATTATCATTCATTTACTTCTTTTGCATGTCAGTTGTGCTTTGCGCGTTGCCTTTGCCTGGTTTATTCTGTTCGTCGTCTTCACCTCCTTTCTACTATGGCAGAAATCAACCAGTGATCATTTCAGGCATTGGCCTACCATCAGTGGAATTTTCTAATAAAAATAAACAAACTGAACGAGGGCCTGCAATTAAGGCTCAAAAACAGATAATTTTCTCACGTGAGTGTATTTATTAGCAACGACGTCTTTAGGTCCAGTGCTCCTTTCCTTTGTTCTCAGGAAAATCTGTGGCAAAAATTAGCGTAGGATCCAAGACGCTTTTTGCTGAATACAAGGAACAGGCTTCTCGCAATATCAAGTGGCTTCACGTTTCAGAATGGCAAATAAGGTGCACATAAATTTAAGAAGCGCATGTGCAATTTGTAAGGTAGTTAACCTTAAAGCACACCTGGTCAAGTGGACAGCGCTTGATCAGCAAAAACAAGTAATTTTCGAAACAAAGCAACATGTCAGATGCAATCGCTTTGAAAGAAGGTGTACTTCTCTCGTTGCTGTTATTTGCAAACTTCAAAACAAAACTTATTTAGACATCACTAAATCCTCATGAATAACTATTAATAAAATCGTTTTTGGAGCATAAAATTGGGATAGACTTAACAGTTTCATCAACACTAAGAAAGCCTTCAAAAAACTGTACATTTTTATTTTGAGACGTTTCGGATTATTCTTAATCCATCTTCAGTCAAAAAAAATTTAAAGGACTTTTTTGACTGAAGATGGATTAAGAATAATCCGAAATGTCTCAAAATAAAAATATATAGTTTTTTGAAGGGTTTTTTAGTGTTGAAAAAACGTTTTTCATGCATGTCAATCATACGAATCACAAGTTTCAGTCTGCTGAAATACTGTGAAAGCTTAATATTTAGCATTGTTTGTTTATGGTTGAACAGTGCCGGCCATTCGCAAATCTCAAATTTGCAAAATACTTCTGATCCCGCTGCAGGATAAACTTTAATTCAAGAAATTCTGAGGCAACCACTGCCAGATAAAACTTTTCATATAACACTGGTGAGGACATTGAACGTGACATCCATTTGAGAGTCTTTGTAATTTTCTTATTTTACACAACGCGGAATTAATAAAGCAGCAACAAACAAATTTGGTTAAAGTATTTTTCACCTCATTTTGCTTTGTTTTTTGTTAA
>JGI24158J21664_10006420_pt1 | contig 15502 bp, 10 predicted proteins | sample Ectturendosymbi3_FD_21664 | JGI IMG/M metagenome (IMG submission 21664)
AATTTGCTGATCGATTCCTTGCTACACCCATCGTGGAAAGTACATACTTGAATAGAGATATGTGCAAGTTTGAATCATCGCAAAAAGACGAAAGCAGATGGTAGTCAACTGATTCCTCAAAAGCATATGTAAACACTAGTGCTTTTAAGTATTTCCAGTTTGTGTGATATATCTGTAAACCTACTTCGTATTCTTCTTGAGCCATTCTTGAACCACTGCTAAAAACTTGGGTTATTTTGTTTACATAATCCATTTAGGTGAAAATACACACATGTCAATGCAGCAACATCTTTGATGAACATTTTGGATGTAGCATCTGCATGACAATTTTCACTCTGCTAATTTGTTTGCTGTCAGACGTGACTGTCATAACTGGATAATCATGGAGAAGTTTTTATTTGCTTCATAGTGGTGTTTCAAGTTTCTGACTTGGTAAAACTTGAGCGAAGCATGGATGATAGAGTGGAAATGTTTACCAGACAAATTTTCATACACCATTAACTGGACTTCTGTAGAATAAAAATAGAATCTATACAGCTTCAAAACTCTTTTCATTTTTGACTATTTTTGAGGACTTAATTGCAGTTGAAGCAGTGTGCAAAATATATGGTTTTTCTTTTTAGGTTTATCTCCACATTTTGTGCATGTCATTTGTTTTCTATACATGAAACAATAATGTGAACTCAGGTTTGTGTAGAAAAGAGTAAACCGATTACTATTGAACAAAGGGTTAAATGAGAAGACTATGCTCAAAAGAGCAAACTGCCTGAGTGAGGTTTAAATGCTTTTGCCTTATTTATTTGGGAACCTAGGTGCTTCACTTCCAGATTGATTTCGCAAAGTTGCTGTGAGGTGGTAGTCATAGCTTTCAAGTCATCTGCTTGCAAGAAGGTAATGAATAAAACTTTGCTGACATAATCACCATGTTGTGATCGGAAAGCCTAAGTGGTAAGTGCGCAAAGCTTCACACTGGCAACAAGCAACAATAGAGATCACGCGCTACGATCACTCTCCGTGTACGCTAGTCATTACATTCAATTGTTCACAAGTTCATATCAGTAGAGCTTCCACGCCACAATCACTCTCGTTGTCACCGTTAGCACGTACAATCAACTGTTCACCAGGTTCACAAGCATTATTAGAGGTCACTCACCAAGATCATTCAATCGGGATCACTCTATTGTTGCTTGTTTGCACTACATGTATATGCGTGTTGTTCTTTGCATTCCATTTGTGGTGAATCGTGCATTCAGTGCAACGCCAGCAGAAAGGTTGCAACAACATCTCCTCCTTTTTACAACGCCAAACTGCACCGATCGCATGTTCTTTGTGTGAAGGCTGCACCCGGCATGACCTTCACATCCTGGTCACAGCACCATTTTGTTGCGATCGGAAAGCCCGAGCGGCAAGTGCTCAAAGCTTCACACTGTGGCAGCAAGCAACAATAGAGATCACATGCCATGATCACTCTATTATTGCTTGTTCGCACCACATATATATATGGGTGTTGTTCTTTGCGCACATCCCATTCGTGGTGAATCACACGTTCAACGCAACACCAATGGAGAAGTTAAGAACAACTATAGTATAGGCTTCACCAAAACTTTTTTGCAAAAGGTCAAGTATGTATGAGAACTGACGATTGCATGCTGGATCCCAGGGATGCAGATGGCAGAGTTGGAGATAAGATGTCTGACTCTGACTCCTAGCTTCTAAAAATTTTCGACTTCGACCTTTCCAAAATTTCCGACATTGACTCTGACACCTTCACATAGCATGAATGAAGTTTGGCTGTCAACAGTTTTGAAGAAACTAGTAATCAATGGAAACTGTGGTGCACAGCAAAAATTTTTTGCTTCAATAAAAGTTTTGCAAGAAATTGTACTATTTCAAAAAGCAGAAATTAGGATTCTGAACTTTGGAGTGCAATGTGAAAAATGGTTGGACTTCCAGAGTCAGATAAAAAAATCTGACTCTGACTATTCTTACGAATCCACCTCCACCCAAAAACATCTGGCTCCAGTGGCGGAATTTTGCCACTATGCTACATCAGCATCATCATGACATTAGCTGATATGCCAGTGATTGTTAACCGGAGAGGCGGGCCTCCTCAAGTGGGGCGTCAATAAATTGCAAGGGGCCCAAGTATTTACGTGCCCTACAACATCAAAAATTTGATCATTTGAATTTGCCAATAAATGCATTTGTTTTTACAGCTTATATAAAGTCAAGGGGGCTTGAAACACAGACAATTACTTCAGGGAGGTGTGGTAGAAAAAAGGTTAAGAACCACTGTGATATACTGTCATGTTGATGTATCAGTCAGGCTGTAGTTTATAACTCTCTTTTTGTGCTCTGTTTATCACCTGAGTGTAAAAAGGAGTGGACAACTTAGTTTATAGCTCAGTTCGGAGTTACCAGGATTATGCTAGCCCAGGGGTTGGCAAACATTTTCTACGCAGGGCCACATTGAAGATTTTATTGCTACCGAGGGCCGCATGCTCGTACTACATATATTACACCAATAATTGCTTTGAAAACTTAAAAAAGTTTTGCATGAGCTAGTACAAAATGAGGTTACAATAGTGACATCCGGTTGAGTAAAAATGCGGTTCCGAATGAAACGAGTGGAAAAAAACTTTAGAATTCTAATCTAATTGACAAAATTACTTAAGCATAGACTCAAATATATACTATCTACATACGTGTGACTGCCCTGCGGGCTGCACAAAATGCACTCTTGGGCTGCATGCAGCCCGCGGACCGTAGTTTGCCCCCCCTCTGCTAGCCTGATTTTTTTGTTTCCATAGACTGCTTAGGAAAATGATTCCTACAATGTTAAACAGTCTTTGCTACCCCTTTTTTAACTTTTTAAGACCGTGTTGCTAGTCCTTACACAAACTAGCATTTAATGTTTCTTCAAGTTCAACAAGGTGTATTAAATTTGCCTAATCATGTCGGAACCGGAGTGCATTGTCATTTCATCAGGATCAGAGGTACTATAATTAGTTGTGTTGGCAGCTCATGAGTGCCATCAGGTTTTTATTTTTCTAACTTGTTAGTGGATTGTTTCTACTTTAATTGTAGTAGAGGGAATGTCTATTTTGGTGAATTGCTTGTTTTTCATCACTTTGTCACTCAGGGTTCCCAAGTGGTATTGAAAGTATTGAATTGTGAAATCAGTTTTCAAAACCATGGAAAAGTGTTGAGTTTGGCTAAAACGTACATTTGAAAAAGTGTGGAAACTCCAAATTCAGCCAATTGTTTATTCAAATTTTGTTCTTTGCCTCTGATCATAGTTTGGCAGTTATTTTTGCATTGTGCTCCATGAATAAAATTTTGGAGAAGTGCAATAACTGATGTTAATACATTTACTTTATTTAGTATTGAAAAGGTATTTGAAAAGTATAGAAAATGGTTTTTGAGAATGTGTGGGAACCCTGGTCACTAAAAAGTAATACTGTTTTTTTTTTCAAAAAACTGTTAGGTTTTTAGTTGTTTCGGTTATAAATGTGTATTGTAGTGACTTGATGTGCAATGAATGACATGAATAAATGTTTGGAGTTTTCTCGCAACGAATAAACTTCTAAATCAAAGTTATCCGCTGAAGAGTTGAATGAAAAGTCCGTGCGATAGTTGAAGTTCAAAGAAGTGGAAGTTAATTGGCTTATAATTAAATGTGCAAATTGGTGTACATGTCTTGAATAAAGTGTACTTGGAAAGTTTTGAAACAGGAGTTAAGCAGCCATCAATCCAAACAAAAATTGTCTTGTAAAGCCACAGATGATGGCTCCTCATTAATCTTTTAAGCAAAACTGCTTTTTCAGTGTTATGCATAACAGTGATTTTACTTGGAATGACAAAAAAGGGTGTGTTGACGGTTTTTGAGGTCTTGAAAATTATGCAGTTACACAGTTACTTAGCTTGCAAGTGGTTAAGACAAACGAAGCAATCTTTTTGTAGAGAAACACTGAGTAGTTTCCTAGTTTAATGCAGATACTGTATTATGTAGTGAATTGATGCTAAGATTGTTTTAAAAATGAAGCGTGTGAAGGAAGTGGTTTGTTTTAGTACAATTTGTGAAAGCAAATAATTGCCCATGTGTTACTTTGTGACTGTTGAACTAGATTCACGTAGTCATTAAAAACCTTTAAGAACTCATCAAAATTTTTTGAGTACTGTTGTTTGAGGTACTTTATCAATAACCTTAAAGGTTCATGTAAAAATCCTGGAAAATTATGGGAGACTGCACATAATAGAACACAATGGGAAATCATCATAATGCATCGAGGACCGGATCAGGCATGATACCGAAACAGAGAGCGATGAGGCTGAGAAGAGAGCCAGAAAGCTGGGACAGTTAAAAAGGAGGAGTGGGGGGCAAAACAAAATTGTCAAAAGTCTTTGAAATACCTGAAAACACGACTTGTGATAAGCAGACACTGTTTTCAGCAACAACACTTTTTAGTCTGTGGTGAATATGAAAAGACTAAATTTTGTTTGCATCGGTGGTTTTTAAGGCTTTAGTTCAGGGGTGCAAAAATGTGGTTGCGTGCTCGCGCCGCGCGACCAGCAACTCGGAGTGTGTGAACAGAATTTGCAGTGACGTAGCAGTGCATATGCAGAGCAAAAGATTATGTCACGCCTCAGGTGGACAGAGGCATGTGCGATTGTGCGCTGCTAAAATTCACAGAAAATTTTGCACCTCTGTTTTAGTTATTTGCAAGCAAAGGTTCCTGCTCATATGGGTGTGGACAGAACAACAGCTATTTTTAAAAATCAGTAAATGTTGTTGAAATTGTAAAGAATGCCAAAAACATTTCCATGTATTTGAATGAATAAATACACTAGCTAGAGCAGCTGGCGTTTGAGCAGCTTGGTACACTATTTTTCAGACCATAAGGCGCACTTAATCCTTTAATTTTCTCAAAAATCGAAAGTGCACCTTATCATTCGGTGCGCCTAATATATGAATCTTGTTGTGCTTCCTCACCTAGAACCAATTTTATGTGGTAAACAGTGCTATTTACTTAATTGCTAGTTACAGCTTAACTATGAGCGCTGCACGTGTTTGATTTTGAAGACTGTCGTTAGCCATGTGATAGTTTTGTCCACTGTCTTAACGGAGGCTTTCGTGTGCATTCAAAATCGCAGCGAGTTTTTTGTAAACAGACCATCATGTTATGTAACAAACCAACAACAATTGCAGTGAGCAGCACGTGTGTCGGTGAGTAGCTAGCACATACCTTAATGTTGCAGCACAGATCGCATTACTCCGCGCGGCTCCTGACTACATGGGCGCACACCGAATCAAACATATGCACATGTATTTTAGTTTATTGTATTCGTGTCTAGCCGATTAGGCATGTGTGACAGATTAAACTCCCTCGTATTGTTGCGATCGGAAATCCCGAGCGGCATGTGCGCAAAGCTTCGCACCGTGGCAGCAAGCAACAATAGAGAGCACTCTCTTATTGCTTGTTCGTGCCGCATATATAGATTATTGTTCTTCGCGCACATCCCGTTCGTGGTGAATCACACATTCAACGTAACACCACCGGAGAGGTTGCAACAGTATGTAATCCGCTAGACACAAATTCACATTACCCTTTTTAGATCTTGAATTGTTCATGTTTTCAGATTGATGTTGATGAGGACCGGGAGTTGCAGGACGCTTCAACTCCCCCGCTGATTGTATGTCGAAGAGCATGCAAGTCACAAGAAATCGACTATATTGTTGAAACACTTTCCAAAAAGTTTGAAATAAAGAAACAAACAACTGCCACTGGTGGAAAGCACGCGAAGCGTAAATCAACTGCTGGTAATACAAAAGACGTGCCGCCTCAGGCAGACGACCTTCATGATGGTAATAAATCAAACTCTGCTCCAGATGGTAAACGCCGTTCCTGTGTAAGTTGCAGCGTTGTCTCGTGCGAATCTCATCGGTGTTTATTGCGCGTTGTGTTGCGTTGCAAGTTTCCTGACCGCCTGCCGCTTATTAAAGTGCTTGCGTGTTGCTCAGGCAAGGGACGGGCTCCGTAAAACAGTTCCGAAAGTCACCCTCTATCAGGTGAACTCCAAGCCGCCCGCGAGAAAAAGAAAGAAGCATACGAGCTCTGACAGCAGCGGAAGTTCGGACGAAGATGAAAGTGAATGTCCCGCTATTAATTATTTACTTCACAAACAAAAAGAGGTTAGCGTGTAGATGACTTTTGATTTTTTCAAAGGTAATCGCTTTTTGACATGGAGGAAGGTGTTACAGTCCAGAAGATTAATTCATGTTTTTCAAACGAACGATTTCAATACTGCATGAAAATTTAGTAATGTATCAAAGTACTGAACTTGTGGTGTTGGTGTTTTGATTTGCAGATAGTCCTCTTGGCTTGTGTCGCAGTAAAAAATCTTGTTCCACCTATAATATTATATAACATTATATAATATTGTTAGTGACGGTCGCAGCAGGATGTAACGCAAAAATGCTTTGTTCCGACATAACGCTAACGCAGTTCAAGCATAGATTGCCAGTGAAACCTACAACAAGGTGTCATTCCTTGAATTTGAAAGACCTACAAAATGTTGAGATATCACTTGAAACTTCTTAAAATTCAGGGGCTGACTTAAGAGCAATGGATAGTAATACTGTTAATATTGGGGTTTTCAAAATCGAATTTTTGCACTTAGCTTGTGGTTGTCCTTAAACTTCAATGGATGGAAGTCGCACAAAAGTTTTGTTTGAACCAGATCATTTAATTAAAGGATAAATTGGCCAGAATCGCTGTAGTTTAATGCAGCTCATCGTGATCTATTTCAAAAGAAACTTGTTACACTTATAAGCTCAGGGTATGACGTACTTTTAGTATGTCACAACGTAGTGTTAAACAAAATTTTAAAATTCCTGTAATTTGTATCCGACTTCGTCAGTAACTCCGCAGGTTTTCAAATTTCAGTTTCCACTGTTCGAGTGTTGCTGCAGCAAAAAATCTTGCGTTGTTTTCATTAGCGTTGGATCAAACAGTCTCTTTGTGTAAGTATAGCTGGTGGATACAACTGGTATCTATTCATTTTCACAGTGATTGGGTGAATATCAGATGAATGTTCATTTTTCATGTGACTTGCAGAGAGCTAACAATGTCATGTTGATACATGACACATGCACTTCTCTGTATGAACATTTGTTTTGTCGTCGGGAAAGAATTTATTTCTAGTGGAAAATATCACCTTCGACTCTTACCAGACAGGGGGTAATCGTCAATCGTAATCGATTACAATCGATTACAGCTTTTGAGTAATCGTAATCGATTGAACTGACCAAAAATGAAATGTAATCGCAATCGATTACATTGCCAGTTTAATCGTAATCGACGATTACATTCGCGATTAAACTAGGAAATCTTCACCCTACATCACTGTACGATGAACTGCGGTTGTGGTGATTGGGTTTCCTCTTTTATCATCGTTTCTCATAGTTATGTTTCAGGGGAGGTCATTTGCCCGTCTGTTTGGGTTGAATCCAGACAGTCCAGGGGTAAGCACAGCGTTTGTTGCTGTTTCTCGCTTTGTTCCAGCTACCCTCCCTGTTGACCGCCAGATGTAATGTAGTGAGTTTAGTGAGACGTAGCAACAAAATCAAGAACTTTACTTATAAACAGGTTGACACTTCGGCAACAGAAGAGATAGCGGTACTTTCAGAACCGTCGCCAGAAAGTTTTCAATATCGGGGCTTTAGGTTTGTTCAGGGCGGCTTGACATTCTGAAATTTGATAAACTCCACCGAATAATAGTGCTTCATAATTCAATTTGGGTGGGGCTTGGGGCTTTTGTTTGTGGGCTAAGCCTCCCCGCAGCCACAGGACTGGGTACTTTACAAGAATAGGTGTTGGTTTTATTTATATATGCAGCGTTCCCACGTGGTATTGAAGGTATTGAAAAAGTATAAAATTTCAAAATTGGTTTTCAAGACTTTGAACAGGTATTGAATTTGGCCAAAATGTACATTAGGTATAAAAAAAGTATGGAAATTCTAAATGGAAAAGAAATCAGAAGTATCTGAGGAGAATTTTACTGAAGGCAAAGCACTTCATTATTTATGCAGTGTTATGTAATGTGTAAAATTGAGTTACATGATTAAGAATTTTGAAAAATTAAGAGAAGCAGTGGTATTGAACTTTTTTAATTTAAGTATTGAAAAAGTATGGAAAATGATATAAAAATGTGTGGGAACGAGATTGAGAAAAACCCGTTTTTTTTGAAAAAAAACAACCCACTTGTTATACCTATTATGGCATTCAAAATTGAGAGCAAAGAAATGTACCCCATCTTTGTTTTCGCAAAGTGTTGTTGGTCAGTTTACTAAGTGGTAAGACAAGCATGCGCAGAGCAAACAGAGAAAAGCCACACACACAGGAACTCTGCAGTTTCATGTCAAGTTTATGCGCATGCCCTGCTAGTTCAGCACTTATAGAGGGCATTTTTTCAACATATGGTTTGGTATGGTGCAAAATCAGAAAAAGTTTAGATGCAGAGATGAAGCAGAAAAATTGTTTAAAATATACAGATTGTGCAGAGCTGAAGAAGATAACCATTCGAACTGTTCCATTTATTCTTCACTGTTTTTCCCAAGTCCTTTGAATTTCATTGCTGTTCGTTTTGTTTGATTAAAACAAAATTATAGTTAACTGTACAAGTGTCCTGCTTCATTTTTTACTTCTTAGTAGATTTTTCAAAGGAAAAGTAAAGAGTGGTTTTATTGTTTTTTTTAAGTGTTTTTTTTACAACAACCCTGGTGGGAACTCTTGTATATATTCAGAGTTAAAATATGAGTATAAATGCTGGAGTGGGCTATGTATATGATTAGTGCAGTAATTTATATAAATTAACTTTTTCTCAGAGGAATAAGGTAATTTAATCCAAGTCGAAAGCGCCTTTCCTCAACGCTGATAATAAATGTCAACAGAGATCATCCACGGATACTGTTAAAAAAAACTCAACGATACTCGTGAGTTTTTCTTGACCATTGACTTTTGGTTCAATGGACTGATGCGCAGCTATGTTGGCATCACGGTTTGTTTTATTTCAAATAGAAAGTCGCACAAAGCTGTGCTGATTTGCGGACCATCCAAAGACCATCACACAGCAGAAAACATTGTAATCCCCAGTTACTTATATTTCGGTTTAGTATTCTTGTGTTTTTCAGTAGGTTGCCCTCTTCTTGCGTTTTCAGAGTATTTTCCGTCGATTTATGGTTTAAGTATAGCTATCCACTTACGGATTCACCATCATTTCTCAAGTTGGTTTTCTGAGTGTTGACTAGTACATCCCCTGCAGAGGCCAGTAGGGTTCTTTCAGCTAAGTTTATCCCCGTGGTTCAAACAACCTCTAGTTACGCCACTGGTTTGTTGACTGCATGCGCATCTCAGTAAACAATCAATTTGATTTTTCTTTTTTCTGGTGCTTGATCCTTACAAATTAGTAATTTCGTTTACTGCATTTATTCATATCGTATGTTGTCTGAAAATATACTTACATGAAACCATGCAAATCTTTTTTTTGTGAGGATGTTTCAAGACAAATGTAATCGCGATTGTAATCGTGCACGATTGCATTGTTACTTTGTTTATTCGTAATCGTATAATCGAGCATGTCGCAAGTAACCGTAATCGATTGCATTGGCAATGTGATCGTCCAATGTCTGCTTACGACCTGAAATTATAAAGTTGATATTAGTTGAATCTGTCACATGTGTCCACAAAACACATATGGCAGAGAAAATAGATTATATACATATTTGCTGAGGTGCATGTTTTGGCAAAGGTTGTGTAGAGTTAATAACCGTCTTTAGGAGCGCTGACAGTCGAAATCGCGCTAATTTCGTTTCTTTGAAAATTTAAGTGAAATCGGAGGTTTTCTTTGAAAAAAGTGTAAACATGAATTGGCGAAACAAGCCTTGATGTTTTGTTTTGTTTGCTGACGAAATAAAGCGAAGCACGTGCAGGAAGGTTTTATTTTGTTTGATATTGAAGCTGCCGGCAACTGCTGGTTGTCGACGTCAGTGGCGGAGTAACGAACGTGTTTTAACATTAATGTTGAAATCTGTGCTTGTGTTACCAGAGCAACCTTACTGGCAAGCAAAGAACATCGATGGATGCGCGTCGTGGGTCACGGAACAACTCTGCTGCTGATTTTCCTCAAAATCGTTCAGATGGCGAACTAACGCCCAGTTCAGACAGTGACGCTGAGGTAGGACTCAAGATTGTTGGTAGGTAAAGCTTTTGCTTAGTATGCGCCACACATTACAGCGATTAGGTATTGTTACATCACAGAAACTTTTTCACTTGTTTGATCATTCTAGCTGAGACTGACGCCTGAGGTGTGGCGTGCTATGAGTGGCTTGAAAATCCGGACCCCACATCGAACTTTCAAAAATGCACCTTTTTATGATTTTTGCGCCCCAGAAGAAAGTGTTGTCGTGACATTTCGGAACTTTTTGCAGTTCTTGAACCATAAGAAAAAGTTTTTTTTTCCCGCAGCAGTTTGATTTTCTCACTTTGCATCGCATCAGATGCAATAATATTTGACAAGCACATTTTCAAAAGCATTCAGTTGTAGGGTATTCCAGGATGGGTTTTGAAGTTGTGTGGCTTTAAAGGTCAATGGCAAAATCATGCAGAAATCTTCGCAAGAAACGAAAACTTTGCAGGAACAGAAATAAAAAGAGTTCCGGCACAGCTTTTCAAAACTTCACGAAAGATAATGTAATATTTCGTTACAATTTTGGAGTATTTGTTGCTTTTGTTACAAGACTGGTTGATTAAACGATATGGTCTCGTGTAGTTGCAGGTTTTTGTTTGAAAAAGTGTTTGTCAAGTTTGACCCTTGCGCTCGTCAGTAAATGTCTTCTTTGCTGTGTACATTAAAAACACACGTGATGTTTAACGCCTCTTCGGAAGTCTAGGCTATCATCGCGGTTCCCTTGCACCAACATCACGGTTCCCTTGCACCAACAAACACTCTTATTCTATTCGCACAATCTTTGTAACGCCTCAATCCACAACAAGCATCCGGTTCAACATGACTTGACCCAGCACTTGTCCTCTCAACACTTCCATGAACTTCCAAATACTCGGATGCGATGCACCAACATTTGCTTGCATGTGGTTATGCCACCCTTCCAGGTAATTGTTTGTTTGAGATAGATTGCCACCCGTTCAAGTGTGTTCCACATACTTCGAGGAACTCGCCTGGTTTAAACTTGTGTCAGTCTGCCAATGTACTTACCTGCAAAATAATCCAAGACAAGAGCAGCGTTGAGAAAATTTGTTTCCATTGCCTGGAAATCAGTTACCACATAACCACATATATTTGAAAAGGCTCAACAGGGAAATGTTTACAACCACAATGAAACAACTAACAAAAGGATTCAGCCGACGTTTCGGTCAGTCAACGACCGGCATTCATCACGGCGCAGAACAAGATTCAGCAATATTCATCGTTTTTATAAACACAGCGTAGTAAAAATGTGTGCTGTACATTACGCCTGGCAGCCGTACTAGACAGTAATCACATCTTCTGTTGTGACAAAAACAAGAGCGGAGGATTCTCAGTTGTAAAATCTTGATCAGCCTGATCAATTCGTTGGAGCCCTTCGGACAGAACTTCACGATATATGCTTTGCGACAAGTAGTAGAAACACTCTGACAACTACGTGAAGGAAACATCCTCAGTAGCGCTTCTTACCGCGTGTTCGAGATCTTTGAGAAGTGTGTTTGGTTTGCGAAGGGGGTTTATGCCAGCATCTGTAATAGTTGGACATAATTTACACGATGTTTGTTCGGCAGAATAGCATACAGGATATGCAAAGTATAACTCTGCTGGCAATGAACTGTGTATAGCTGATACAAAAGTTCGAGGACATCTTGAAATGTTCCGTCACCAAAGCAATTGTTGGTCTGTGGGGCTGACGCATGGCCGGATATCTGACTTCCATCACTTCCGTTTATACCGCACGAGCTTACAAAGGCAAGTGGCCGTTTAATGAGTGACCTGGACTGACCCTGTTTGTCCGATGCAGCGTCGTCAATCTCAAACGATGCCCGAGTGGCCTTACAGTGCCACTAGTAAGGTCACTTAGTTTCACACGTACACCCACAACAACAAACAAGCTTCTTCTTACCTCGCTCACTTTCTATTTGTTCCATACTTTCGTCGAGATCTACGATTGCTACAAGAAACCAGCATTATTGAACAGTGTACGTCCCTGCAACCTCGGCCGCTCTTCCTTCACCGCCGGCCCACGTAAATGTTCTTTCCGATCTTGCAATGGAATTATTACGCAACACTCCAGCCATTAAATGACACAACACACATCCATTCTACATTTTCCTCTTAAGTTGTACATGCACATGCACATTAGAGGCTTGTGATTTTTTCACAAGTGAAATCGTTCCAAGTATGTGAGTGTGACCACCAATATCAACTTCGAAAGCAACATCGAAAATATCAGCAGATCTGTCTGGTGTGTTGACATCACAGTATTTCTCATGGAGGAGGTAGAAATTTTTATTACTTCATAATGCGCTTTGTCAATGTGTAGTTTTCTCTGTCATTGTTTGCGGGTCATGTTGAAAGGTCACCTCGGGAATGGATGTCTCCTTTTGCCCTTTAACCCCACGGCGCGTCTTTGTCGACACATCAGTCGGTCGTGAGAACATTTTCTGACGTATCGATGTTGTTTTCCAATACACGCCTATTCGCGTATTACCATGAAACCTGACAAGTCTCATTAACGGTTTGCTGAACGGCTTCTCAGTCGGTATGATAAGCATAACGAAAAGTTCTTCTGCGGGATGTTGCAGCACTGAAGAATTTCAAAGTTAGCTTCAGATTTTCAACGTCTTTTATGTAGTTACAGTTGTTGTGTTTCGGTCAACAGCAGTTTTCAATGCATCAAGTTTAAAAGATATATGCGTGGAAATAAATTTTTCTTCGAGAAAACGACATTGTCGAGTCAATACATTGCCCTTTCTACTAGAAAAGATCTATAATGATTTCGTGACTGTTTCCAGGAGAACATAGTACTTCGTAAATCGCAAAACAACATTTTTCGTTCCTATGAACGCACATGATAGCCATATGAAAAGAAACTTCTGCCACACTTAGCAATGTATGGAAGGTCTCTGTAGAATGGGGCGGTATTGTGATTCTGTCAAGCAATGTATTCAAAAAGTTGTTTGGAAAAGGATTTAAAGCGAAAAACCACCGTAGATAAAGTTACTCCAAACGCTGTCCGTACTTTTTCAAACAAGCAATCCTAAGATGTATGAAAACGTCACTGACAGCGTTATTGGCAATAAATACCTCAAGCCTGTACCTTCTCATGATTTTGGGAACTTACCACTGACTGCGTTGTATTGACTGATTAAAAAAACAATAGAAAATGAGATGAAAAATTAATAATTGTTTGCAAATGCATCAGCACTTCGTTTTTTTCAGACTATTCCAGCGCTACCTTTCAATTATTTGAACACTTTGCTTCAAACAAAGCCATTTTGAGACAAATTTATTATCTAGCGAATCCTTGCTAGAAAGAAGAGTGTACTGACTAGAGAAGTGGTTCACAACCTTTCTCTGACCATGTATCCCTTCAGCATTTCGACAGATGAGCATGTACCCAGGATTTTCTTGAGGAAAATATTAGGTACCCTGTATGGACATGTAGGGACCCGATTTCCAAGATTCTGAAGACCCGATTTTCTCTGATTCTAGGGACCCAATTTTCAATTCTAGGGACTCGATTCGGGTCCCTAAAAGACCTTAAAAATCCCTGCATATACCCCTAAAATTTCTTACGACAAAAACGTTGCGTAAAACAACAAAATCAACTGAATTTTTAATAGAACTGTATCTAAAAGTTCTATTAAAATTGAATGACTTTTTCACAAACATTTTATCACGACTAATGATAGATATATTTAACAATAAATATGTGATGATTTTTTTAAATAATATTCAATGATATGTGTAGAAATATTTGGAAATAAATTATATACCAATATATTTTTTCCTTCTATTGCTAACCTTAATTGTACTTCTAGATAGGCAAATGTACTCTAGGGGTACATGTACCCCAGGTTGGGAACCCCTGGACTTGAGAAACTACCGTATATACTCGCTTATTAGCCGCACTTTCTTACCTGGGATATGCCCTGTATTTTGCCTGCGGCTTATACGCGCAAAATACCCAGAGGGACAAAGTTTTCGCATACTCGTTCGCGACGACACCCATGACACAGATGAAGAAGATGAAGATGACACCTACGACGATCTGCCGTACTTATAGACGAGCTTCCTTCTTCCGACGAAGAAAATTTCTTAGGTTTTTAACAATAAAATTGACTTTCATTACATTTGCCTGTAAAACTCAATATTTAGTGGTTGATGGATCGCGCAGAGTCTTCACCGGTGAAAAGGTCAATTGACCTGCGGCTTATTCGTGAATTACCCTTGATTCTCGGTATATGGCTAAAATTTCTGCTGCGGCTTATCTTCGGATGCGGCTAATAAGCGAGTATATACTGTACGGTATCTTACAATTACTCCTCTCGGAGGCAGTTGTCTTGGTGCCATTCCAGCACACTGCAGAAAGCAGCTGTCCTAGCGTTTTTATGTTGTGCTGATTGCGTAAACATTGCAAGGCAAGTACTGAGGATTCTTGGTTTCTGACAGAATTAGGGGTCCATGTTTGTATAGTTCGATGACACGTCGCTAGACCTTCCCTCTAGAGACAATCGAGGTAATTTGAAATATTGTGAATTCCACGCGTTATCTTCGTGTGGGATCGTGATGTCGCACAAAATCATGACCTGGGATGTTGATGCATCAGCGCTAGTGAGATTTCGATTTTGTTGGTGTTGTGAATTCGATGTGGATGGAACGATCGTTGGCCATTTTACGCGGAGGTAAATAAAAATGGGAAAATCATCTTCAAAGACGAGGCAGGTCTTGGCTTAGTTTTTAAACAGCTGAACATCCGCTCAAAAGCTTTGAGGCTTGGAGCAGTGACTGCAGTCACAAAGGCTGGTCTTTGCTCAGACAGTGATTGATGCTCAGCCAAGAAACTGTGCTGTTGCTGCGGACAATCATGTTTCTTTGCCACACACGTAGTTGATGTTGCGCAGACGGACAAGGACGAGCACGAGGGGGTTTTGTCAATGGACGTGTTGAAGATGAAGAAGGAGAACTTCGCGAAGGTGGCGGCCGGCGCTATGAGGCTCGAAGGTTAGTCGTCGACCGCATTTCACCTTCGCAGATGGAACTATGCGCACTTCTAGTTGCGTAATAACTTTGTGAGAGATCCTTGTGAGGTTTGAGGGAAAGAACAAGGCGAGTAAGCGCAATGCAAAGCTTGAGATCCAGGACAAATTGGCCTAATTTTGCTGATGTTATTTCACTCATTTAACTCGTTGGTGCCATGGACTATAGTTTTCCCATTTCTTCCACTACCCAC
>JGI24158J21664_10006423_pt1 | contig 15499 bp, 9 predicted proteins | sample Ectturendosymbi3_FD_21664 | JGI IMG/M metagenome (IMG submission 21664)
TTTTCAAAGCATTAACAGCGTTTTCTGGTTACTAGAGACACTTGAAAATGAGAGCGTTTGCTGTCATTTTCTGTACATTTCCCAGTAGCTGCATATCTGACCTTCGTTTTGACATACTTCTTTTTTGGCAACAATACCCCTACACTCCTACCGTTGCAATCTTTAAATGCAACTGAAACACAGGGACGCCGGAGAGCGGGGGAATTTCCAGGGTTGTCCATGGGACATATTTGTCTGTCCCATTCCCATAGTAATTCATGCCTGTTCCATCTCATCCCATCCCACGGGACGTTTCCCATGGACGAGCCTAGGGTTGTCCATGGGACATATTTCTCTGTCCCATTCCCATCCCATAGCAATTTATGCCTGTCCCATCCCATCCCATAGGAATGACATTCCCATGGACAAGCCCGGAAATTGCCCCCTGTCTATTCAGAAGACGGGCAACGGGGGCGGAGGTGCTTGTCATGACAAGGCAATTTCATGGTTTACCAAGATAGACTTGAAACAATTTTATTGTTGCAGCTATTCGTGCACCCAGAAAATTCAGAATGGTTTTCTATAATTTCTCTTATTATTTTTGAGGTCAACATTGTTGCTGAACAGAAACAAGCATAATTCGTGACAGTGTGTGTTTTTTATAAGTTCNCCGTTGCCCTCGACCTCTTTTANTGCCCCCCTGCNCTACCGTCGCTCCGGCGTCCCTACTGAAGAAGATGAAGCACCTTTTCTTTCTTGTCTTACCTAAACGAAACTACTTNCGCGACTTGTGAAATGTGGCATCTAAAAGTACAGCACGAGAGCGTACGGTAATACCCATTGATTTCNCAATGACGTTACCCCACTGCTTACCACGTATTGAATTGCATTCGCCGTTCACCTGCAAACGCCCNANCACGTGACGATAACGTCACAACACGCCAGTACATTTGTTTGCNGTTTTCCGCGCACCGCGGCGTTAAGAGAAACAATGCGAGCATTGAGCCCACACGCGCAATGATACCCACTCAGCGTGAAAACAGGAATCGCCTGATNGTGGCGCGCGCAACCAAGCGAAACGTANCAGAGAACCGANGGACTGAGGACCTCTTGCCATAGTTACAATACTTGTTTTGTATTGAAATTAAGGCACATGTTTTTCGCTGGCANNTTCTGATTTAGATAAAGTTGAAGAAATTACGGCTGATGTTTCACAGAATTGCGCAGAACAAGCAATGACATTTTCGAGCAATGGCCGGAACGCTATGGAATTGGTAGTATTTCTACAACGCTTACTTAAGATTAGGTAGTAATTCTTTAAACGTTGCATTTACCCCCCAGATCATTGTTGAAATAACAAATCCAAATGAAACAAGTTCCCTTAATACATAAAGTCAATCAACACTTCATAATTATGATGGATACCGACTTCTTCCAGAAGACTGAACTAGCGACGTAACCTTTCACAAAAATCTTGCTGCCACATCAATCTCTGCATATAGAATATTCAACCTCTGTAATCTCCACATCTATCTCGGGATATAGTTTCGATTCGCTCCTTGAAAACACCTGAGACGGTGTGACAACCTGCAGGCCGCATCGTTCACTGATGCGAAACTTATTTGCCAAACCTCAAGTGCCCAGACGTTACTAACTGCACCTGAACGTTCGTTGATTTCTGACTTCTACAGTTTGCACGTCACGCACACTCCACAAACGAAAAACTAAGCGTTGATATTGCGTGGAAACGGAAGACAAGTTATGGTCGGGCGAACTTGTTGACAAATGCGCTTCACAAAAGAAAACAGCACGACGCCGCACCGGAGCTATTGAAAGTCACAAGAAATGTGATCGTGATCAGTAAAAAAATAAAGCACAGTGATGGTGCGCTCGCCACGCGTTTAACTTGCAGCTACTCTGTAGTACAAAAAACGCATTTAACGAGTTGTAAATTTTGCGTCAAAACCAGTATTTCGCTAAAAAATCAGCAGCAGAGTTCCGAAAACTTAAGATGCTGCTTTTAATGACTGACATATCAACCATGAGTTGTAATAGCAAATTGCCGAGTTACAAAGCAAATATGAATGCAGGGAACAAGGAATTAAACGAAGCACGTGTCTATCGATGTAGGCCTACCGGTTTGTGCTTGAGTTCGCTTTTCGCACCATCCAAGTGACAATGCACCACCTTACCCCGGGACCACCAAAATGAAAACCATGACAAACACGAACGGAGCTGGCAAAACAGAGCACCATCGCTTCTGAAACAACAGAAGTTTTGTCCGAAGTGTCAGGCATGCAAATGCTTGGGAATGTGCATTACTGGGACGCTTTTATAGAATATGGCACGCCGTGTGACAGAAAGTATTCGGTGGTTCTTTCATCATATTGAATGGACCCTAAGTAATTTTCCAGGAACATAACATTTTTCTGCCTTAACACCTCTAGGACATTTTAACTGTCAAAAATTTCCGTCTTCATAAAAAATTCCATTCGGATGTTGTAGCCACCCAGAAGCGAATCGCAACAGTTCGAAGTTGCTGCAAAACAACCTAGCTTGCGGGATTGTCTTTCAAAAGAATAAAATACCAACAGCACCTATTTTCTCGCCGACACGAATTCATATTAACGAAAATATTATACAAGTACTTCACAAGAAGTCTCTAAGAATTTGGCGATGTTTCCGGAATTTTTGACAGGTGTTCTGCTGGCTCTGTTCCAAAAACGAACTACAAACACTTCTTACAAAAACACTCCGCACTGATTTACTCACTCACAGACAGTGATTAATTTGGTGAAAATGCGTTTAAATGATACCAAAACATGACGCCCAAACGCAACTGTTCATGTTTCAACGGTGTTTAACTTCACAGAAATTACCCGATACTAAAATGCTGCATAAGCAACCTATCAAGTGAGCTTCACCTTCCGTATAGCTGTAACAACACCCTGGCTGTGAGAATATTAGTACATCGATTAATGTCAAAATCTGGTTCTTCGAGCAATAACTACCCAACAACTGAAATTGGTGCGAGATAGTCACCACCTAAAGGATCCACGTCTNTTTCATTACTAAGCCATTCGCATCCGGCGCCAACACGGAAGAACGCATNAAGCATGCCCACAAGCGCATTGACGCGTACTTCCGACCACAATCACCCGGTTGAAAAAGAAAACAAAAATCAAGTTTTACTCATCGCGAATCTTCCCGTACGCTTGCGACAGGAGCTTGTTTGAAGGCGATGTCCGCTGATGCCCGGCCATGATAACAACAAATCGCAGCACAAGTTACTCGGCAGCGACATCGAGCGATCACCGGTATTTTGTGATGTATGACTGACACTAGGTGTTCAGGGACCGCCAGACCATTCTACACGAGCTCCCGCTTCCTGTACATCACTGATGACAGCAGTGTTGCCAACCTTGCGGTTTTCCCGCGAATTTGGGATTGTTTTTTTTTTCTGAATTTGCTGGTTTTTATGATGGCTTGCGGGTTGCTGTTTTTGGGTTTCTTTTATTTGTAATTTGCTTGTTTTGGGCTTTTTTGATGGCTTGCGGGCTGCTGTTTTTGCGATTCTTTTATTTGTTACTTGCTTGTTTTTTTGCAGGTTTCTGTTTCACGGATTGCTTTTTTCCGATTTCATGCAACTTTTGCTGCTTCAATTTACTGTAAAATGCAATTTGTTTTTTTGTAAATTTGCTCATTTTGGCTTTTTTTTCTGATTTGCACGCTTTTATTTGACTTTACTTGATTGTTTTCAATTTTCTTGTAAAAGGCATTTTCGGCTGGTTTTTCGGGTAAATTGCCTACTTGGGCTTGTTTTTTTTTAGATTTGCTCGCTTGTTTTCGTAAAACAACCTGGCATTATTGATGGCAGCAAGCATGGTTTTCATCGGGTCGATAACGTAACATTCTGCTCTTGTCTGGTAACTATCATGTGAGAGCAATGTTCCCAACCTTTTAATGACACGGACTTTTTTCGGACCAGTATAAATCTTCGCGGACTCAAGATAGATTAAGACTACGAGAATAATATAAGCACTACTTTTAACAATTTGTATTTATCGCACATGCACAAATTTCAATGACAATCATGTCTCTTGAGTTTGTTTCACAAGTTTGTCGAAAATAAAGGCCTGTTGTCGTCAACCTACACTTGATGTTGTCTTATGGTTGAAGTGGGTTTCGGTGCTTAAAATAGTTGGTGTTGAAAAAAAGCTTTTTCGATAGGTAGTTGGAAAAAGAAAGAGTTTTTGTTGCCTGCCGACACAGACCAGAGGTATTTGGTTCCATTGACTGGACATTAACTCAGAATTGAGTCAGGGACTCCACAGCTGTCGACTTTGCAGCTCAATCAGCTGTTAAGCAATGCAATCCACTTCACAATGAAGCTGTAGCTCTTGAACCTCAAAACCAGTTAAATGTTTCAATGTAATTGTGAAAAGGGATACATCTATCCAACTCGGAGAAATGTAGTGAGGCGCTCAAGAAGATTTGACGAATGCAGCGCAAATCAATTTCTACTACAAATGCGTTTACTGCCAGAAAAGCAGATATTTTTCCAGGTCCAATGCAATGGATCGATAGCGGTATTTTACCTTTAAACGCGACGATGTCTTGGACACATCCACAATTATTTTACCTTTTACTTGCATGGAAATGTTTCGTTTGTTCAAACATATAAAAAATCACCTAAGAATAGCTATTTGGCAATTCTCTTGCTGACTTTTAATCGTTCAGCAAAGTTTTGATTCTGTTCTTTTAATAAAGAGCACCGGTGTCATTGCGTGGGCCACTCTCTCCAGCTTCTCTCCTAATGATAGCCAACGGATATTCAAGTGGAACAAACGCCCACTTTGTTCTGCACCATCTCGTTACACAAAGCACCAAATTAACGAATTCGTAAGGGACGGGATTTGACGTGATTGACAGCAGAGACATATTTTTAAAGTAATGTCAGATCTTCTTAAATTTCTTTCGCTGTCAACTTTATTCTTGGTAAAAAAAGGACAATAACTACCTAAAGATTTTTGTTTCCATTTTTCATAAACTCATAAAATTAGGTTCTCGCCATGGCGGAAGCACAAAATCAATCAATCGGCACAAACAAACACGCAGCGAGTCTGCGAAAGCTGATGTTCCTCAGTGAAGGAATCTACTTTCTTAATTATTTCCTTTCAGGTTTAACAGTTTTCTTTTCGGTGTCCCAGCAATTCAAGTTTATTAACTTTAATTTGCTTGCTGTTGTCAAATGTCTGCGCCACTAAACTCAACTTTCCAGTGGTATTTTGGCAAGTAAAACAGAAATTGTCCCACGCAGTTCTCAGTCGCACGTTACCGCACAAACACGATGAACATCATTCTCTAAATCTGTAGTTTCGCCCAACTCTATAAGATTTCCACTTCGCAGCAGCAATAGTTTGTTTCAGAATATCGGCTGAGAGTTCTTGGATGCGCCAGTTGATGGTGTTGTTTGACAAAAGTAAAGAACCGCAGCTAACTTATTTGCTACGGCATCACTGCACATTATCCCAGCTATTTTCACGGCTGCTGGTTTGACCAAGCTCTCTCCCGCTGTACAAGGCGCGTTTGCTCTTGTATCTTTGCCAAGCAACAGTAAAAGCACGCACTGCTTTACTATGGGAGCAAGCTTTTACTCCTGAAGTAGGTAGACGGTAAGTACGACTTCACGTTACCTGGTGTTTTTTCTCGTCAAAAAGCTCAAGGTTTTCGTCTACGTATTTTAAATATTTTTACTCGAGATGCCGAAGTATTTTACGTAGTTTGGCTTCTTTGAGAGATCCGTGAGCAAGGGCCTCTAAGCATAACACGCACAGTAACCGGATTTTACCGCTTACTTTAACTGAAGTAAATCCAAGTTTCTAGTAGTTGGTATATGCACACACCTACTATCGTTAGCAACGATAAACTACGACGGTGAAAGCTAACCGCGGTTTGGATAACAACACACTTAAGCTACCGACCACACTACCTCAAAAGTATACTGTAAATATCATGTAGAACAGTAGAATTTTTGAATTTTTCACGCTGGTTGGGTGCATTTAATCGCTGTACGACGAAAAAGGTCGATTGTATGAAGTTGATAAATTATGATTGTTTGAGGGCATTGAAGAAAACTTGTTTGACCCTGGTGCTTGCGGACTCATCCAGAGCCTTCCGCGGACTCGGGTTGGGAAGCACTGTGTTACAGCTTTCGACGTTAGTCATCGAGCTTTTTAAGCTGTATGCACACGGCATGCGTCCTGCGCATTTTTTGGGCGCATGCGTCTGATTTCGTGACGTCACGTCCTTTTGATGCGTCTGGTATGGTCTGCGTTCGAGTAGAATCTGTTTCTATATTGATGCATCAGACTCACTGCTGTGGGTTCGGGAAAGAGCGGCGATGGAATGTGCTTGGAGACACTTTTTTGTATTGGGGTAAAGCAAAGGATGCAGAACGTCCACAGAACAATTGCTAATAGTCTGTGGATAGCTGAAACACACTGTATTTGCGAAAGATCAATTTATCATCTAGTCTTCAGTAGGGCTAGTGCGGTAGGCTACTAAACTGCTGTATTGCAACACTGTTTAGGCCAACATAACACAACCTACCTGATCGACTATGTTGGTTGAAGTTTTTGTCGCAAGCAAGTCATGGTTTGTGCGACATATTCTGTCATTTACTGGCCCTACTGTAGGCCATTCTAGCTGTTGGGTAAGGTCATGCTAAATGAATGTATTTTTTGCAGTGGGCTAGCCTATTTGAAATTAATTGAAAGTAAGTTGTGTAACTCTCAATGAACAGTTGGTAAGTCTTGTTCAAGCAAAACCCTTGTCACATAAATTAACACTAATGTAGTACAAGAAAGGATAACATATTGCAAGCATCACAAATGCTTTGCTGTCTTACAAACGCTAATTGAAAACTATTGTTGTTTATTACACTGCTCACGCTTTTGTTTTGGGATTGTGTGTGTTATTAATTGCAGTTATTGTCCATAATGCATTAATTTTTTGATACTTGGCCCCTCTAGAAATAAAACAAATGGTTTCAAGCAATGCCTTCATGACAGTGAAGGTAGGCCTACACAGAACTCATTCAATGGAACAAATCATCCAAATTTTGTGTAATACAGCACTTTGCTCTTCTGAAATGTGGACAGCACTACTTTTTTAACAATTTGTGAGGCATTGCACAAAGTTAAATTTAGCATTTTACGTTTGTTTTGCATGTAGCCAGTCATTTCAAGGTTTTGTGCAATGTACCGCAGCAAGTCTTCTGTAGCTCGTACAACAGTATGGTGTACAAAATTAGTAACACCTTAACAATATGTCACATGTGATGTCAGAACTTCAGTAAAACAGTCTTGCTCTTCAGCACACCAACGTCATCGCTGACTTTCGGGTCTCAGGCATCCGTTCAGCCCAGGCCATGCTCAGTGAACGCACCGTTTCATGCGCTGACGTGTGCATACAAAGGCTTATTTAACTCTCCGCACCAGTCACACCAGACGCACCGCACTGGAAGCGTGCCGTGTGCATACAGCTTTAAAAACATCAGTTACAGCCGGGTCAGAAGTTTTTATGAGCGACCATGGTTTCGTGCAATGATATCTTAATTAGGCATGACGCGCCTACAGTGGCGGATAAGGGTTGTATCGCACGGAAGCCATGGTCGCACCTATCATTTACTGGCCCGGTTCTACTTACTATTCCTAACACGCTATCTATCTGTTCTTGCACAGCACAAAACAGGGGTCAGTAGCAAATCACTTTTGAGGGATTTTGGCCTTTGTTGGTCAAACAAGCAAGACTGTTAAGGTTCCTTCAATTCAGCTGATTCTTCTGTATGCACAACGTACTACAATGTCAAAGACTATGATTACAAACTGATCTCATAAACTGAGCAGCACTGTTATCTATGCCAAGCAGGAGGCAGCGTTATCTTCCACTATGCAAATCTTCGATTGTAAGTCCAAATTAAGTTACGTGAGTTGCGAGCCAAATCTCGGTTATAGGTTCCCTTTGCCGGTTTGTTGGGATACGATTCGTCGATACGAATTGCGGGGCGGGGGAAACTCAGTAGCTTTCAAGGCCGACAAAAAAAACAGCGAACCATTCGTTTCATCCACCCAGCAACAACATACAAGTATATTATGTCAACTCCAAGTCAGCAATTACTACAAACGTGATTCCGCATCGGAAAAAGTCTTATTTGTTTTGTTGCAACACTTCAGAATGCTCCACACGTAAAAAGCGTTTCACTGGGCGCAAAACCAAGTCAGCGTTTATCTGTTTCTTTCGATAGGGGAGTCAAATTTTTGCTAAGAAATCAGCAGAAACTACTGGTTTTGGATCGCGGAACTTGTCAACCTGATTGCAGCATTGCAGCACGCAGCTGTGCAGAGGGTCACGTGACCGCGTAGCCAGTAAGCCGGTGGTGTGATTATCGGATGATTACAAACCCTCACGTGGTGATATCGTTATCGTGAGGGATGAGGCTGGACGGCGCAATGCCGAACAACATGCGTTTTCAACACAACAAACTCTATTTCGTGAAACAACTGCTCACCTCCTCGGTGTACACAGCACGAACGCGGAAATACTCATTGTTTCGTAGAAACCGCAGCTTGTCACGAGTAGCAACTTTAACAGACAGAAAACTCATAACTGGATGGTCATCACTTTTACTCGTCTCATAACAAGGGCGACCAACGTTTTGATCTAAAAACTCAAAATTTTGTCTTTATGATTTACAAATTTTACCTTTATTTTGACCTATCAACTTCCTGCGTTTGAAAATAAAATGTGGAATACAAAGCATGAGAAACCAAACCGATAAGTTAAAAATCTTTATTCAGTCAAAAATAATAAAAATCAAGTGTGAACGAATCTAGAGGTAATAAGCCGTAGTCGAAAGTCAATCCAAAAGCACAAGCGAAATATCCAAAATCAATAAATATCCTGAAGTCACTGAGAAGGTTCTTAATTATTATACAGTACTTCAACACCAAGTACTACTTCACATTATTGCGTTTTAAAGTTTCTATCTGCATAATCGATTCAGTATTTACCAAACCAAGTACTGCAAGACTACGTTTCTCGCCTTGCTACGCCTAGCCTACTTTTAATATTCAATCGTCCAGTAATGGACAAAACAACATTATTACGTCAGAACTTGCAACAACTCTATTATTATGTCAGAATTGCAACTGAACTTGCAAAGCTACATCAATATCTGTTGTTGTAGCTGTTGTAAAATGTCGATAAAGGAAAACTGCGCTGCAAAAAGATTTTGACCTTGTGGTATCAGCGTGAAAAATTTGGCTTGTGGACTTCTATAAACTGAAAAAATAGACAGAAAAACTTTGACTTTATTGACTTTTGGTTGCCCTACTCTTGACAAAAACCTACATTTGGCACATGAAACGTTCGCAAGAACTTTTTGTTTGTACAGTACCTTACGTAGTTTTACAGTTAAGGTTTACCACAACGTTTCTACCACGACTGGAAATACGGGTACGATGTATTCCTTGCAGAACAGCGCAGAAAGCTTAACCCATGCCATAATGCAAAGGTCAGCAAACTACGGCCCGCGGGCCGGATCCGGGCCGCCAAGCAAAATCATCCGGCCCGGTCCGAAGCCCCTTTTCCAAATTGTAATAGCTGTATGGCCGCCTAGTGGCATTATATTTTACGAATATGCCTTCCTTGCAACCTCTTGTATTGCATACTTACGCGGAACTACTTAATGTGAAAACGCACTGTACTATAAATGTAGCCTACTGCTGTGTGTCGTATTTTGTGCATTCGTTATGAACTGTTAACATCAGGAGTTACTCTGATTACAATTTCATAAATTCCCAAGTTTTAACAACATCATATACAGCAAAGGGAACAGAATTGTTGGTGCAAAATTAGTACGGCCCGCCATACCATCCAGTTTGTTTTTGGCCCGCGACTCGGGAAAGGTTGCCGACCCCTGCTATAATGCATAAACACATCTAGAACTCAGAAGTGACACCTATCACAAGCATACACGACCAGCTGAAAAAAAATTTAGAGTGCTATAAAACCACCACGACAAGCGAAGGAGTACACAAATGACCACTTGTCTCAATTGACGACTCGGTGGGGGTATGCTGATTGAATCATTGAATCGATTTATTTTGTAAGCGACTGATGCCAGTAGACCGAAATTGTGAAGTACAGTATGTGATGTAAGGAAACCGTTACATAGGGCTGAGTTTGTAACGAAACAGATATTGACGAATTCTTGTTGCTGTTTTTCATCCGCAACACCGCAACGTAGTGGGCAATTTCGACTGGAAGTTTCGCTGACCATGTCAGACCACGGAAGTAAACTTGTAAGCAACTGGCTTCGCGGCTACGCAATGATAGGCTGGTGTAGACATAACATACTGTACAACCACGCACGCGGGCCGACAAACACTGGAAATTGTCAAGCTGTCGGTGTGCACGTGGTTACAGCAGACCTTACAGAGCGGCAACAAACAGCATGCCGTTACTTAACTTGGAACTTATTAAGTCTTCCTGTTCGAACTTACTGCTTTCGCACCAACTACTATGGAAGCGTACTACAAACTGAACTTCTGAAAACCTGTCACTCTCAAAATGCATCGCCTAGTCTTCAAACAAATTTTTCAAACGCAACAAAATAAGCAACACCGATTCAGTTACTTTTAAAACAAGGGCGTTATTGCGGTGAAAAGCAATTACGCATTGACTGCGCTCCGTTGTCAAACCAGTAGAGCCAACAACTAAACACAACAAAGCTAGCTAAAAACGAAACCGTATACTGCCACACTTGCGAAAATGTCCCGACACCAGTTTGATGAGAAACAGGTGTTCAGTTCTTACAGTTGATCATAAAATAAGAAATGCCCCTTTGGCCTAATCGATTCCTCTGCGCCAAGAATGCTTTGAAAAAAATTACCCAACGCCGAGGAACTTTTTTGCGAAGCACTCGTTGTAGCGAACCGCAAGTGTGACTTCCACTTCGCGCAGCAATAAAACGCTGGGCGCCTGAGTCGACAAAACCGCGGATGGTTTATGTGCTCTTGTTTTGAGTGAGTTTTAATACGACCGTGCTGAAATGACAGGCTTCACTCTTTCCTGGAATTGCTGCAGCACCAACAGAAATCAAAAGCGCACGAAAGCGATGAAGCGCAACAATAAACAGGTTCTTCGAAAACGTTTTTGACAAAAAAAAGTTTAAACATACTGATTTTCACAGCCGATGTTGACGCTTCATGTTAGGTGAAGAGCTGTATGCACACGGCATGCGTCTGGTGCGGTGCGTTTGTCTATTGTCTACAACAGAGGTTCCCAACCTGGGGTACATGTACTCTAGGGGTACATTTGCCTATTTGAAGGGGACCATTCGGGGTTAGCAATAGAAGGGAAAAATATATTCGCATATTAATTATTTCCAAATATTCTGAATATATAAGTTCTACAGTATTAAAAATTCAGGGGATTTTTGTTTCACCCAAACTTTTTGTTATAAGAAATTTTAGGGGTACATGCTCATCTGTCCAAATGCGTAAGGGGTACATGGTCAGAAAAAGGTTGGGAACCCCTGGTCTACAAGTACCGCTCTTTCCTGAACCCGGGGCAGTGAGTCTGATGCGTCAATATAGAAACAGGTTCTACTCGAACGCAGGACCTACCAGACGCATCCGAAAAAGACGCGACATCACAAAATCAGACCCATGCGTGCGTCAAAAAAACGCACAGGACGCATCCGTGTGCATCGAGCTTAAGTTCTTTTGTAGCAATCAAGGACGGTTTGTTTCGCTTAAGACCACAATCGCTGAGTGTGTCAGCTAAGCAGGGATTCCCAAACTTTTTGGTCCACCTTCAACCGTATAAACGGAACTTCTATTGCAAAATTTTTTGACTTTAATTGGCACAGTTAGACACCTATACCCCTCTGCGTTTTTCATAGATAATTTCAGTAAGTGTGCGTGTACGGCCAAAGCATATGCAGAAAAAATTACTCCTATGCGTGAACGAGGTAAGAAAACAACTACCTTCAATGCAGACATCAGTGATAGTTATCTGAATTCACTTTCACAGCTGATTCTTTAGAAATGTAATAACTTCTAAAGAAACACATTTTGCGTTTGAGTAATAACGCAGCGTAATCGTGTATAATCATAGCCGTGGATAGAAATTATAACAAAAGAAAATATCAAGTCAATACTTTCCGTTTGCCTTGACTCGATAGCATGGTTCGGAAAGCCTTCATAGCAACACTCCGTGAAATGATCCAGAGAGCTACGTACACCACGGATATGCAGGAAAGCCACAAATTATAAATAATTTATTAGTTAGCCCGAAAGCCACGGTCAACTAACATTAGTTTGAAGAACATCACTGTCCTCTTGGTGTCGCTGACAACACAACGACCCCTGCAGATGGTAAAGTTACAGTGAGTTTGAACGCTGTGCCTCACAGCGGTCTGCTTCGGTTGAGGGGATTATCGATCAAAAACGTAGGTGGTCGCATGCAAAAAATCGATGAGATAAGGCAATTTTGTTCGGTCACCGACCAAAGATAATTCGTCCAGACATTGCTACCAAACACTGTGTGTTTTTTCACCAACATCAAAAAAACGTAGCGCACTATTCCACGCGAAGTCAGCAACAAACCATACGGTATCAAATATAGGTTTGAGGGCAGGAACTTGCACAGAAAAATTGAGTACATCTACTTCCCATGTTTCGAAAGACAAATCTTTCTTTAAACAATCACCGTCGTGTTGACTACTGCAGCACATGGCACTGCATTCATGCACTCGTGTATGGAATTGGCGCACAATTAAGTTTCGTAAATAGCTTTAAAGTGATCAGGTCAACATAACTAAATTTCGTATCTGGTTTCCCAAACCAAATAAGTAGAAGCCAAACCAAGAGGAAAACGTTTTACATTCGAGGTGGCACTTCATAGTATCACAACCATGAAGATACAAGGCACAGAGTTACAAAAACAAACCAAACTAAATGAGTTCGGAATAAATTTGCAAAACACCAGTAACTCCAAATATGAAAATCACATAGAAATAAAATATCTCCATCAAATTTCTTTTCATGCCATTATTTCTTTATCACTAACATAATACATAAAAGATTCACGTTAAGGTGTATGATCATACACACGCGAGACAAAACCTTCAGAAGTCTGTAGCATACCGTGCGAAGTGATCTAAAGGTTCCATTTACACAGCTGTATTTCTCAGAACTCCATATTCACCAACCNCTCCTGAAAACAAGCGTATATTCAGTTTGTACTCAGGCAAACTGCTGTCATTATTATTAATTTGCACAATCCACTTAAAATAATCTAGGCAATAACTAAGTCATTGCGTCATCTTTCCGGTGACTGTCTACTTTAAGTAAGGGATATTAAGCATTATGAATTGAGGATTTTGAGTGACTGGAAAGACAACTCATGAAATCGGACAGATTGAGTGCAGCAGTCTTCACACAAAAATAAACTTGAGACTTTTCATTTGATATCACAATTGAGAAGTTTTTTTAGATCTTGTTCCAAAACGCAAAGTTTTGCTATGAAAACAAAACATATGTTGTTCTCTACCAAGAGTGTTTGTTTCTGCCACTGAAGAGGTGGTGCTACATTGCATACTTACATGTCAGTTTCAAATTTAATTTACCTTTGAACAATCATTGAATGTGCCTGAAGTTCACTTTTACTCATCAACAATCACATTATAATTTCACTTTATGGTCGCACCACTGGCTGAACAAAAATGATAAACTACTGTATCATAAGACATGCTTGGTCAACACCAGCATCTCTGTACGCCTTGGGAAATACGTGAATAAAACTATCTACCAAATTATACTTGCATAGAAAATGAGTGAACTTTAGCTTCTGACAGTACAAGCTTTGTCATATACAATAAAGCATATTCAAAGCATTAATCATAATACACTTGCAGAATGCTATTTACACAAACTTAAATGCAGCTATTTATTTGGAATATTTTGCTTGCAATGATTTATTGTGAAACTAATGGCATCGACTTTTATCTGCATCTACAGGTGGTTCCAATTAGATTTTCAAGTGAAGAAACGTGTTTAATTAAACCTAACATGGAGCCAAACTTAACATAACATCAGTAAATGACTGCCCATTCCATTCATTTGATTGTTAGCCAACCTTCATTGTAAGTTTCCCTCAATTGTAAGCCACACAAATGGTTTTAAAAAATTTATGTGAGCCATCCTTGATTGTACGTCGCCCTTGCATGTAGGCCACATGAAATGATGAAAAACATTGTGAGCTGCAGCTTACAATCAAATACATACTGTATTTCCAGGTACAATAATAAACTTTTACTGATGGAAACGGAGTGCAAATTGGTGATTCTGACCCTAAGCAACTTTCTTGAGATGATTGAAGACCACCATCTGTCTTCAAGCAATTTGGTGTCTTAAGAAAACCAACAATAACTACCCAATGCATTACTAAGTGACACCAGAGTTTAGTCAAATTAATATATTGCAGTATTTTCCAGGATTTTCCAAGTTTTTTGTTTCTCGTTTGACAAAATTGATAATTTGCGAGGTGTCTCCAGACTATTTTTTAAATGAGCAATGGAGTTCAAACTATCATACTAACTCCTACCTTAAACAGAATTTAATCACTTGTCCCGTTTACATACTTAATCACATGAAAACCATTACATATGAAACAAATAAACAGTTTTTTGATGATTTCTGCTAGATTCATACACTGGGTGGGTTAACCCAAACAGGTTGTGGGTGCCCACATTTTGGGGTGGGTGCAGGAACCTACACAGCAATGCATGGGGGTGTGGGTCAGGCACAGGTTGAACTTAGTGGGGGTGCAGGATAAGAAATGATTTTGTGAATGTTGACCAAATGCATGTGAAAGTGGCATGAGCAAGAAATTCAATGCTACAGAGAGCTTGTGGTACAAGTGTGTAGTGACATTTTCTAGTTGTGTTGACACCACAGATTAGAGTGTGCAGCTCTCAATGATGTTCCAAGATTCATTTGAATAAGAGCTGATGATGCCTGCTTCGTAGGTGAAATATATACTCTGTAAAATCTTAGTGTCTGATTCTTTGCTGGGAAAGGTTTTCCTTCAATAGACAGTGATCTTGCAAGAATTACGTTCTGCATGATGGCGACTACCACTGCTAGTGAACAAGTATTTAGTATGGCTGGGCAGCATGTCATGAATAGCAGAAGAGCAAATTGAAAGAGTTCATCAGTCTTTTTTCGACAGTGCTGTTAAAGCTAAGAAAGAAGCACTCAAGATTGACTAACAAGGTTTCACTTCTTTACTTCACAGTGTTTTCAAGAGCTTCTGTTGGGTTTGAAATCAACAACTGAATATATTGCCACTAGTGCAATATTTGTAAAGCCACAACAGTGACCCACACCAAGCGAATCTATCGCAATTTATTGCGTAAGGAAACTAGTTTCGTGTATTACACATCTTC
>JGI24158J21664_10006425_pt1 | contig 15493 bp, 10 predicted proteins | sample Ectturendosymbi3_FD_21664 | JGI IMG/M metagenome (IMG submission 21664)
AAATGATCCGGATGTGAGTATAAATGTTTGACTACATCGGTATTTTGATGGTTAGATTTTAAAGGGTTGTGTTCTTCCAGTCGAAATTTCAAATTCCGAGATTATATTTCCGAGACAGTTTTTTGAAGGCTTTTTTAGTGTTGATGAAACTGTTAAGTCTATCCCAGTTTTGTGCTCCAAAGAAAAGATAATAGTTTATTCTCTGGCAAGTATCTTTTCACTGTCTTCACCTTCACTCTCACGACATTCTAGCAAAGCTGTCTGAAAATAGTTTACTTTTTCTTCTTTGTCTGCTGCAATCACCTGCACCTTTCTCCGAACGTGGTACACCACAGCGGCGTAACGAGGTTGTGTGGCGCCCGAGGCAAGAAGCAAGTTTGGCGCCCCCATATTCGAACCTGAGGTCTTTTGGGAGTAACTGTACGGTATTGAAGAAAGTACTTGCGGTATTGTTCGGACTTTTCGGCGCCCGGGCATTGCCCCCCTCGCTGCGCCCCTGGCACAGCGTGCAGTTCATGGAAAATGTGAATATGTTTGGAGTTGTTGACAAAACAGAGCAGTTAAACATCATTTGTTGACATGTTTGTTTGGGGACTGCAGATGAAATGAGGCTGATCGTAGAATCTCTTGACGCTTGTAACATCAATCTGCTTTGTGCAGACAGTGTGTGCTCGTACTCTATGGATATCGTGCCTGTTTCAAAACATTAAAATAAGTTCTGATGGAGTAGAATATCGTGATTNAATTCAATNTTGCGCACGTAGCGAAACACTGATATTTTTGTCTTAATAATTCAAAAATTGTGCGATAAAAGTTCTCGCTTTGTTCACTTCGGTTTTACCCCGAAACCAGTAACTTTGTGAAATTTTGTTTTGCAAAGTTTTGCAAACACTCAAACATTTATATTTTCTCTTCTTCAGATTACAAAGACCGTCCATTGACTGGGGATTCGATGAAGACCCGAGAAACGATAAGACGAGAAAGTAGCAGCGAATCTTCTGAAGACAACCAACCAGTTTTCATGTTCTCTGGCAACACTGCTCAAACATCGGAGGTGTGATGTTCTGGTACAGCTGGAATCTTTCTTGGATTGCTCGCATACACATGACTCTTGTACAATCATGACTTTAGGAGCAGTAATATTGAGACATTTTATTTGCTCCTTGTGCACATAACTTTGATTTCGGTCGCTTCACTGTACATCTAAACCTTTATTACTTTGAAACACAAAGCAGTAAGCCACTGTAGACGCGGATATTGCAGCAATCGCTGCATCATCCATTGTATTTATTCGCACTTATCGTCACCTGTTTGGCACATTTCCTTTGTAATTGTAACCACCCACTGTTTGCACTGCTCTGCTGTGTGTGTAATAGAATCGCATTGTCTGCTGTCATTTAAACTTCCTCGATTCGAATAACAAGGCAGTAAGTTTGACCACGCCTTGTTGAATTGACATTTGGTCACCAAAATCATATGAAAAACTAAAGCATTCTTGTGCTGGGATAAAATAATTACATTGGTTCAAAAATGTATGAATAAACCATTACCATGGTTCAAGGAGATGCAGATGTTCCTTCAACGGACGGAGTCAAAACTCCAGAGTGAAATTATTATTATCAGGATCCAGGAACGTATTCACATCATCGCATGCACACCGTTTGTCCATTAATCATAGCACGGAACCTATCTATGGGGGAAAGTTTCACCTCCAAGCATTTGAAAATCATGTTCTGTTCGGGAAAAATATAATTTGTCAAGGCAGGAATATATTAAACAGTGCGAGAGATGTTGGAAAAAAGTAAATTTAATATACCTTCAATTTTCGGTTTAATATTCAATTTTTGAGTAATCATGTTGCTTATTTGGCAAAAATACTTTTTGCTGAACTAAAATGCATTTCGTGAGGCAAAATTTATGTGTCTCCCATAAGCTGTTCGACTTATGATCATGTACAGAAGAAAAATTGCTCAATGCAGTGTTGGAGTATGGCAGTAAGTCAGCAAAGAATGCATAAATTGAACCCAATTTTTAATGAAGACTGAAAGGGTCGACATTGTCTATTTAATTGCTTTTAAAGATCTTTTTTAATCATAGCTGTCCTGGGTGAAATTTTCAGTGTTTTGTGAATTTGAAAAGAAAAGTTTGCACTCGACAAATGGTGTGACTTGTACAGTAGGTTTGTTAAGGGTTCGTACACCGCGCTCTGATTGGGACAACGAAACTGGCCGGGACCGAATGGCTGCACCCTGAACAAACGTTGCCTCATTTTTGAAAATCTACAACTGCAATCAGTTTTAATGCCAACGTTTGATTAAATGGAACACAACAGTGAAACTACAGGCTGCCCTGTGAACAAAATATTGGGAAGATGCCAAGCACATTAATAAAAAGGTAATTCGTATCTAGAGTGTTTATTGAAATTGTCTTTTGAAATCTATAGTTCATCGACATCCTCACAATCTATTGGCATAAGTTTTATATGGGACAAATGTTCCACATTTGGATCATGTAATAAGTCGGAAAATGCGGGTTAAGGCTGTGAAAGACTTTTTGTATACAACAACACGGAAAGCAGCAAAGTATTGGAATTTTAGGAAATTCCGTCCAGTGGGCATGTGGTTTGTCTCAAATTGTCTTACGATAATGTTTTCATAGCCTTTGCTCGCAATTTCAGACAATTCGAGGTATGTTTTCCGTGCAGCAGGTTTGACATTATTCTCATCGATACAATAATTAGTTTCAACCTTGGCATTATGGTTTACAGAACATAGGCCTAATTGATTTACATGTTCCACACGATATGGTCTATATTGTATGGAACACATCACAGGCGTCAGTTAAAAGAACATAAACGTCAGCGAATTAGATGGCAGGTGTTAGTTGGTGCGCCGCGCACGCAGTCAATACTGAAGTGGAGCAAACAGTCAATCAAAGCACCAGCAACTGCTCCAGTCATCGTCATACAGAAGCATTGTGTAGTGGGAGGAAACTGAGATTTGTAAATAGGATATCAGACAATTTAAGTGAGCGGATAAAAAGTCAGATGAAGATGCATATCGTTGGAACAGAAGCAAACGAATTGTTTCTAACCAAGGCATAAATGTTACGGAGAAATGGGTAACTTGTGTGGGCGAACACTTACATTCCTGTGGATGAAATGAAAAATACGATAGGCCTTGTATCCGATGCGGAGCAGGGTTGCCATTTTGGGGCCAAATTTCAGAAATTTGGTCCCAAATAACATTTGCTAGCCCCAAAATTTTCATTTGGCCCTTTCAAGAAGTAAATCTGACAACCCTGGGTCCTGTCTGAAAATCATTTTTTTGACCAATTGATTGCAGATTTCCACCAAATTCCGAAATTTTGAAGGTTTTCCATTAGAACATTTTGTTAGGATCCCCAGAGTTTCTGAGGCAATGTGAAATTAGGTTAATCAGAATAACTGTTACTTGCTGCAATTGCAGAGGTAGCAGTGACAACTATTACCACCTAACTTACAGTTATTTATGTGGTCACGAGTGTTTCCCAAGATGGACGTATTTGTTGGTTTTGCTCAGATTGTTGTTGATCGCTTTAGTACTTATCTTGGATGATAAATTTATCTCAGTTTATGGCTACACTGTACATGGAAATCAAGTTGTTCTCTTACGATCTTTCTTCATGTACTTGTTTTGCTGTTGAGCTTCAATTGTGATTGAGGAATCTTGCCATTTAATAAATTGCTAAGTATGGGTTCATATGATTTGTAACAACTGATAAATTTGGGAAAAATATTTGATCCTTTCTTTGACCCCTTTTCTTGGAATTTGGCTTCTTTCTGGATTAGATTTAGACACTTGGCAAAAAGTAGATCTGGCAACCCTGATGCGGAGGTGTTGCACCAGATTGCATTTGTTCCGCAACTGGCAGGCATACATTGGCATGCAACAGGCACGAAACGGAGTTTTCACCTGCAATAGAGAACTGAGAAAATGCGTATCTGAGCTTGTTTGCTGCGCAGTATTGTAGTTTCACTTGTCTCTTAATGTCACTCTCATCATTCAGTGAGGCATGAAGTAATACGCCAAAGACAGTATTTAACTTGTTCGGCGAACTTAACACTACGGCTTACGGCTGAAGCTGTCCACGAACACTTCCAATCACCCCTGGCTGGGTGTGATCGGCCGGAGTTTGTTTGCTGTTTGTCGCTTGACTGCTCTCGCACATTTTCGTCAGGCGGATTTCTACCACCATTTAAACATACCCACTGGTATTTCACCATTTCTCTGCAGAAACTAGTCCACATTTTTCTTAAAAATCATATGATGCTTGTTCCCCGCTTACAATGATTAGTTTTGCCTGTCCTTTTTCTATGCCGTCGCGCTGTTCCATTAAAACGGATTTGTGCTAACCAGTTGATTTTCGAAACGCCAGCTGCGATTTTGTTCCAATCAATGGTTGCTGTTTACACTACTTTGCAGCAGGACTTCCGAGCTTCACTCTGTTTCTGAGGATCAGTCTGCAACTTCACAGTCTTTGGTGTCGGCCAAATTCGATTCCTGATTGACGCTTCGTAAATTCGGCCACGACAGGTGTTTTCTGAACTGATGCAGTATAGATATAGACCCATATGTTTTATTAATTCTACTGTTTCATATGATTCAGGTAGTAAACAGAAGCAATACAAAAAGCCAGTATGCAAAAAAGTAATCAGTTTTCAGTGGAAATGAGAATAAATGAAAACACAATGGCAAGAGGCTTGATCAATGTTATCAAAGATTGCCACTGCGTCACATAGGACATTGGTGAAAGGCCGTGGAGGTCATCTGGTCAACCAACCCCGACTCCCTCTCTCGTGTTTCCTGCAGGTTCTTAAACTGGGAACGTGAAAGGTTCGCAAGGCGGCCGCGAGTATGGTCGCTATCATTTCACTACAAACGCCATAATCAAAATAAAACTTACAAGACAAAATCTCGGAACAAACCGGAATGTGAAACCGATGTGCGACGTGCGTTGTCTTCAACAAAGCCTCGAATTTCCGAAACAGTTGCATCCTTCCCTTTGAGTGTGATAATGGCAAATAAATTGTTTTTTGTTTGATTTTTAGGTTTAACACCAAATCGGGGGGGCCGACTGAAAAGGTTTAAGAACCTCTCTGCTCTAGTGCAGGGACCCGCGAAGCCATTTTGTTAACGATGAAAAAAAGATATTTACGAAAAATTCGTTGCTTTGGTAGAACATACCCTGAAACAATCACATTACGTAAGATGTCCGGTCCTCAACATATTCTGGACTAGCTTATGTTGCCCTTGGACAAAAAAGTTAGGAGACTCCTGCTCTAGTGGAATGGCGCTCATTCGAAAACTACTGCGCTGTATCACGAGATCGCAGCGCAAACCTTTTCTAACATTTTGTCTCAACTGTGTTCTTGTCTTGGTCCACATGACGCATGTTGAGAAAAAATTTTGGATTTAACTTGTCGGAGCAGTTTCTGTCCCAAGCCATTCAACGCAATGACCAAAGCGAACTTCTCGGCGAACCACTGCTGCGGATGGGTCTTCAACAACAACGACGACAATCGAAGTTTCCCGCCACGTTACTGGTGCGTTTCTCGGATTGATTTTCAAACTGAGCAACGCAGTAACTGCACGAAATTGTAAGTTTGGGAATGTGCGCTGGCGGAAGCGCATGCACTAACTAGGGATGAAATCCTGCAGTTACACTACTAGTTCAGGGTACCCACGCCTCACTGAATTGTGAAATCAGTTTAAGACCGTGAAAAAGTATTGAATTTGGCCAACATATACATAAAGTATCCAGCCATGTTTTATTCGAATTTTGTTCTTCACAGCTGATAAAGATAACTAGGGTATTGACGGTCTTAAATTTAATACTGAAAAAGTATGGAAAATATTTTGTTTGTGTGAGAACCATGCCAGTTCCAAAGCAGCAAGAATGCTGTAAATTCGTAACTAACAACTTGCTGATCCATCCACGAAGCGATTTTCCCGGCACTGCCAAGGCTTATTGTGGCGCCACTCAATTTCGGCTGAAGCTGTTCGCAACACATTTTTAAAATGTTGTTCTTTGTGTGCACTGTACAGGGAAGGTTCAGCTTTGGTGGTTTTCTAAACTTGGTTGGAGCTTAACTGGATTCGTTCACTGTTCAACCGACAAAAAGGTTGTCGAAAATCAAAGCTTTTCATTTACTTCTAGCGATTAAGTTTTAGAATCTTTCCACAGAAACATGCAGACAGAACGCGACGACAATAAAAACCTCTGATACAATAGTCTGGATGAGTTGACCGCCACCATAGCGCGGTAAGTGTTTCGCATGTAAACCATTGGTGGCTGGACTGATCGCAGCAGTTTTGCGAATGGCTGGAACAAGCAATCCACCGTGCACTTCCTTCTCGACAACTTCCGTATCGAGTGGCAGTGGATGAGAGCTGCGCACAGCAACATTACCGGGTGCTTTCGTCTTTCTCTACAGCACGTACAGCCAGGTATATCTCAATGCACATGATAACAGTTCCGACTGCGAGCCCGATGGCCACACGCATCATCAAACCGTCCACCAGACCCCGAAGGATAAACACAGCGACGAACACAGACGCCACAAGAGTGACGCCGAAGTTTATGCCGCTGGTGAAAGGAGCACGACGGTTTCTCGCCGAAGCAGACTTCCGGCTGACGTTCGACACCATCCGGTCATAGAGGAGCTGGTCGCGCTCCTGGCGCAGCTTGACCAGGCGCTCCTGCAGTTCCGGGTCCGGCTTGGGCTCCGGTAGCGAGGGGAGGTCGATCGCGGCACCATGGAGGAGCCTGTGCAAAGCAACCTTCGATGGAGAGCGTCGGCACCACCGACCCAGCTGCAACACATGACATCACCAACAGTTTGATGTGTGTAGAGCGCAGGCTTTCATAGATTTGCACTCCTTAAGTGAAACGAGACGTCTCCAAGTCTTAGTGACAACAAACTTGAATAATGTTGATTTGTTGTTGCAGTTTTGAAACCTAAGTGGGTGCACCCAACCCCATGCAGTGGTCCACGATCAGCAAGTAACCGCAAAAACCAATCGAACCTCTTTGAGGTTGCACATTAACATGAAACCAAGCTTCCTCTACATTACCTTGATAGCAAGAGGCAGTGGAAGCGACGGCTGCGACTGTTTTCCACAGGAGCGTATTTCTTTTAACAAATGTTCGGGGATTTCGTTTTTATTCTTTTCATCCAACAGCTCAGACCACGCCTTTTCTTCTAAAGTAACGTTTATCTCCATTACAAACAAAATATGCTATTGCATTGCATCTGATACCTAGAAATATATAAAACACCGTTTTTGTGAAAATAAACTTTGACAAAGACACACGACAACAGTTCCGGTGGTGGCCAGCGCATGAACGCAAAGTTGGTACCCTGGACTGGTGCGATTATGCGGTCATAAACGTCAGTTCTCACTGCTGGCGCACAACAGACAGCAACATCGCCGACGTGTTTTCGACGACAACGCCCGCTTACGTGCTATTGCATTAAAACAGTCTCAGAGCTTTATTATGAAATCTACATCCGCATATACCTGAGACACGAAGCAATTCCGCTTCTACCGCTCACGAAGACTCATGCTAGTGAACATAGCATTGCGGGTTTCAAGCGTCAACATGTGTGGGTTTGGACTCAGGCATCAACCATGGGTGTCGAGGGGGGGGCAGGGGACATTGCTCCCCTTGATTTTGAAATTTGATCATTTGCTGAACTAACATTTTAGTAAAAAATGTTTCTCTAGTTTCGGAGTTGCGTAAAATGAAATTCCACCACTGTTTCCCCCCTTCCAAAATCCACTATCGGCCCCTCTAGAAAAAATCCTTCCGCCCATGGCATCGACTGCAACCGGCAAACTTATTTACGAATGAAACGTCATTCCCGAGATACATGAAATCACTGACGTCACACATAATCCGAATCTGACATTCACTTCTTAGACACTTTACATTGGTCAGCTTTGACTGTTGCACTTCTACTGATCTGGAACAATGCGTCCAGCAGGTAAAAGCGATTGATTCACCAAAATGCTATTCATCGATTGACCATCATTGGAAGCTTATATTAAAAAAAACTAATGAGGGAATAAATTGACAGTCAGCCGGAAGGTGATATCATCCGTTCTGGAATAAACTGCTACTTCAAAGTGCTCGTTTTGTGCAAAACGTGAGCCTGAGGCAGCGTGACCAGCGCTGGCGAGATGGTGGGACAGGATGTCTGTAACAACCACGTGGAACACGCAAGACATAAAGGTCTAAACATTGCAGCAGATAGAGCGTTGAACGAATTGAATCGGAATTGCTGGTCTCGGTACTTGGCCAGTAATTGATTTTATCACGAAACTGAAGTGTGTTTAACTCTACATTTAACGAGCACTACTTTTCGGCTACGATGACAATATGTGGATAAGGTTTGGAACGAATGTACCGGCTTCATGAACAACACTATGATAAATGACATTGTGAAGATCGCAAAAACACCACAACAGCGACGTGGCAGCAAGTTGGAGTAAAACATATCACAGAACAAGAAATACATGGTTCCATGCGTCTGACGTCAGTTGCTGAACTTGCGTTGAAACAAGAGCATGACAATGATCAGCTCAGAGACGTCACAATAGCCATTCTAAACCACCTTTCAACAAATAACAGCCCTTCTGTTAGCAAACAATCTCAAGATATCGAAGTAACCTCGCAGGCGAAAGCGCACGAGTCAATGTTGTGTTGCAGGCGCGACAGTCACAGCGCTTGGCTTGCCCGACCACAGCAGCCCCCCCTCCATCATGCCACGCTCGAGCGGCAACTCCTCACCAGATGCAAGCTGCACGGAGTTGACTCCTCTACAGACCGCCATCGTTTTTCGTTCGGATATTTCGTTTCCTCGCAGAACCATCCACTTTTCGCTTTTTGAATGCAACCTGTTCGCCCGTGTCTGATGACTGCGGTGCTTCGCGCTCCTTGAACAAGATTTTCTTCGGTTCGGGCTTTTGGGCGATCGGAATGACGTCAACAGTCGCCGTGTCTTCCCTCCTGAAATGACACAGGGTGCTGGACGTGGCCGGCGATACCAAAGCTTTCAGTGACACGGAGAGCAAAAGCGAAGCAAATTCACTCTGAGAAGCGTTCTTACAGAACTTCTACACTTCTTGGTGATCTGCAACAAGCACTGATTTTGTCAAGCATTCGTCAACTTCACACGAACGTTAAACGACTTGTTACGAGAAAGATAAAACGATTTGAAACACTCACGTTTCTGGCACCTCCACTGTCACCCAGCTCCCATACGGCTGTGAGTGCGATTTACTGACAGGTTGTGAAGGAGTGGACGGCTTTTCCAACGCTTTAGACTTGAGTGGAGCTGTTGACTTTTGCTTCATGTGTTTTTTCACTGTCCTCTCCTCATTCGGTGTCTCCATTTGCTTCAACGCTTGAGGTTTCTCCCAACTTGTTTCTGTCAATGGAGTCACACATTAAGGCAAGATGGTGGAAGAGCGACACACTATGCGAGACTCAGCACCCCATGGTCACATCATTATCATGGCATGTCCTGTCGGGAGCGGCGCAGTCACTAACGTAGCTTTGAGAAGAATGTTTATCCCGAGTGAAAGAGCAGCACCGCGGTTGCATGCAAGTGCCTGTCACTCACCCGGTCAGACATTGAAGCTTGTCGTGTCGCGTTTAAATATTTCCGCGAACCGGAGTTTAAGGCGGCCATTTTATCCCATGTCCCACATCCACGGTGATAATAGACGTAATTTCACAGAGACCTGGTAGAATTCAGGACATGCCCAAAAACTTTATCACGCACAGATTGATGAGGATACGTATGATTGCAAATCAAAAGCAGTTTAGCAATGCTAAGCTTCAGCACAACTTCAATGTTTCATCGTTCCCACACCGACTGACAAGCAACAGTTGCTCAAGACGGCCAAACAACCAGGGCCTGAACTTCGTTCTGAGACAAAAGCATCCCAACTAAAGCGGGATGACGTGAACACCTCAGCACAGAATGAACTTTACGTCCATGTTACTTTTACAAGGTTTCTACTTCAACCTCACCGAACAAATCATCCACGCTCCAAACGCAACTCAGTTGTTACTCGCAAAGATCTTTTTACATCTATCTTCAAAACGGCAGGAAAATCGGGAATCACTACCGAAAGGTTTACATTACATCATTTTACGTGATTACCGCATTTTATGCTAAGCATGTCAGTGAATCTAACTACGCATTCACATTATGGCACAGTGACATGCAAATTGTTGAAACAAAGATGTGGGCAAGTGAAAATCTACTTTGGACGAAACTTGTACTAAAATGCAGCTGCATCCTCAATTTGTTACAGTATGATGTGGATCTTGTTGCAGAATAAGAATTTGAGTTTGATCGAAATTAACATAAGTTCATTTCAAGGAAGCAATTGAATCCATCACAACTTTCAAGAAGAAAATCCATAAAACGCGAAGAGTTCGCGCAGAAGCGAGTGTGAAACGATAAAAACACTTGATCGAACCTTCAGTGATTGAATTCCAGTAGTAAACGCGTCCAGTTGATGTTGTTCTTTCTTTCCACGACTTTTCCGCAGCAGAGTTTGACCCCAATGCCTTCTTCACGTCAACCCCGCTCTCTTTCAAATCCTGCACATACTTCTTCATAGCGGCAGCTTCCATCTGCTGCAAGTAACTGGCAGCCTTTTGATTAACCGCATGCTGTTGCAAGCTCCTTTTGCGTATCTGCAATTCACATGCAGTTTGAAAGAAGCAAGACTCAAGTTTCTTTCGAAAGCAAATATTTTAAAGCAACGAGAACATCGCAATGTACGTTTGACAAGCACAAACACATATTCACATCTTGGAGGATTCGTTCAACTAATCGATTTAATGGGGGCGGTTACCAAGATGAAATACGTCCTCAACATATAAAATTAAAAGGCAGTCACAGGTACCAAACAGCTTTGTTGGCAGGTTTTACGTCTGTGCTGGTACAGCATGTACGCCTGATAGTGTTGAATAGTAGTTAGCAGTACCATTTGTTACGGTAGAAGGCACCGCGCGCCGTAGGTAATGTTTAATCTAATGCGGTGAGTATCGCCGGCAGCAAACGCACACCTCGGCAAGCTGCTTTTCTTTTTTCTCCTTGTGGCTTTTTCCTCTCTCATGAAATTCAATGCTCTGTACAAGTAAAAAACAGCTACAATTACAAGAAACACACGATTTTTTGCTTGTACATAACTTTTTGTAATTACGGAGCTGTGCTCTTGATACACAGAAATCTAAGAGTTACGGTACCAACTGAAATAAAATTGGTGTTATACGACCTACAGCCTTCAATTCATGGCGACACGGAGAGGAAATCCCTACTAACTTAGCTTTCAAGAAACGTTGGAAATGTGCTGAAGCAACAGGAAAACTTAACTGGTAATGCAAGAGAAACGGTTAAAATATAAAACAGGCTACTTAATTCACACCCCAGTATCGGTGTTCGGCAGTTCTCAGCTAAGCAAACCACAAGCGTCACGAATGTTTATTTGAATCATCGCCGCGTTTGGTTGAAGCTAACCGTCCCATAGTTTCGCTTTTTCACTTCGGCGATGGCCGCATTATGGTCATAGTGTGGGTTTAAACTAAGTTTGCGTGCGTTCTCTAAGTCTTTGGTTTTTCATCATTTGACCCGTAAGCTTTTGCTTGCAATTTACAGGGCTAAAGATGCGTAAGTTACGTGAAATCGATATATATTCTGGTAAAATACTTTACAATTTGATTTCACTGCGTCGCCCACGTGGAGACCTTTTGCTGAAATTTGGACGTGCGCAAGTCCGAATCGTCGCAATGTTGCGAAAGCAGATTCCTTAAAAGCTCACAGCAAACCTAAAGCCTTCAATGCTTTTAAACGTAATACAAAGTTGTCCAGAACCTAATTGGTAGTTTAAAACAAAATAATCCTACATGCTGCCAAAGCACCGACCACCCTTTTCAAGCAAATATGTTTTCAACAGTTGTATCGTTTATTTCTGTAGCTAGTTTCTACAAAGTCACCAACAACCCTTGAAACTTGAGTCTTTTGCGTTGGCACAGCAACATCCCACCAAGTGTTTTCATTAACTTTTGGAATTCTACGATGGGATCAGGTATCATCGATATGTTCTGTCAAAAAAGCAATGAGTATTCAGCGTCATTTTAACATTACAACTGAAGGTTTTGGAGTTTGAACCAAATCTAGAAGTATGGTCAAGATTATGCAAAAAACTCGGCAAGCATCACCAACAATTATTACTTGCTGTAACTTGCAGAAACATCTATCTAAATCAGCTTTGTCCAACCCAAACGGCTTGCTGAGCCACAAATTATGTCACTGTCTTCACCAGGGCCGCACATTGAATGACTAACTTTGATCTTAGCAAATTAAATTTAGCTTAAGCTAATGTACTGAAAGCATTGGAATCCTAACTGCAATGGTAACAGATATGATAGTGTCACTGAGGACCACCTGCATCAAAAATGTCACATTCAAGATTATCAAAATAAGGATAGGTTGTCAGTATATAGGATATTTTACTACAGCGAAAGTCTAAACTGGGCCGCACAAAACCGTCGACTGGGCCACGGGTTGGACATAGCTGATCTAAATTATTATAGCACTTCACCATTTCCGCATTTTTTTAATACTTTTGCTTCAACTGTCTATCTACTCTGGTGGATGTGCAAGCAATTCAAGCAAAACTACATGTTTGTGTCATGCCATAGATTGGTTTATGATGCATACGAAACATAATTCATAACAATACTTGTTTATGCTACAGCTTATCTGAAAATGGACTTGTGAGCGTCTAAACTAGTGCTTCCCAAACTTTTTTGAGCACGACCCAAATTTGAGTTTGGTGAACACCTTGCGCCCCAAGCCTCAAACAGCATACTCATATGCTAGCATTAATGTATGGATGATTTTTGGCAGTAAGTTGCTAAGTTCGTTTTCAATGTCAACAACCTACTGTCTCTCAGCACCTATGCTACTGACAGACACATACAAGCAGTGGTAACATTAAAAAATATGCAACCCAGGTTTGGATTTCCTGGCGTGACTCATATTTTGAACCTTCATGACTCTTGTTTGGGTCACGACCCATACTTTGGGAACTACTGGTTTAATGCTCACATTTTCACTTTCACATAGCCAGAGCATATATAAGGATTAATATCAATCGCTTACAAAAGCAGCACAATTTTCAATGAACAAGTTGTGAAAAAACACTTGAAATTTCACTCTCAGCTCAAAGAATGAGCAACAAACTTGTATGACATAATGGTATACCTCTATCGTGTGATTTCATACTTTCTTATCAATTTCCTAACCCACTGTGGCTCAATAAATTATGGATACAGTAATCACAGCAGCTGATCGTGTGAATGTCACCATGCTGCAACTACACCATATACCACATTATCATTGCATAACCACACATTTCTCAGGAAAATTAAATGCTGAAAACAACAATGAAACAAATCAACATGGAACTTAAAATGCCTAGTCACTCTGAGCGAAGAGAATGGTTTAGAATGCAGACAGATAACACCTTATAGAAATTACACATCTATGCTGGCTGTATGCATAAAACAAAAACAAGAGGCTGCTTAAACTGTAATGACAAAGTAAATAATTATTTTTATGAAAAAAATACTACAATCCAAAGGCTGAAAAGAATACAACAAATTGCATGTTTTTTCTGCATTTTTATATGCAATACCTTGTTGATTCTTGACCTCACAAGATGTATTCATCAGCAGCCTGTGGTTGAAATGTGCTGTCCAACACTATTTTTTCCCACAAATCACAGCTCTTGAATCATTTTGTAGGTTTGTGGATTAGTAACAAATCTGAAGCTTCACATACCTAATGAGAAAGACCTTTTCATTGCAAACTTGTTATCCTTTCTCTATTTCAAGGTCAGAAATTCCAAATAGTTTTGAGCTTCAGAATTTTTTTAATTTGATTTTTGGTGACGGCAACTGGCAGCAGGCTGAAGTCTGATATTTTGTTTTTTTCCAGGACAGTTGATGTTAATGTTCTCTACATTCTTTAGAGGATTCAAACAGCTCTCTAGCTCAATCAGCTGGCGAGTCATGGCCTTTAGCCAAAAATGACCAAGGTTGCCTTTTCTGGGATTTTAATTTTTATCCAATTTTTGTTTATAGAGCCGTAATTTTGGCCCAAGCTAAACTAGAAAGCCGATCAAGGGCTCTAAAGACTTGGATGATAGCTTTGTTTCCAAAAAACCCTTGTACCAAAAACATGGCTCGTTGGTTTAGCGCCCACGGCCAGAAAATGAAGATTTTCGTTAGGAACGAATATATACATCACCTGGTAACGGTGGTGGGTTTTCCCTTCTAGTATATATATGTCAGCCGGTACCGAAAGTGTTAAGTTAAAGAATACTTAAAATGCCATGATGTCAGTTTACTTAAAATAAATTTTATTACAAACAGCATTACATGTAGCCTCGCAGCATAGCAAATGTATTGCTCACATTTTCATAAAAGCACCAAACTTGCAATACACCTTAACTGAAGGATTTTTATCAATTAAGGATGTGGGAGCCTCTCCAGATTTTGCCTTATACTAGGTTTGGTGGTTATTTTCCAAATTTTACCGCCATTTTCTTTGACAACATGCAATATCTGTCATTTTCAATCTCTCCATAGGTCTTTTGAAAGTGACGAGTGCTACTTGTGGTGTGCATTTACAAATGAAGACATTACAAGCGTAACTTACATAGAACTGAAAAACTTTCTTGTCAACAATCATCCACTCATTACAATATAACTAAAAAATCCGCAAAACTGTCATTTTGAAAATGTAGGCTACCTTTCAATAAAGGTTGTTAATTTAACCTTCCCTTTGGCCAAAGTTGAAAAGATTTGGTAACGTTATCAAAAATATGTAGCAGCTAAATATTACAAATGTTAAACTATGAAAAAAAGTTTTACAGGAATTAGACAAAAAATATGCCAGCAGAAACTGTGATAGACAGGGGAACGTGCAGTAAAATGGCAGCCGTTTTAGAAGGTGGATGCTGAAACTAACTAAAGACCAATCTTGTGCGGCTCCATATCTACAACTATTTAATTGCTTTAATACTTCGGCGTTTGGCCGCTTTCGGGGATTTTCGGAAAAAAAACGCCTAAACGCACGTGGCTTTGGACGGGAATATCTCCTCTCCTGTACGGATTACGGACCTGGTCAAAGCGTCACAAGACACGGCAAGTCTTCTAGTCTGCACTCGAAAAAAAATTTTTTGCTTGGAGGGTGCGGTTTTTTTGAGTGACGTCACAAGTGGAGAACTTTTAGGCCACCTTGGCCCACTTTGCTTGGCCCTTGGCACCAACCGTTAGGTGGTAGTATTTCGCTGAAGTTTTTACTGGAAACTAGGCTACAATCCAAGTCTTTTGATACTTTGGATGACCTGTTGGGGTT
>JGI24158J21664_10006427_pt1 | contig 15489 bp, 12 predicted proteins | sample Ectturendosymbi3_FD_21664 | JGI IMG/M metagenome (IMG submission 21664)
AAAAACGAACTATCCCCAAGCATCAATCTGATAAGGCTGCTTGCTTGCAATAAATTAATTTGCAACGTTTCTAACCGTGTGGCATTGCGGGTCTTTTTCTGAATCCAGAAAGAAAACTTAAAAAGAAAACTTTGCTCACGGAACCGCGTACAACTGGAAATCGCACAAAACTCTGCAAAAAAATTCGCGACCACTACATTCACCATTTTTTTTTTCTACCCACAGAATGACCATGGTGGAACGCCATGGCTGATGAGCGGGCAATTCGCCACCTACAGCAAGATGACGATAACCTGCGCATCGTCGGCCGACGCCGGCCGATCTCCGTTCCGTTACGATTTTGTCGGTCAGTGTTTCTCGGAACGCTTGCAGTTGCCATCGCGCGTTGATGCGCTGCTCAGTTGCTGTTCGCACCAGCGCTATATCTCAGCTCTGCCGGACCTTTAAATATTTGTCGCTTGAAAAAACACGACGTCTGATCAGAGCAGCACTCGAGTCGTTGGGCACCGCGACCTTGAGATGGTCGTAGAAGTTATTCAAATGGACTCTAGTATTTTCCTTGGATTTTACACAAAGATGAAAGAGATACGTTTCTCGGCAAATAGCACGCAGCCCAGAAAGTAAACGATCCGCCCGGACCTGCCNTGATGCAACAATATAAGTCCTGGTCGGAATCCGCAACTGNACAGCTACTGTGCTTNTTTTTCGGAAATGCTAGTTTGATCGCTCGGAAATGCTAGTTTGACCCTTTATTTGCGGACGCCTTGCGGAAAGTAGACGGATATTTTTACAATTTATAACAAACTGAAAGGAAAGCAACGTTTTCGTTTCCACACCGACGGTAAAATTTTTGCAGAAACCATGATATCTGTTTTTTTCCCTCACGAACGGCAGAGTTTTTGCAGAAACCACGATATTATTGTCGCAAAATCCGCTAAATCACTGATTTTCGCAACAGAGTCAACATTCGAGGTCTTTGACGAGAACCAACCACGAAACCCGACAATCTACGCCTTGTTCGCGATGCCCAGGTAAGCCTTGAAAGCTCAACCGAGCCCTCGCTGACGTCAGTTCGTCGTAATCGCTCGCTCAACCCCCCGTTTAACGTCGCAGCGACGCAGCGGCCGGCATCGCCATATGCACGTACAAGATGCAAGATATCGTCAATCGCATGCAGAAGAACTCGTTCTACTGGAATCGCGCAGGCGCGGACACGATAAAGACCACATACGACGTGAACGTGCGCCCGCCTCCTGATACCTGTGTTGATGACACCAGAAGGTTATCTCAGAACAGGTATGGTTTCTCGCTGTGTTTGATTTTTATCGTTTGCACGCTGCCTTTTCAACGTCTCGCGTCTTAAGGGCAAACTCATCGCCGGGCAATTTCTGCCAATGTTGATTGCACAAACAATGGTACCTCATGGACGCGAAAGTACCTGCGCGGTTCTTTTCAGGCCCATAACTGCCAACAATTCCACTAATACTCACTCCGGAATAGTAAATGTCATTTCGTTATCGACTTGCAGCAAGTCGGGGTTTCCTTGTATCGATTCCACAGTCTGTCGAAAGTTGTCTTTCAGCGTAATCTTGCAAAGTAAGCAATGCTTCGCACGACAGGTGTTAAGCTCGCCTTGAGTGACTCCATCCAGGCCCGAAATCAGGGGGAAACCAGGAAATTGCTCTCCCGAAATTTTCAAAAACATGTCAAGTTGTTAGGTCCAAGTTACAATCATTTTACCTCACCGAAAATATCAGCTGGTTGCGGCCAAGACTCTACGTATTCGAGTATGCTTCTCCACGCAGCGTGTAAGATTATATATAAAGTTTTTTGATTTTTTTACCGATTTTTGTTGTTTTTTTTCGCAGACTTATGTTCACAAAGATGCACCCGATAAAGTTCGGAACAATATTCCCCAGCCCAGGGGGTATTTTTTATAAAGAGAGTGGACGGCGTTATCGTCACCTAGTGGTCCATCAGATGGCCAGCGCCCTGTCCGGCCTTGCCCACAATGTTACAGTGCTTTACATGGTCAGCGGTAAGAATTCTTTCTTTCCTCCTTTCAATTATTCATTCGTGTATTTTCACTCGATATGCAAATATTATAATGCAGACAGTTTGTTGTTTCGTAAGACTTTCCTAAACTTCCTCAAAGTTCTTTTTATGGCGGACACCGGTGGCCAGATTGGCGCAAAAGCTTTCAAACATTTACCAAATAAATCGTGATTGAAATGCGGTATCGCTGAAGAGGCATGCCGAGTAAAACCAACAATACCTTTAATCTACAGAGAGTGGATTGTTGAAGCGGGTTGTCGTCTCAACTGTCAACGAGCAAATATCGTGGGCTCTCCCGGATTTATCGCTCATAAATGTAAGTTTTTTAACTGTCACCCCCATCCGGTGTGTGTCAAATGCACTGGCTTCAAGTGCGCCATACGTCACAATGCGGCGTTGCGGATGCCTCTGAACGCCCTGTTTGTGAACAGGCGAACGACAGCGCAGCTGTGGACAAGGTGATCTTGAGCGAGCAAGAATTGTTCGTTCAGACCAATGCTTCAGTGATTCGATTGCCGATGGCTTCCTGTTCAGTGTACGGCGATTGCGAACGATGTGTGAACGCACAAGACCCCTACTGCGTGTGGAACGAGGAAGTGGGGTCTTGTGCGTCGGTGTTCGGCTTGAGGTGAGCTGCATGGTGCGCAGATGCCGATCGCCAGGCTGTTCGTAATATCAGTTTTCGTCTATGTCAAAGGCGGTACTCGGCAGAAATCCCGTGGATCTGTGAAATGCCGCTGTTACGTGACGATCAAGTGATAATGTAGATCCGCTGTCTCCGTGCACGAAGTGTATTACATCAAAAGCGTTTTAGAGCGTTGTTGCTACCCTGCGAGCGAAGCTATGGTAATTGCACGTGGTTTTCAGATATCACCTGAGGCCAACACAATATTTACCACGTCGCTGCTTGCTGCTTTGCAGCAACTGGGAGATTGGAACAAACGTTGTGAAAAATAGCTCGTTGCTCTCTTACATAGGCGTAGCCAGGAGGGGCCAAAGAGGCCATGCCCCCCCCAAATTTTTGTAACATATAGTCATTTTGAGATGCATTTTTCCAAAAAAGATAGTGTTATTCGCCTTACATTAAAGATTTTTCCCCCCTCCATTTGGGCTGGCTACGCCATTGCTCTCTGACTTTGCGAACGTGTTTTGCGGTTTCACGCGCAATAACGATTAGGCTTTTTCAAGTTTTTTCGACGATAATATGTGGGTTTTTTTCGCTGTCAGATTGCAGTTAACGCTTCGTGCCGTTTACTTGATGCTTTAGATAAAAAACTATTCATCTATTATGGCCGTCGCAAGAGCCTCTCGTTTAATAGTATGAGACACAGTTAAGCACTTGTTGATAGTGTTATTTCAGTGATCTTTGCAGTTTTTAAAGCGGGAATGGCTTTTATGCGTAAAACACAAGAATATTTTTTCGTACAGCATAGCTGTGAGTTAAAAAGTGATGTAAAGGTTAACTCGCTCGAGGTTACTGAACTAATCCAGAATGTACAAAAATTGCCTTCCGATCATAAAGTAAACTTCAACTCGTGCAAAAGCAAATCACTGGCGGGTGCCATCGGGCCTTATGCTTGATCCCGGCTTGCCGCATCCAAACAGTTATTTCATCTTCGCTTCGGTCATGTCGTCAACTTTCTGCTTTGTGATTACAGCGAAAGCGAAAAAGAAGTTTGCTTCAAAAGCCGTCGCTCTGCTTCCGGTGCTGCCGCTTGTCGAAACCAGCCCGCGCCGGTTCAATCCGACCCAGGTACGGTGACGTCGTCAGTCTTGACATAAAACACACAGCACAGAATTGAAGCCAATACACGTATTTGTAATAATCGCTCGCTGTCGATCGTCGTTATTTCGCCCCAGAGTTCACGAACATGACTCACTGTTCGTTGTGCGACGTGTACGGCGACCGCGACGCGGCGACCTTCCTGATACGTTTAGAAACTGCGGCGATTGAGTTTCTCGCCTGGAGCAGCTTCGGCCGCGGTGCCTGCTCACCCGTGCAGTCCTCGCACAGACAGTCTCAAGCACTGCGTAATCGTTATGTTGACGAATGCGTTGTTGTTTACGAAACAGAGCTGTAATCGTCGCAAACCTACGTCTGACTTAAGCGAAGCTGAATGTTCTGCGCTTTTGTCCATGTCACTAAATGTTTCCTGCTACGTGCATTAAACGTAGCAACTGGGTGGTTATCTTTTCCACAGCATTTAAGTAAAAACGATAGTTGTGACTTACCGACCGCCATCCTTCCCAAAAAAGCGCTGACGGTTGACTTGTCTTGAATAATAACAGAGGTCGCGTTTAATTAAACGGAATGAAAGATGGTGGCTAACATTAACAAAAAAATAAAATGTTTTCCACGCTTATGCAAGGTTCTGCGTCTCTGCTAAAATTAATCATTTAAACGCTGTCTGGTCCTTCAAGGTTTTGAGAAATCGAACCAAACTCGGGTCAAGCGTCGTGAAGTGGGGTGCTGCTGTTGTTAATGCTCAGCGTTTCAAGAGATGGCGTTATGCGATTAAACGCAACATACAGTGATGGCTTCAAGACCACTCTTTGATATGGTTAAAGCCTAAACAGTATCCATAACCATGTGATATATTTCAGATCTATCTAATCAAACATTTTTCTATATTCTTTAAGGGTTTTGCCAGCTACTACGTGCTTAAGTATTTAAAGTTATTGGCGAGATAAGATCTGATATGGTTGAGATTCATACTTGTTTGTTGGTGTTGATGAACGTAGATTAGGTGAAATCACCATTTCCTATTAGACTGTTCAACTCACAGCATTTCTCCACCGATTATTATCTTACCAAACTTTCTTTAACTTGGAATTATATCCGTGAAAAGTTTTATATAAATGTTCGTCTAGAATCTAGATCTTATCTAAAGAAATTTATCACGGTCTGCTCTTCGTTAATTTGCTATAAACGGCTTGATGTTTACGGAAAGAAGATCAAACTAATCGGGGTGACGAATAAACAAACCACATCAACAAGCGAAGGTTTGTCATCAAGGAAGTCTCTCAGGACGAGACGTGTGGGTGGAGTTTAAGAAAACCGCAAACGTAACACTGTTATTCATCCGCCGATTTTCTTTTCAGACAAACAGCTGATCGCCGAACTGCGGGCGAACCTGAGCGCCGCAAACGCTCGCGAGGTGGCGCAAGAGCAGCAGATCGCAGGTTTGCACGGCCGGCAGACGGCGCTCAAGCGCGGCCTGGAAAGATGCCGCAACGTGTCGGAGGACTTCGACAGAACGGTCGGCGACCTGACCCTGCGCCTGAAGGCGAAGCAGAACGCGGTCGATCTTGCGATGCTGAAGATCGAAGGGATGAGGAGTCAGATTAGCACGTCGCGGCAACGAGAGCGATGGGCGATCGCGAAGGCGAACGACGCTTGGCGGAAGTACGTTTCTCGTTGACGCATTTACGTATTTTTTTTCCACAAGCAACAATAGACAGACGGTTTGCAAAGTCCTAACGCTACCTGCATGTACTGTTGCAAGAAAAAGTAGCTTGAATTTCTTGTCATTTTCCGGTTTCTTCTTCAAACAATGAGGTTGTGCATACACAAGTTGTTCTTGTCGGACTGTGCAGTGTTGTCTGACTTAATGTTTTCGCCCTGAGTAATTCATCCTGACAAGTAAAAACTTCACGCGATAACGAGTACAGGGTCTCGAGGCAAAGACGTGAAACGCTTTCGCAAAACGCTTTCACCCTCCCCCCCAGGTTGAACAGCGTCGACTCAAAGACGAGCGCTACGGAAAGTACGGTTCGCCGACTCCGGATGGAGAACCACGACATGCAGCTCGAGCTGTTTCGCTGCAGCGAAACGCTGAGAAATTTCTCGAAAGCTGGAGAGCGGATGGCGCTGGAGGCGAGAATCAACTCCGAGAAGCTGACGAGACTGGAGAAGCGATGCGCCACGGAGAAGGAGAAGGAAGTCACAGTGCTGCGTGACGAGATAGGAGGTGGGGGGGAGCGAATTTACTACCTCGCTGAAAGATGACCAGCATGATGGTTGATTAAGTGCACAGTAATTCACTCTGAAGCCTGGCTACAAAAGAGTTGTCAGCAAAAACGCCTTTGCCTCAGTTTGTTCCTTACATCAGTGCGGTTTTGAGGTGCATGTTTGGCTTTGTTATTGCTGCTGCGATCAAACAAATCAAATTGCCGCTTTTGCACCTTTTCTTCGCCAGAAGTCGCATGTTTCACGATCACTGCATGCCAGTGTTCCTTTCATGGTGTTTCGGGAGTGACCGAAACGGTCTCCCAAATTTTTCCAACGATCTCTCAAAATACAGCTGAACCTCGCTGTGTACAACCACCACCAAAATGCACCAAACCCTCGCTTTGCGACAACCTCCATAATCAGATCAAACAGTTGCGATGTCTCAAACAGTTTCCGGCAGTCGCCGAGGTCAAATAAAAAAAACCCGGTTGCATGCAAAGCGGTTGAATGAAGCGCGTCAGTGATTTGCTCTGCAGACCTCCGCAACACCACGCAAGACCTACGTGCGCGTTTGGTAGAGCTAAGGACCAGCAGCAAGTGCAAATCGACCAACATGACAGACAAGGCGGCCCGGTGCTTTGCGAAAGTAAACGCCGTCATTCAGGACGTCGCCGTGCTGATGGAAGTCAACCGGAACTTGTCACGTGACCTGGGAAACCTTGAATTCCAGCACCAGCGCAATCTCCAGTACATTCGCCGACTGACTTGGCTGCATCGAGTCAACGGTTAGCCGCCTTGTGTTGCATGACGATCAAGCATGGTTAGATAGCGATCAGCGTAGCCGTGGTGCTTTCATTGCGTTGGCGAATTGACGTATCTTCGATTTGCAACAGTTCCAACCCAAGCCTCCTTCCGAGAAACCATGCTTTGTGTGTTGTAATGCCGGCGTCGTTGTTATAGCAACAGCGGTGTACGCTGAGCAGGCGCAAACGCAATCTCCTGCAACTTTTTTCCTCGTTTCGTGCCAGAAAACCTTCATCATTATCGGTTAAAAGTCTCGCCTTTGCCTAAGAAAAGGCTCATAAGCTTATTAGCGGGAAAAAAGGGCAATTACAATAACTTCCAACTACTTTTTAAAGGTCAAAGAGGACAGCAAAAGTGCGACTACAATGGCTGGTTTCTATCCAATGTGACGGGAACATTGATTCAGCTGGCAGACGAAAAGTTTAGTTTTCGCCAAGCACGCCAGTACTGCCATCGGCAAGGAGGCGCGTTGGCCATCTTGAAAAATCGCGAAGAATTGAGGTGAGCACAAACGCCGGGATTTCGTGGTTGATTTCTCTCAGTGAAGCACTACCAAGTCCGTGGGCAATCGAAGTCTTCAGACGCTGGTCATGTCTGCCCACTCTGTGTCATAAAACCGTACGTTTCGACCGTTCGGTTATGCTGTGAACCTGACAACGGTAAAAAAGTTACGTGCTCGTATCTATCGCCAAGTTCGTGGAAAGAAGTGCGAACTTAGCATAATAAAAACTTTGTTTTCATCTTTCCAACAATTCTAAATGAAAAGCAAGAAACAAAACAAGCGTATTGCTATTTTTTCTGCAATCGAACGCTTTATGCTATATTTCAATTGCCCAGCAGGTACATCAACAACGTCCTGCGCGCCTTCGGTCGCCAACAGACATACTGGATCGGATTGATCAAGCTCAAGAACGGGACACTGCTGTGGCGCGATAGAACGAAGCTCGCATCCGGCGATCTGGAAAGATTCCCGCGGAGCCAGGAGGCTCGCTTGAAGCGAAAGTGAGTTCTCACGCGTTTTTTGCATCCTTTGCAGGCGATCTGAGTTAAATCCTCCTGCGATGGTCAGTTTGTTCACGTTATTTTAATTGCAAACATTGTAAGATTGTGTTCAATGAAAAATATTTTAGCTCCAATCATCTTGCTCGCTTGTTCGTTTGTTTAAGTGCATGAGTCTCGTCAGAGATACAGGCAAGAATTTCTGCGTGCGTACAAAAATATATTCTCTTCAAACGCAGAAACAGAACCTTCGTTGTCCTAAAATTTCGTGCGGTCGACATTTTTACGCAGAAAATAAGAACTTCATCTTTCAGTAAGGGACGTTCCTAAGATTTTTCATCAGTTTCTCAATCAGTTACGAATTAAATTTTCTGCACCTGGTTTGATCAGATGTTTACAAAAACATTTTTTAATTCTCAGCAACGTCTACTGCGTCGAAGTGACGTCACAAGGACGATGGAACCTCATACCTTGTCAGCGCAAGCGTCGACCCCTGTGCCAGAAACGTGAGTATGCTCGTACTTGTCTGGGGGTTTAATAGTTAGAGTGTGTTGTGCTGGAGAAGTTTGTTTTTGATCATCAGCCAAATAGCGTTTTTTTGTTTGCTCAAAAAGTCAACAACAAAATGTCTCTTAAATTTTTAAATCAACAACAAAACCTCAAAACTCAGAACCCCCCACCACCCGAGCCATCAAAACACGAAACTGTTTTCTCTGTCCCCGCGATCGCAGCCCCCCACCCTTTCAGATAACTCACCTGCCCGGGTCTCCACTTGGCGTGGTTGCTACACAGGGGGCGTAACGAGGTTAGACGGCGCCCGGGGCAAGAAGCAAGTTTGGCGCTCCCATGTTCGAACCTGTGGTCTTCCGGAAGCAAATGTTCCGGAAGCAAATGTAAATTTACTGTATTGAAGAAAGTACTTGTGACATTGTTGGGAATTTTCGGCGCCCCCATAGTGATTCGACGCCCCGGGAATTGTTCCTCCTTGACCCCCTCGTTACGCCCCTGCTGCTACAGCAACAACAGCTTCACCGTTAACTAGCCATGGCGTTTTGTTCAAACGAAAACAAGTGGAAAAGAGAACAGTTTGCAGTGTTTCCTGTGCAATTTATGCGGGCTTCACTGAAATCGCTCACGATTGTCTTCAACAGGCGCCGCCTCCACGTCATTCAACACCCCCCCAGACCACCGCTTCTTCCAAATTTTAGAAAAGTCCACCTGATCTGACTGTGCGGGGCGAACGAAGGCCCGTTTCCGCCATTGGCGGAAGACGGAGCGCAAAAATGGCGGCCGCGAAGCGCCCGGGCGGGCGAAAACGGCGACGGCTCATTGTTGTCATTCTCGAATAACCGACGACAAAGATGGCGGATGAACTGCAGCGAGGACTTGTCGCGTATTTATTTCGGATCTTGACAACATTGGTATTGTACATTCGTGTGTGTACTGTGCTTTCGCAATGCACGGCAATGCGCTGGTAGGTCATCGGCGACCGCGCGCAATCAACCGGAACGCCAATGGCAGCCTGTGAAAAGTTGCGCGGGTCTGGCCAAGTCACTTAAGCTTGTTCAATACCTTTGGTTGTCACCAAAAGACCGTTTCTTGACTACGGTGCGGGTCGCTTAGCAACGTTGAAAGCATTTAGTTTATTTTTTTAAACAGAAGTTCAACCTAATTTAAATTGAAGCTTGATTGCGCGTGAAAAATGACTATCGTATCACTGTTCACGAGAACTTACCGGTCTCCTGCAAGCAGCGAACCATAAAACAAACACAACCTACGACACAGTCGCTTGTGGCTGTGCGCGCAATTTACCGTCATCGATGAAACCGGTCTTCGTACGAATATAGTCAGAGAAGGGGTGTTTCTTTTCGGCAAATCTACCAGCGATTGATGTCAGCTTTTTTGCCAACACACATTACTGGCTGTTGTGAGCTACCTTTTCGCGTGATTTATGTTCTACAAATAACCCAGTACTAATATAATATCGTTAAAAATCGTTTGACGTTTAATATATCATTTCAGTATGTTTCCTTACTCAACACACATCTGCATGCTTCTTTACTGTGTGCCGCGGGCTTGTCTAACTTTTGTACCAAGCGCATGCATCGAGTCGACGGCTATACTGTATATGTATCGCTGTTCAGTATTCTGTCGTGTTTGAACGTGGTTTGGCAACTTTCTCGCTACACATTTTAGCTCCAATTCTTTTGAATATTGCGACACACGCTTCCCCGCTCTTCGTTTCTTCAACTCTTTCCATTGTTCTGAGAATTCTGCAACGCCCTTTAGTTTTTCTTTTGCAACCTTCGGTTCTGTTTCCTCTGCGAGTCTGTTTGCTTTGGCATTTTAAGTTATTTTTCGTTATTGAAAAAATTCAACTAATTTATGTCTAAGTTGTGAAGCACCCTCGAAACATACACAATGTATCGCTGTACTCTGGTATTTTATGGCCCAGTTTGGTTTCAGTGAGGGAAAAACTCCATTTTGCATAGCAAAGGTATGCTGCCAGAGAACAGGTAAAATTGCACATTTGGCATAAACTTACAAGCATTACTTCTACTTTGAAAAGGTTGGTTCGAAAAAAATGCGGTTGCATCAAAATTTCCGCATCTGAACTTCCGGTTCGCTGCAAAATTAAAATCCCCCCTGTTGTCAAAAATCCCACTGACAATGCACTCTTTGTGCCTTGGCTGTTTAAAGTTGCACCAGGTACTGCGAAAAAGTTTTCGAAACATAATTTGACGATTGGTCCTGTGATCAAGAACATGTTTGAGGGAAAGCGACATCGTTGCCATCTGGCCAATGGTGTGCTGACGTCCCTGCACGAAAAGCAAAGATGGTACGTTCCCTCAAAGTCGGTACTGTGGCTAGTTGCGTTTGTCTTGCCATTTTCCGGTTTTTGTGTCGTTCTTTTTCCCTTTTGTTTCGCATTGCATATCTGTTACTTTCTTTGATTTATTGTAATAAACTGAAGCGTGCAAAAACCGGGGTTGTGCTGTTGTTTTGAACGTGATAATAGTGATCAGTTAACGCGCAAATGCGCACCGACAGCATACAGGACTAGGGGCGTAACGAGGTTAGATGGCGCCCGGGGCAAGAAGCAAGTTTGGCGCCCCTATGTTTGAACCTGAGGTCTTTCAGAAGCAAATGTACTGCGTTGAAGAAAGTACTTGTGACATTGTTGGGCCTTTTCGGCGACCCAGCAGTGATTTGGCGCCCCTGTATTGACTCGGCGCCCGGGGAATTTCGCCCCCCTCGTTACGCCTCTGTATAGGACATACGTATGAATGACGCCATCACCGTTATTGCAATGTAGTGCTGCGGTGACTTTCCAAATACACCGATTTATAGAATGCACTGTGGTTGATGGGAGGCTGCGAAGTACCAGGGGTCATTTAGGCTGCAGACCTCCCAAGGACGAAGCTGCTTACAGCGAAAGTCCAGCACGTTCATTCAAACCGGGTTTCAGCGCAGATTGTGCTTTCATATGACGCGTGCTCATGTTTCGTCACCACGGCCATAACCTGCCCCCACCCTTCCGACGCTGATGTTCCTGCAAAGAAGTTTGTGTCCGTATCGGCGGAGTTAAATCACAACCGTTAATTGTGAGTGTTTGACTCGGCAAGGGTGTGTATGCTTTCACCACTCTTCATAGCAGACTATGAATTGGACAGAGACTAACTGCCGAGTCAACCAGTGTGTGACTGTAGGAAGCTTCAGGATCAACTGTTTGATTTTGGTCCACGGTATATTACTGCTTGCATCCTCTGCAGAGGGTCTTCAACATCCACTTGATTGGTTTTCAGCTGCGCGCGACCGAGTCGGAATGAAAACCAGCACTAAAAAGACTGAGGTTTTATGTCTCTCCAGAATCTCAAGTCAGTGTTCCCTGCAAGTAAGCGGCAATACATTGCAGCATGTTCAGAGGTTCAAGTACCGTGGGGTCGTGTTCACGAGTTACGGAAGACGGAAGAAAGAGACTGACACACGGTTTAGAAAACGCAGTTCTGCGTGAGCTTCATCGCTCTGTGGTCACACAATGAGAGCTTTCAAACACCGCAAAGCTGTCGGATTATAAATCGTTTTTTTGTTCCGATCCTCACATATGATCACAATTCTTGGTTAATGACTGAAAGAGTGTTAACTCAAGTACAAGAGGGGTGATACTTCGAAAAATGTAGAGTGACATTTTCACGATGCGAAACTTCGCAAAATGTGCGTAGCTGTGAAATTCGTAAATCCCTAAATGTCAAGCCACTTCTCCGAACAGAGAGATCCCGTCAACTACTGTATGTTGATTCGGCCATGTGTCCAGAATGTCCCAGGAAAGATTGGCGAGATAATTCGTTCTGACTACACCCATGGGAAAGCACCTCAGCTGGCCCAATGACCAGGTGGAGTGACATCTCCGATCTTCCTTGGGCCCGTCATGGTGTCAAGCCAGCAAAACTACAGTATCTGAGCTTGCTGTTGACTTGTGCCCTCGTGCGACTTCTGTCCGTATCTTGCATTTTTGGCCTCTGCAATGGGTTGCCTGCATTGCCTTATGTCACACCACACACAATAAAACTTGTTTTAACGTAAGATTCCCCAGGGATAGTTTTTACTTAAACGANAAACCTCCAACTTCCTTTTGTTTTTTATTTAGATACGCAAAATACGCTTCACTATTTACATTGTAACAAATTGCAGTAACCTTGATTCTCCAAAGAATCCCATCAGTGAGACAANGTACTTACAGATAGCNTGTCAAAATGTTTCTAAACTTTAAAATAAGGCCTGAAATTAACTCAGGGCATTTAAAAAATATCTAACCTGTAATTTACCTCAACTATAATATTTGTATTAATGTACAGTATTTTCCTGTTTCGAAGTTAGTTATTGTGGTTTCAGGAATTTTTGTACCGTGATATATCGTTTCCATAATGGTAGAGTGAAATGATTTTTTATATTTTTAAGAAAGTTTCCTAAAACACTAGAAATTGATATCAACAAACATGTGAAAAAGCATTAACCCCTTTTACGGGAAGAATTTCTGAGGTTTCTTTCTAAGTTGCTCCAAACGCGTTACCGCTTGGGGGTGATGTTGAGGAAAAAGATTTGTTAAAACTACCCAGCTATCCTCCTGTTTATTTAAATAATTTTAAGTACCTTGTAGCTTCATTTTATAGGCGTTTTTGCACATATTTTTTCCTATTGATTCATTGTTGAATTTAAGTGCAAGTGTTACAAGTTTTAGTTTTTATCCTACTAGTAAAAAGCTTCTTGCAGAAAAAGTAATGTTTCAAAAAACAATTCTTAGGAAAATCGCATGCGTGGAAAGAGTACAGCGATATATATTTTTTGCTTTATTGGAGGTTATATCCAGAAATCCTTGCCACGCTTTGTTTGATCATCATGCTGCAATTATCATGGAAATTTCGGAATTTTAAAGTATATCCGACATTTGCCATTTTTGCCACACTTTCCTAGCAGTTTAGAACCTATTTTGGTGGTACAACGTAAAAACAAAATGTTTTCCTGGTTTTCCGGTGTAAGAATATACAGTTTTAGTTTGATATGACTATATAGTCTTTGGTATGGTTGGCATTTTCTGAAGTTAGCATTTCAATGGATTTGGACTGGGCCTTAGTCGAGAAATATGGGCCTGGAAAGGGTGCGGAGGATCAAGAGTAAGAAAAGTTTTTTTAAATAAACTGAAAGTCCCACGATCGAGAGCGCACAGCAAGTGAAACGCAACCGTCGAATGAAGACCACCACCAGCAGCAACGTTATGCAACAACAGGAAGATGGTGTGGTAAACAGAACACGCAAACGAGATCGCAGCTATGGAATCATCAGCATCAACGTATCCTCTGCACATTAATGCGCCAATAATCATTTGGCATGAAATTTACATATGGAGTTAAAGCGTCCACATCAATCAGAACCCAACAGCGCAGTCTATTCAAAACTGAAAACACGAAGAGGAAAGGAACCGCAACCTTCACAATCACGAAACGATCACAGAGAAAGGTCTAGAAAAACACGACTTCGAAACTGTATGCCAGTGCCACATAAACGCACGTTATACGACATCTTAGACATCAACTCGGGATATATTCAGGATGTTTACAGAAAAAAACAACTTATTGTATCGATTTTGAATCCGTTCATATTTCTTGGTTCACCTGTTCGATGTGAGGGAGTGTCCTCCAAGCATGAACATGGTCCTGATCAATCGAACTAAAATGCAAGGTTACGATTAAGCGTATTTTTTGCAATAGAAGGGTCAATGAGTCATTTGTTGGCTTTTATCGCATGTAAAAATGTTTGATTGTCTGTGATCTTGCACTTGGATTAAAAATATTACTAACTTGGCTTAAAATTTTTTTTTTACTTTTCTAAAATATAGTGGGGCAGAAGCGGTGTTGATTTTGAGATAACTGATGTTTTTTCCTGCTCTTTTTTCAATTTTGCATTTAGTGCAATAAACACCAACAAGCGTATTTTGCCGATAATTCAGTTTTCGATGTTAAGATTCAATTAATATTGACTGAGAACCCACACTTTTTCGATCTTTACGAAATCACCTAACAAGATAGATTGGGTGACTTTGCAATTTGAATAGGCCAGCAACGGTATTTTTGCAGTATTAGGGCTATTGCTTTTTCAACAAGTGTTAAACTAAATTAATTGATCCTCAAACCACCTAACCGAAAGATAACAAGAATTGAGCATTTTCGGAACGAAACCTATTTAAACCTGCAAGCGCTGTCCCATTACAGGTAAAGAATTACTTCCTCGGGTTTTCAGTGAGTTGTTGACAAAAGATACTAATCTTCAAATGCTGGCGATGCCCTCAAGGCGTGCATTTCAGAAATTCTTGATCGCAGTGATAAGTTCTAAGGTCATATTTTCGCATGCGCTTCTTGCTTTGTTTAAAAATATTGATCTTAGGTGTAAAAGCACAAGAGGATAAAGCTCTTTAACATGATAGATAACCTTTTCAAAGTTTGCAATGCGTCAGATCGCAAGAGCAGCGAAATACTTAGAAAAATTCTAATCTTAAATAATTCTGAGATATTGCAACATGATAAGCACAATTTCAAGACATTATGATGCAGAAAATAGTGGGGACGGTGCAAGATAAGTGAACACTTTTCCAATGCGCATTGCAATCTCTGTCAGTGTTACATTAGCAAATCACACATAATGAAAAAGCTAGCATAAACAATATTACCCCATGATGTCTTAGCAGCCATAGCAGTTCGAATAAACGCAACTTGCACTGGCTGTACAGTATTGGTTTGTGTGGCATAGGCTAGCAAACATACATGTAAAGAAATCTCAAAAAATGATGCTGACAGTACAGTGCCAATCAATATCAAATTCTCCTGGTTTCCTATATTACAATTTTTCAAAATACTCATGTATCTGAAAGGGAATTAACAATATTAAAAAACACTTTTAACATTCAACATGAACCAATACGATTTCACGATATTGGCTGCAACTGTTATGCAATTATATCACACTTACTGTTGTTTTATGGAGAAACCATGGGGTCCAAGCAGGGCTGTGGAGTCAGAGTCGAGCAGTCGGAAGGATTTTGAACCTGAGGAGTCGGAGTCGCAGAAAATTTTAACGACTCCGACTCCGGGCTGACCTTTTGCTCGCCGATTGTGACTGTTTGTGCC
>JGI24158J21664_10006428_pt1 | contig 15489 bp, 6 predicted proteins | sample Ectturendosymbi3_FD_21664 | JGI IMG/M metagenome (IMG submission 21664)
GTTATCACGTCATCCCATCCTGTCAAGCAGTGTAGGATTTACGCACTTGCGGGCCCTTGGCCAGACTTATGGTTCCTCAAAATTGTAGAATGTGGTCCATCTCGCTATTGCTAGGGACTGTTGCGATGGGAAAGCCCAAGCGACAAGCGCGCAACTTCACACTGTGGCAGCAAGCAACAAGAGGTCAAATAACGAGATCTCTGTGCCAACATAAGGCTCGACAAATTTCAACAATCACATGTAACGATTCACCAGGTCCAAAACAATATTAGTCATCGAGATCCTTCCTCTAGGGTCACAATATTACTGCTTGTTCGCGCCACGTACGTGTCTTGGTATTCTTAGCGCACTTCCCGTTCGTGGTGCATCGCGCACACGACGCCGCGCTGACGTGCATGGATCACATTTTTAGGTGAGGACCAAACAAAGGTAAATGGTTTGCAAAACGGAAATATCAAAAAACGTCGACGTCAGCATTTTTTGAATGATTACATTACCCTCATGTTTTTCAAACATTTCAATCTGACAGGTTACCTTCATTGGGTCCCCACATACCCATGGACCCGTCAGACTAGTGACAAATCCGGCCCTGTATGGACGCTACGCCAAACTTCTTTCGTGACATCGCTTCTTCTTTTGTGTCCGATGCTAAACCGTTGTTCTGCCAAGGCCCAAGCATTGCAACCTGCACTGTTTCTTTTCAGTTTGTTGAGAAAACCTGCGCCGCTTTTTCTGAAACGAAAACCATCAGCGTTGTCTTCACGTTGTCCATCGGCGCCGGCATCTACATTATTCTCCCAACAATTCTTCTATTCATCAACAACACTGCAAAGTGGACTTTCTTTGAGTGCCTTTATTGCGTCATAATTTCGCTAACAACAATTGGTTTTGGCGACTATGTTCCAGGTATGGCGATGCAGTCTATGTGGTTCGGTTTTCTGCGTTTGCATCTCTTTGAGGCTTTTCTAAGTTATAAAATAAGAACCGTAAAATACAGAAACCGTATTTTCGATAAGTGTGGACAACTGAAACGAGTTTTAACAAGTATTTAAGTAATCGGAATAAAGTTGTTTTTAATCAATTTCATGGACGAAAATGCGAAAATGCCTGTTCCAAAATGGCATATACCTCTGAGCGAATTTCCTTCTTTCCCAGAACTAAGGATCGCAAGAAACAGAAATTTCAGAAGCACGAAGGAGTGAAAAAAGTTCATCAAAATTCGGTTTTAATATTGAATTTGCTTTGAGGTCAATGAGTTCCATTTGTATGTTATTTGGCATTTTCATTATGGTTTGTTCACTAAATGGTAATGAGTTTATAAAGTGCGAAATGTAGTCTGCTTCTTCAGCAAAATCACAAAAGTGACTCTGAAATGAGTCTTGCAATAACTTGTTCTTTTCAGTTCATTTCCTTAAGTTCCCCTATCAGCAGCACATTCAATCTACTTCTTTAAATAACGAAGCTGGTTCATAACCTCATTTTCTAACTGTGAGATGGACAGTTTCAACTTCATCTTGAATGCAATGATATCATTTACTAAAGTTAGGAAAGAATTTGTTCTTGTCCTGCAGTTACATATTCAGATTATTAAGACCGTCAGTAACATCAACTGAAAATTCCAGATCAAATAACCAGTTGTTATCACATAAAAGAGCTCTTACATCAGGTGGTTCGTTTTTCTCTTCCAGAAAATCATGAACAGCTTTTTTCACAATGATAACTGGTAACTCGATAAGGCATTTGTACGAAACGAAAAATCGATAAAAATATTGCGGGGGTTTACTATCTTACTTTAGTACGATCACAGGGAGGCAATGCGCCTCTTCAAATCATCCAGTGCGCCATAGGTTGGCCGCTCCTGGTCTAACCAATGAAAAACTCTTCCTTTGCCTTACTTCCGTGTTTTTCAACTTTTCTGCTGGGGCGGGATCTTCCACTAATGCTTACACTGTTCAAGAAACCCTGTGATGATGATGCAAATATCTGTCCTATTTATTTACTTAACCAGATGGGCAAAGTGTCGCATTCACGTCTACTCATGAACCTAACAACATTTTTGATTTCGCTCAGGAATCCCTGCGAATGAATAAACAGTGACGCAAAATTCACAAAGTAAATTTAAGCTCAATCAGAAATAAATACTATGGGTCGAGTTGATTAATTTTTTTTCTGTTATTACCATGACATCGCGGCAGTAAAAAGTTCAGTGCGGAATTTTGTGCTGGGCGGTTTCTGCAAAGCGCTTCAACTTGGTTCAGTGTTTAACACAAACACACCTAAGTTCTTCAACAGTCAACAAACGCTCTCGCTTCTTGTGTTTGAGTGTTGTCATGGCGATGGCTGAAAATCCAAATTCACACAAAGTTGAAAACGGCACCAAATGTCGCAAAGACTTTTGGACAATTGCCAGGTACTTCTGGTCAACTGGCTCACATTTTAAAAATAGGCTTCGAGCCACGTTGTAAAGGATAATGCATTCAGTTCAGTTTCGTTTATACTCGGTTTCTGTATTCCTTTCGGAGTGTCACGAGTGGTCTGCGGCGCCCTTTCCGTCTGGTTGCGCCATGGGCCACGATGCTACTTTGGCAGTGAATGCTGCACTGGTGTCGAGTCAGTTACAGCACCGCNCGTCAACTGTTCCCTTGCATCCATCCATCAACGCCGAGCACGAAGCTGGACAGCCCGCAAGTGCCATTTTTTACAGTCTTCGGTATGACCCGACTGGGAATCGAATCCAGTCTACCAACCAACTAGGCCACTCGACTAAAAATATTTGCCAAGAACTGCCAACATAGTGTCCAATTGATTCAAGATCGACTGAAAAATGTTCTGGTAGTTTCTTCTAAGAACAATAGGAAGCAGCTTCCTGAAACTGCGCGTTTCTTCCAAATTGACAATTTGTTTTGAAACGCGTTTATTTTATTTGTCGACATCAAGATCTTTTCGTTCCCGCCTTGTACAGTATCACTACTCAAGAAGTTCGGCTCCTGAAATATACGGGTCAGGTATGCTAACTTGTAACACCAAGATTCATTGCTCAAGACTTGTGCTTAGTTTTTTAGATTGTCTTGCAAACCAAAGGCATAACATCTCTTCTCTCAGTTCATAAAAACAACGCAAAACTTTCCTCCATGACAATTAACAATGGCACATTTGCATGCTGGGTGAACGTGGTGGTATGCTTTCATACTCTATCAAAGTTTCTCAAACTGACGACATTTCTTTGGTCTCAGTTTCATGTAATCAACGATTTCCACCACCACATCCACCACAAACTTCACTTCAGGTTTAACTGTTTTAGCAATTAATGCTTCTCTGTTGAGAAAACAATGTGCAACTATAATACTGAATTTCCGTTGTTGTGCCAGCGAAACAAAGCCTTTGGCTTCTGTCATTGCAGGTTCGCCATCTGTAGAAACGCCAACACAGCTTCTCCAAGTCAATTCGCAAATCAGCAAACGCGAATTTAAAACGTCATATATATCTTGTCCTTTTTCTGTTCCTGGCAACTTTCTGCAAAACAGAAAGTCTTCCACAATAGTTCCATACTGAATAAAACGACAATATACAAAAGCTGTGGTTTTACCACTGATCTCCGTGCTCGCGTCGATCAAAAGTGCAGAGAGCTCACAGCCCTTTATTTTAGATTGAACATTGCATTCCATGTCGCCGGAGAAATGTGCGATACGCCTGCTTATTGTGTTGCCTGAAAACGGAATCTTATTTATGTCTAATACAGCACGCTGTGACAGGGGCGTAACGAGGTTAGACAGCGCCAGGGGGAACAAGCTCGGCTCCCCCATGTTCGAATCTAACGTCATTCGGGAGCAAATGTACTGCATTGAAGAAAGCACTTGCGCTACCTTTGGGATTTTTCGGCCTTCCCCAGTGATTCGGCTTCCGGAACATTGTGCCCCCTTGCGCCCCATCGATACGCCCCTGACCCTGTCCAAACATACTCCACTATTTCTTGGCATGCAGGTAAAATTACTGTTACAGCGATGATATGTGATTTTATTTTGAAGCAAAAATCTCTGCCACAGTAAAACGTGCTTCTTGAGCTTTGTCATTTATCTTAACTTTCATGCAAACGTAGCCCTTTGCCTCTTATACATGGCCGATTCCCTCTGGAAATGCGGTTTATTTTTGTCCCATACGTCTGGATGTCTACTGTTTCAGTATTACTGTAAGTGACGTTTCAGTTTAGCTGGCGCCATGGTACTATTGGCAAGCTTCTCCTCGCATTCCAGAGCTGCGTATGTTTGTCACTATACTGACGAGGGTTGAGCTGCGGGTTGGTGGCATTAATTTTCGGCACTGTCACCTGAGTGGATGAGGTACTGAGAGCAGCACCCGCAGCTTCAATCGACTGTTTTGGAATCTAAGTCTCACTGTCAGCTATGGTATCTTCAGACTTTCGTTTCTTGGCAAATCGGTCCACAGTCGCAATTAGGACGATTCACTCATTCATTCTTATATCCGCCTTTTCTCTAGGGAGGGTTGCTGGGACAGCAGTCCTTGGAGGACCCGAAATACCTCACGGTCAGCAGAAATCTCAGATACTGTAGTTCTGCTGGATCCACGCCAAGATGGGACCAAGTAAAGTCGAAGATGTAGTCACGAAACGTGGTCCTTGGGCGGCCTCTGGGACGCTTTCAAGTGGGTATAACCAGTAGGATTTGCCTCATCAATCTTTCTGGGATATTCTGCTGGAAATGAGCGTCGGAAAGTTTTTTTCCAGGGCTGGGGCAATGGCAGATTTTTCCAGGTGGTGACCAGAAGCATTTTTTCCAGGGGAAACAGCAGTGATTAAATTTAATTTTATCAACTGGAAACTAAGAGGAAATCATTTTTCTACTAAAACATTAATAGGAAAATATCAAATTTCAAAAGCCTGGAGGAAGTCGCCCTCAAGCAGACTAACAAGTAAAGCATAGATATGCTTCGTATCAGTGATTCCATCCCAGTAGAGATGGCAGTGTATCAAAGCCAGATAACAACGTTCAATTCAGTGTTGGGTTCAATAGGTTATTTCCTCATTTATGTATTCAGTAGCCCTTGGAGGTTTCGAAATACCTCAGTGCAATTATTTCGAAACCAGTGAGCCTTAAGACTTAATGCTTGTGGTCGAGTAAGTGTGAAGTTGCTACGTTCTGTAGCGATGTAGCGATTAGCCAGGTCTTCAACACCTGACAGCATGAGGTTCCACTCTAAAAGGGCCCCAGATGAAAAGCATGAGTCACGCATGAGACGTAGGCTACCCTAAATTTCAGGCTTAGAGGCTCAAACGCCAAGGCTAGTTGTAAACTTGACTTAAATGCTGTGGGCAAGATGCAACTCCGACAAAAACCTGTTGTCCGTTCCAGCCTTGCAGATTTTTCTCAGAGGACATGACTGTCACTCGCGTAACCCTGAAGCTTCGCGGCACCTGCGGTTGGAACACACTGCTGTACTTTCAAACAAGGTTGCCAAACTCGGTCGTTCTTCAACGCAGCTTGTCAATTTGGTAAAGGGAATTAAAAAAACAACCTATTATACAGTAATTTATGCACAAGCTGAAGCAGGGCCGACCTTCCGTCGATGAGAAAGATGTAACTTCTTGGGTTCCCAGCCTTTAAGGATCCCCCACTATTGTGTTTGGGCAGGTTGTTCAATGGATTACCAGAGTGAGCTAGCGACCCAAAATCGCAGTAGAAACCTGTTTAATAAATCAATTTTCAGATCTCGAATTGTTCGCTGACAATGACCCAGTCTGAACAAAGCAGTGAACCTCATCCGATTGTATCGAACGTGTCAAACGTGCTTACCCCATCCTACGGTGTTTCATATGCATTTGGCCATTCCTGTTTTTTTTGGTCGAAACCATGCCTGCAAGTAGTGCCTGTTACGAATTAGTGCAATACTGTTATTGCAACCAGGGCCTCTCAAACTTTTGTTCTGCAGCCCAGTTAAAAAAATGATTTTCTATGCTTTTCTGCAGCCCAGTTAAAAACATGATTAATGATTTTCTGCAGCCCAGTTAAAAAAATGATTGTTCTGCAGCCCAGTTAAAAAATCATAAAAATACACACATTCCACCACATTCCACGAAAGTAACTACACAGTAAGAAAACTACCATGTCATGGAAACAGTAAGGCGAAAAAAATCTAACAAAATCAATTCAGTTTATAGAAGTTATCAAGCACAACTAATGGGATTGATGTACTTGATAATTTTACACAGATCATCCATTCGAAGATTGATGCCAACAACCCAGGACGAAGGACATTCTTAGCATTTTTCAAAAAGGATCGCTTTTCGGACTCGATGATTATCAATTTTTAGAATACCGCTTCACACAAATATTTTGTGCAAAAGCCTAAGAGTTTATGAATGGCTAGATCAGAAATGACTGAGCATTCATTTCTTGTTCTTATCTAAAAATAACATAAACTCTGTTTTGAAAATTCCAGTTGCAAACTTTTTTTAAATAACTCCCCAAATTTTAATAACTCCGCAAATTCATCCTGGCATGGCAGGTGTGTGGCCTCTTGAAATTACAATTGTGCATGGTTTGTGGATCCAGCATTTCCTTAATAAAAGTCTAAAGTGCTTCCAAAGATGCGTTCTATAAACTGAAAACGTTTAACTTTAGTCTAAAAGTAATCAGTGTGTTTTCAAAGCAGTTAGCCTAATCCCTAAAAGACTAGACCTACAGTTCTAAACAGAACCATGCTTTCGTGTCGGAATGAATGCAATACGGTCAATATTGGTCAGTACGTTAAAACAGGCACGACGTATCAACGCATAACTTATTGTGCTTGGTTGATTATTATTATCATTCGATAGCTCAGGCAGACGTCCTAGTAAACAACTGACAGCATAAAGCAAGATATTGCCTCAAAAATGCAGTAGAAACTACAAATAAATTCACTGCAAGCCTACTTCTAATTTTCTTGTAAAGTTTACAAAAAGTTTGTATCTGATTTGTCAAGCCAATTTTTTCGCGACCCAAAATTACATACAGTAGTTTGAGAAGCCCTGATTCCAACCAAGGTCTGTATTGTACATTGCACAATGAACAGGTCGAGTCAGTCGGAACAAGGGCCTACTAATTCTGCTTAATGCAATGTATTTAAGCTCTAGAAGCATTCTTCTGTTTTTTTTTCACAAATTTCAAAGCTTGCCGCAAACGGTGCCTCAGTTATCGCCGGATGCATGTTAGCAGAAGAATGCATGCTGTAAATCTAAAGTATGTTATTCCAGACAAGATTGATTTTCAACTCCGAATTGTTAAGTTTTTTTTCTAAAAGAAATATTTATGTAAATTTTCCAAAATTAGCTAAACGAATAGCAACGCAGATAATCCAAAATTTTTAAAGCTCTTAGGAAAATGCCAACCATTACTGTGGCATCAGCTGAAAGACGTTTTTCCAAGTTTAAGCTTATCTGAGGTTAACTTTGAAATAAGATCACCCGAATGACCTAGCTATATTTTTAACTGAAAGTGAAGCCTCATATTAGCAAGACTACAGTGAAATAAACAGAGACCGTGCAGGCATTAAGTCCGGCAAAATAATTCTCCATTCCAACTGCTAGTTAGTCGACCGCTACTGGTCAGTAAGCGTTTTTGCCGTTCTCTGGGTCAACACATTCATCAATTTCTTCGCGCTCGGTGTTACGTTGCCATGTCGTAGCCGGACATTTCGTGATAATTATCGCAAAAATTTGTAAAGTGTGTATTCTTGCTTCTCGCTCCCCAGTCCGCAAAGTTGTTACGCAACTCGTGGATCCGCGAAATATTTTTCACCTTTTGATGGTTCGCCAAACGTTCTCTCATGCTGTGCTTGTCAGAGAGTGGAACGCGGTTGAAAATCGCCGCTCGAAGGTTCAGTTGCATAACAATACCTATAACTGTACTGCAGCTTATCTCAGCAAGCAAAAAAAATTAAGAATGTTAGAGCACATTCTTACTCTATGTTTATCATATTGTGTTGGCTGAATTTATCGATTGCAACAATCATGTATATCGTATTAGGCGTAAGGATGGGCGACTCAAAATCATTATTTGAACCACAGTTATTTCGGAACATCTAAATCGAATCCAAAATACCTGTTAATATTCCGAATATTTTGGCTTCTATCGATGCAGCAAAACCGGCATGAAGACAATATATTTTTCACAACGACAACGAAAACATAATCAGTGTAATATATCAAGTCTTTCTCCGTGTCCGTCCGTTAAACGAGATTGCAATCTGATGGCAGTTAACACCATACCTGAAAATAATCTCTATAAGATGCTGATGTGGCAAGAGACATTTTGAAACCAATTGCTTTAACAAAGCAACCCTTCGTTGTGTCCTTTGCCACCACCAGACTAGCGTGTCAGCATTTTTGTTTGAATTTTTAACTCCACGAAGCTTGCAATTTCTATTTTCTTTGATTGCTCATCATACCATGCAGTGCGCGCGAGTGACAAAAAAAACGAAGAAAAAGGGTGAAAAGGCAAGAAAATGCGACATTACGTTGGTCTTTGTACTCCATTTTTGTCACTCGCTCACATTTTATGAGTTATAAACAAAACAAGCGTAATAATTACTTGCGTGTGTGACGCACATGTAACGCATGCTACACGCAGATTTGTTACTTACGCTCATGTGGAAGGTAAAAACCAAACCCTAACATTCAATTTTTATTGCCGTTCCGACTTCTGAAAACTTAGGATCCGAATTCTTCGGATTCGCTATTGTGAATTGTCCATCCCTGATTGCATGTTACTAGGATTGTCTACGCCTGTGATATGGCTGTTTAGGAATTTTTCGTTTTAGATAATGAATCATTTGCATTGACATGAAAGTCCATGCGTGAAGCATAACCGTATTTTGTGCTATTTTTGGGCTTTGGATTTGACAAAGCATCAAAATGAATGGGGTCCCATGTGCTTCATCCGATCCTGAAATGAATCATGTTTCATGTAGTTGGAGCATACAATTAGGCAGTTAGATCTTTATAANCAATTTAAGAAATAAACGAACTTGGAGCTATATGCTCTCCCTTGATGTNTCTGAATGCTGAATTTGAGGAAAGTAAGCATTGTTGAAGAGTCTGAAATCCGGCCCAAAACTCTCCTCAAATTGTCTGCATTCGCAAATCTTAAATGTCCTTCTTACGTAAGTGTATTTGCTTTTCTGTATATATTAGAAAGGCGTTAATGACATTTGCACACCAGTGCCCGACTGTGTTGGGCGGATCACATACAAAAGCAAAAAGATGACCGCCTACCAGAAAATCTCCTCTACAGTGCTTTGGCAGTTGTCGATCATTCCACTGAAGCTCAAACCCACTTTTAGGAAGTGCTCAAACGCGACAAGGAGAGCTTCATTATTTCGCCTGACAAATGGCAGTCAATTGCATGCAATCTCGATAACTGGCGTGCAGCTCTTTCAAGCGGGAAAAACAAGTATTTCCAAAATTATGTTGATTATTATGAATGGCGTTGCTTCCACCTGCTTTCGGCGAGACAGGCCATGATGAAGAGTTACTAAAACATACACATAAATATACTCCACATGCAAACCAAGAAGTGCCTTGTAGCTCAGTGGTGTGACGTGTTAGTGCGAGGCTCCCCAAAGTTTTTGGTTAGTGCCCCGTTGATACGTCATTATAGTGTTGGTTCGTCAACATAGGTTGAGGTGAATTTTGTCAACTATGCTTATCTACACGCCTACAATTGCAGCTGCCTTTCAAGAACAGAGCTGTATAGGTTCACTTGACTAAAACTAAAAGCATACACATGTTTCAACGTTACTTCGTCATTTCTAGAAGTTGAACTACTTTCTCCAACTGCGACAGCGTAAGAGTTCTTTTACCACTGAAGCTGCTGCTAATTGCAGGAAAAATTTTATTATGAATTGGCAATAGTATTTTTGAATTAACAAACCCGTTACGTTTGTTGAAACACTGAATCCCAAAAGCTTGCTTGGCAACACACGAACAATTACGTGTGTTTGAAATTTGTGGAATGATGTTGTTTGTTACGATATTATCTTGCAAGCATTGAGTGAAATAGTTTAACGTTGTACATTTCATAAAAGTAAATTATAGACTATTCTTTGTAATGAATTTAGATTGCGCTTAAGAAATCTATTTATAACATGCGGTGTTGCATATTATCGAATGTTGTACTGTAGCTTACAAACGTTTCAATACTGCTTGTGGTGGTTGCGCTACCAACAGATATAGAGTACTTTTGCTTTATATAGGGTCTACCTACACTCTCCACCCATTTTGCTGTTGCAAGCACACGCAGCTGGAGTTAAACAAACTGATCTTTTCTCTGCAAAACTGTCAGCACATATTTTTTTTAAATAATCCTGTAAAAGCAGTATATAACGAAGAAAAAGTTTGGGACGTGGCTTTCTGGTCTTGTTCTAACATTGCACGGGCACGATGGTATAAATCAATAAAATGGGTTGCTTTATTGGGGTGCAGCCAACATCTCAAAACTGATGCAGATTTTCTTAGTTGATTTATTTGTTTAGACTTGGCATTTAAATATAAATTTTAATGATTTAGGAAACCAAGAAAGAATTAGCTAAATTCTCTGCATGACACGCAATCTCGAAGTTACTGTAAAATAACTTCCCAAAATATTCTAACACGTTATTGCAACGGAGGCAAAAGATAAAAATAGCTGGCTTCACCAGTCACTACCTGTAGCAGCCCCTTTCAAAATCACATATTATATTTAGGTTACCAATAGTCTACTTCGTGAGCTGACAATCCGAGGGCTTAACAATTTTGCCTCTACAGACTGGTGAATAAATGAAGAACTTTACGAGAAGTTCACTGCCTCTGAAAAACCACGTTAACTTTGCACAGTTTCATTAGTGTGACCATGCCAGTGTTTCTCATCTTTTCAGGCTCGCAGCATCCTGCAGAAGAATATTATAATTTGCGATGCCCAGTGACGAACTCATAGCAATATTGCTGTAAGATTTGATAACATTTGGAAAACGTATTGTTAATGATGTATTGAAAAACGTATTAGCTCTACATTTCCATTAGCGTTAGCCGCGTCGTTTTCGCAACTCCTGCTATTGCAAATAAAACTAACGCTAACTAACAATACTTGCATACTAATGAACGAAATTGTAATGAAATACAACATCAACACGATGGTTGTATGTTCATAAAACATAGGATAGCAAACCCGGAAGGAAGCGGAATGACCTTCTATCAAGTGCGACGCGCAGTATCTTTAAAGCCACGTTTGCGGAAATGTTTACTCAAATCATTTGAACACAATAACTGAGGCAACATATACAAACAACATGTGGATAGAAACAAATATAAAGTCAAGAACGCTGTTGTTTACTGCCTTATGCGATGAATTAGAAATGACTTTGATTTCAAACCACATGCAACAACAATGTGGGACAATGCAGTACCATTGTGAATGGACGACTCTGCAAATCCATGCTCTTGCACATATACACAGGTTTCATTCTGGCATTCAAACTATAATGCCAGAAATTCAAACTATAATGCTTAGCCTTTCAGTGATGGGCTACTACCCTTATGCGATTTCTGCCGAACTGAATCGGCGCACAGTGTGCAAGAGGAGACAGGTAAAAACCTGAGCAACCGACGTTGTGAGCAAGCAATATCATTAATATGACGTGTTAATAGACCGGCGAGCAATGACGAGCCTCTTAGCGCGCTAAGTGTAATCACTGCGCGCAATTGTGCAGTGCCGTCGCTTGGGTATCGAGTTCCATTCCTCAGTTACAGTTTTTCGACAATTTGTTTCACTTGTATTTTTAGTTTGCATTGACACAGTGATGTACAAAATCACACATCGTCCCAAACGCGCGAGGCGCCCCCGATTTGGGTTTGGGGGGCTTTTACCAAGGTTCAGTTGTAGCTTCATCCTCTCATCCAGTGCGAATATAGTCTGTTGAAGCAGAGTGGGAACATAGCATTATTAAAATTACGCCTAATTTTCTGTCGCCATCCTACATTACCTGGACGAATAGAATGGATCTTCCCATTTCGGGAGCGCTTCAAGAAAGTTTGCCGATCACATCTAAATTCGGCTAACACTGCGATGTTAAACATTAGGTCGTACTGATCTGTTACCTGTGAGGAGTTTTGATGAGTTAAACCCCAGCATGTGACCGGTCGGGTGGTGCAGTGGATTGAGCACGCGCCACCAAAGCTTGTAGTGCATTTTCGATTCCCGGTCGGGAAGGCTTGAGAAACGATATTTCCGGCCTACCTGCTGCCTCGTGCTCGGCGTCAATGGGTGGGCACAAGGAAAAGCTTCATGCGCGTGGTGAGACGCCACTGACTCGTCCTGACGCGATCCACTTCCTCCCGGGTCGATTGCGTCAGTGAATCGTTCATAAGCAAACCTGAGACATGATAGACCGAGTTATTGCAAGACCAACATACACACGAGCGTTAAATCTTAAGCAGTTATTTTAGGTTTCGTACATTTGCTGCACGAGCAGCTTGCGCGAGGCAAGCATTTAATCAGGATGTTGACCGTGCGTGTATTGCAGACCCAAGTGCTCAAGGAGGAATGATGGTGTCAGTAGCGGTGCTGGTATGGGTTGTGGCAGGCTTGGCGTGGCTGGCGAGCATAGTCAACATCATTGCCACAACCATGACAAAACACGCACACACCATCAGCAGGAAAGCCAAGATTATCGCAAAAACCCGCGGTATGCCGTTGCGTAAGCCTATGTCTGGTTTGTTACGTTGCAGCGCGTCACAAACAGCTTCGTTACGTTCATCTTTTATTTTTGCGCAGTCAAGCAGCGGAAGCTTTTGGCAACGAAACAGAACAAGCAAGAAGAGGTGGGTGTAAATGCGCTATGGTTAAGTGGTCATTTTTATGCAGGAAAAAAAAAACGTTTTGGTAGCAGATTTGTGGCTTGCACATTTCGTTTTTCTGAATATATCAGCTGGTCATGCTACAATGTCGATCCATCACTGATCAACTGAGATAACTTGTCTTAATGTTTCCCCTACCTTGGAAATCATTAGCTAAGACGAAAGTAGGTAAAAACATGGGCGTCGGAAGGGCGTTTGAGAGGGCGTTTCCCCCCAGGATTTTGAAATGTGATATTTTTCTATTAACTTATTAGTAGATAAATGTTTCTCTCTTAGTTTCGAAGTTGGTAAAATGAAATTTCACCACTGTTGCTTCCCCTGGAAAAAATCTTTTTGGCTGCCCCATGGAAAATCCACTGTTGGTCCCATGGAAAATCCTTCCGACGCCCATGGACAAAAATTAAAATAACGCAAACTTACTGCTTGCGATTTGTTTTTGAGTTCTATGGAGATGTGGTTTCTGTAACTTGCATGATTCTCGGCGGAGCTGGCCACTTGTACTAAAAATAGAGGCTGAGCTTTTGGTGGCGCACATTGACGTTGCAAAACCCTGGCAACGCGGTGTGAAAAACTACACTAGGAAAAAATCAGTTGATAAGGCTTTCAACTGTACAATCGAGATTGTGTTCAACTGAATGAACGGATTGTTGAGGTTTTAAGGCAAAGCCCCAGACAGAAATCATCGATTCGCTATCTCACAGCTGGATTTATAAAGACACATAAATGTAGGTAAAATTTTGTTTTGCAATTATGAAGCTATCGCGCATATTGCTAAAACTGCAACCTTGTCTAATGAGGTCAATACTGCATTTTTATTCATCCATTTGACATTTTACGCTTGCGATTCGATCAGTTCGTTTACCTGTTATTCAAAAACGTTCTCTTTTTTGCTGCAATATTTGTATATTAATCTTTTCAACGACGTTTTTGCTGGTGAATTAATTCTGTGACGAAATGCGCAATTACTTTCGCAGAAGCCAACACACGACGAAGAGAGAAACAACAGAAGTGACGAATTTTACTCTTTCACCCAGGAAGAAAACAACGAACAACAAAAAACATACGTGGATATGTGGACGCAGACTGAACCACACGAAGTTAATATTCTGGGTCCAAGCGCGCTACACGCTGTGATTCAAAACAACATGGAAAGACAAACTTAACTGGCTAGCAGGCCTGTTTTCAGCGCTCTTGATCCCTGACCTGGAGATAGTCGCACAGCCCTCAAGCTCTCATGGGAGGACATATACAAACCTCATTAAGACATCTGTGTGGTTCAAGCCGGTTCAAGGTGGTTCAAGCCAGTTCGCTACAACTGCTTAACTTGCCTGTTGCACAAAACCTGCGACGTCCACAGAGGATCCACACTTGGAAAAAATAATAGATGCAATTGCAAATTCGACGCCTCATATGCCCCCTGGTGGTAATGTTCAGACTAGTTTTTAAGATTGGTTGCAGGACATAGTGTTTCCATCTTTGACAAAAGTCAACTTTTCTTTGTATGGGCAACAACCACAACGCTTTGGCACACTTAAGGCAATCTTGTGACCAATTGTTCATAAACTTCGGTCAAATAAAAGAACAATTACAGAATGAACTTTAATTGTATTTCGGGCTCTGTGTTTATGAAAGCCAACTTTTATTTGCATGAAATGTTTGGAAATAGCAGTTGCTTCTGAAGAATGTATAAAAACCCAACGACAACAATCCTTGAACACTCAGATTCGACAAAATATGTTCAAAATCATAAAATCATAACGCCTTGCTGAGTGTAGTTGCGTCATTTGAAAACATGTGGTATATGATACGACTTGTGGTACGACTGACAGGCCTTTCCCAGCTTTCTTTTCTATTCACTTAAACGAGCAAGTTGTGAAAATACGTGCAGAGCTCAGTGCCCAAGGCGGTTGGATCTTATAAATTGAATTAACAAACCCATCATAAACTCACAGGAAGTCATGTTTGTACTACCCACAATTCATTTTCTTTTATTGCGAAGACGTTTTACGTTGTCTCTAACATTGCACTTTTGAAGTTGAAGGTGAAATTCTGCTTGATTTCCTTTGTACTGAATCATAGGTTTCCGACTGATTTTTCTGTTTGCGATTTCAAACGTTTTCAAATTCACTTCGTTTTTGAAATCTTGTTGGGAAAAATCGAAGCACTTTTGGAAGCAATGTTGGATCTGGAAAAATACTTGTAAGAAATGAGACAAAAATCAGCGTATTGCGACTCACTAACAGTTATTGAATCACGTAATCAACAATAATATTGTGCACTCTCGGTGAAAAGCGTGATATTTTTAAAACGGTGTATGATTTGCTCGAAGATTGAGCAATTGTTGCTCAGTTGTTCTTAGAATTTTTAACTTCGCACTTGGAAGAATTTGTCCTTCAGTTCATTTTCCCCATAAGGCCAATACTGTTCATGGAGGTTAGATGATGCAAGTAAAGTAATGCGGTTAGAGTTTAACTTTCCAATTTTCCCGATGTCTCTTGCCCAGTGCTTTAGTAACTAGCTCATTCTTTCTACGGTTATTTTTCACAACATTTCAGATTTTTCAAATGCGACTCTTCGCTGCGCTAGAGGTAGAAATATGGTCAATT
>JGI24158J21664_10006429_pt1 | contig 15488 bp, 8 predicted proteins | sample Ectturendosymbi3_FD_21664 | JGI IMG/M metagenome (IMG submission 21664)
ACGTTTTCGACCAGATTGTCAATTTTTGGTTACGTTGTGGAAAGAGCGCATCTAAGATCGTCTGCAAAGTCGAGTCGCTTTCGATTTTTTATTTTCATCTGCAGAAGGGTAGAGAATCCAGATTCACACAAATATGTGCTGTGGAAAAGAAGTAACTATTTGATAGCTTTCCAACATTTGGATAACCATTACACATGGGCGTCGGAAAGGAGGGCTGAGGAGGACTTCGGCCCCACCTGGACTTTAAAAATTTCAGCAAAAAAGGTGTTTTCTTAGTTTCAAAAAGGAAAAAATAAATTTCACCACTTTTAGTCCTCCCTTGAAGAAATTTTGTAACAATCCACTAGTGGACCCGCCCTGAAAAAAATCCCGCCGACGCCCATGCTGTAAGACACTTGCAGCCAAAAATCGCAAATTGCACGAGTTTTGAAAACGTTCTTGGCCCCAGAATCGTTTTGAAGCTCGACCATCTTGCATGCATACTGCAATATCCTCGACTGGAACAATAAAAATATTTTTCACCAAATCCAAGTTGTTTTGATAATTTCGAGAAAGTACAGCACAAATTCCTCACAAAGCCCTCCAAGGTGTTGATGCAATCTCCAGCTGTCGTGGCACAATCTCGTACATAGCTAAATTTCCTGCTTGAGCTTTTCGCTTCCAATTGTCAAGTTTTTTTCCACAAATGTGCTGAGAGTGTCAATGAAATCAACATGGGTCCTTCCCTTTCCGTGTAGTTTCAGATTAACTTTACTAAATTTTCAAATATGTCGGAAAGATATGCCAAATGGAAAATAAAACGGTTATTTTGGAGACAGGATACAATTCCGTTTTTCCTTGATCACTAATATTTGATTTTAATTGTTACATGCTGCTCGATGCATGCATCTGAGTTGCACACTGCATCTAAGTTGCATACTGCTCGATGCGTGTGCATTTCAGCTTACTATCATACATTCTAAATCAGCCTGATGTGTTTGGCATTTCAAAACACACAGATAGATGGAAACCTTGACAGAAAACCGACTGAACGACATTGCGTCGTCAGCGATATTTCAGGTTCACAACAGGTGCTTCATACCACCACTCAATGAATTTGATTATATCAAAATGCGAAATGGCGCCATGGCCCACCTAAAAACCGCCTGTGGCCCAGTAGTGGGCCATGGTCCACCGGTTGGGAACCGCTGCGATAGCCACTTTTCAGCAAATGGCACAGAACATTGCACACTACCCGGGTCTTTATTTTATGTAACCTTGCCAAAGACTTCTATCGCGTTGGAAAGAAATGAGAACAACGCTGATTATATCAAGTGTTGCCAATCATTTTCTGAAAAGCAGCCAGTGCCAAAGCGGAAGTTCACCCAAATCAAAAGTTCATCACTAACAATGGCAATTTAAACGTGTTTACTGGGACTGCAGCATCCAACCTCCGGCAATGAGCTGTCGCTGTACACAACTCCAAGAGTATTCGTCGTCTGTCTGCTGAGTCCAACCATCTGCGTGACGTTTTTAGTGTGGCCTCTGACCATAACATTAAAACTTCGAATCGAAGAACACTCTTGGCGAACTTTGTCTGAAATTGCCATCAACATTGATCTCTTCATGTACTGCACATTATTATCTGATGGTCTTAATTCACTATTGTGATGTCCTACAAATGTGTTTTACCCTTTGCTTTATCGTAGGGCACAGAAGGGCTTTCACCAGGCCCGTAACCAGGGGGACTTTCCCCCACAACAAAATTTTTCACCCACCTTTGGAAAAATGTGTTGGACATAGTTTAAAATTATTGGGTAGTGTTTAAAAAATTTGGTCCCCTCCTAAAAAACTCTTCGAACCCCTTGTGACCCAAGCTGGTTATGGGCCTGGCTTTCACAAAAGTTAATAAAACGGCCAGGGTCTCCTTGGCAAAAAAGGGTGTCAAACTTAATATGGTCTGTTTAAGGTTTGTGAACTTAAGGCTTAAAATTTATTGCAAAAAAGACACCTATGAAAGCGGTATTTCAGTGTAATTGAAATTAAGCCCCAAAATACTACCATCACAAAAAGAACTCAACTTGAAATTCAAAGCTGCCCAACTAGAAGGAAAAGTTGTCGCGTTGTCAGCGCTGGTTGTGTTGAGACTGGGTTCTAAAAATTGTTTCCGCCTGCCTTGGCGCAGCGCTACAGTTCTAGACATCTGGTATACTGTATCGCTGGCATAGGGTTTGGTCCATTCCGGACTTCATTCATAATGATTACTCAGCACCTCCTCCTCGACCAGGCCGTAATGAAGGGGGGCGCAATTCGCAGGGCGCTGAGTAAGTATGGGGACACCAAATCACTGTGGGGGCGGCGAAAAGTCCCAACGATGTCACAAGTACTTTCTTCAATATAGTACATTTGCTTCTTAAAGACCTCAGTTTCGAACATGGGAGCGCCAAACTTGCTTCTTGCCCCGGGCGCCATAGGCGTAGCCAGGGGGGGCCAAAGGGGCCATGCCTCCCAAATTTTCAGAAAATATAGTCATTTTGTGCTTTGAGAGGCATTTTTTCAAGCAGAATAGTGTTATTCGCCTAAAATCAAACATTTCCCCCCCAAAATTCTTGGGCTGGCTACGCCACTGCCGGGCGCCATCCAACCTCGTTGCGCTCCTGTCCTCGCCCTGTTGGCTTCACAGCGTTGCACGAATTGCAGAAATTGCACCAGCTCTTGCATTAGACAAGGCATCATCAAACAATTTTCACAAAGGACCATGCAGTTGGTAGTGAGAACCGACGATCGCGGATCGAAGAGCCACTCTGTTCAGTAAAGCTATTCAAACCGGATGGACAACAGAAACAATGCCCGACATTCAGCGCACTTTATTAGGGACCCATCATAGGCGTAGCCAGGGGGGCCAAAGAAGCCATTCCCCCCAAATTTTTAGAATATATAGTCATTTTGTGCTTCAAGAGGCGTTTTTCTAAACACAATAGTGTTATTCGCCTAAAATCAAACATTTTGCCACCCCCCAAATTCTTGGGCTGGCTACGCCACTCTCCCGTTTTCTGGATTCAGGACAAATGGCAGTGGACTGTATCATTGTATTTTGTCTGTGGCACATTGCGTCGGACCGGAAGAACTTTGTTGGCCGTAGTTTGGTGACCCCTCCATTTGACGATGGGCATAAACAAGCTGCCACCATTAGAAAGGTATATGGGACTTTGACACGCGAAGCTCTATCGCGTTCTTTTTTCTTATTTGTTTTATTTTTAATCAACGCAGTGCCGGATTAACATTAATAGCAAATGTAGCAGTGACTACGGGCGCCGCGCTTTTGGGGGCCCCGCAGTTCTTTGTGTGAAATTTGTTCGTTAATATATGCAAGGTTATATATTAGAATTTAGGTGTCCGAGACAAACCTCTCAGAAAGGCACCACATATTTTACACATGCTATACCGAAATTTTATTCGCTGAAAGCAATTCAATTTTACATTTTGTCTGGGAGTTTGCTTCTGCGCGAAAGTACATTTTATATATAAATTGTTTGAATTGATTTTACATTTTTTTGTCTGCATATTAAGTTGTTGAGGGACCTATTATTTTGGCATATTTGCACATATTTTTGCTTTATTTTGACAAACATACGACTTGCTTCAGAGCTTATTAAATGTTGCTCTTGAGTTATAAAAAAAAATAAATTCAGTTTTATTCATCTAATCAGATTTCGTGTTGATAACGCCAGGGTCTTCCAGCGAGTTTTCATGGATCTCAATATGACCGTTTGTCAAACCGCATGCCGACTATAGTGTCGTCATGTTCAAAGCACGTTGGTTGCGTCCAGCGTTTGGTCAATCGTGTTGATTGCTACGTGTGAATCAGGCGAAAGAACTTGTGGTTGATCGTGTTTGATATGCACTTATCAAAGTTTAAAGGTTATACTGCAGATAAGAGATGTGTGTAAGGCTAGCATTATCCTATTATAAAAACATAGTTGCTTCTTCTGAGCTTGAGCAATACAGTAATTTTGTTAGCCTTTCTATTAAAGTCATTCAGAAATCAGACTGCTATTGAGTACTTGCTCAAGTTTGTACTGCTCCCATACTAAGCAAATCAGAAAAGATTTTGATGAACTTAAATAAAAAGCAAAAGTGTCTTTGCCAAATGGCATTCACAGAACTCTACCCCAAGGAGACAATAAAGATGGCACGGGGCAGCACTTTTGCAGCCCGGCCCGCCCGGAGCTAACAAGAAACCGCCTAGGCCAGCCCGTTTATTGCAAACTACAACTTATTTTCTGGCCCGGCCCGTGGCCCGTAATACAAAGTAACCTCAAATGCAAAGTAACAACAAGTTATCAGTTCATTGTCCATTGTACAATAAAGCCATGGAGTCTTAAGGCAGAGTGGGTATAGGTGCGCCAGGGGACCTTCACTTTTGAAAACTTATTCGTCCGTCTCCTGTAACGTGACACTAACGCATGACAAGAGTGCATTAGGCTGCCATACACTTGCTAGTAACGTACTAAACCGAAACCAGGGTCACCAACATGATGCCTGCGCGCACCACGTCGCCCGTGCGGACCGTGTGGACAGGGACGGATTTAGGGAGCGCGGGGCCCTAGGCCATCTTAGTTTTGGGGGCCCCACGCAAGTGTGACCTATTTGGCCGTTTGTCTGAAAAACGTGAAAGTATGGCCCTCTTATGTGTCGTGCNCCTCAAAAATCTATCTTTTGTTGTGCCGACTTTGGTTCTAAAATTGCCTTAGATCTTCAACCGAACTTACAGCTTGTCCTACATTCTTCCGAAGAACAAATGGCATTGCAATCTTTTCTTCGAATTTATAGCTCTTTTGTGTAGTTCAGAAGTTTTTTTCGTTAAATTTCCGTGGTTTCTAGCATTTTTAGTAGGTTTGTTTTTCGGATATATATATTTTAATGCGGGACCGTGTTGCCACCCTCGAAAATATCGTCTAGCTGTCGATCTGATTACCTGTATGCAAACTCTTTTTTATAGTAATGGTAACCACATATTTTATTAACCAAACAAGCACAATCCCTTCAGTGGACACAGGGTTTATTTATGCCGTTTTTAAGTTGTCATTTTCCAAGCAATACAAAATATAATGTTTTAATCCTCAATGCCATAGGCCGACGGTAAACAGCACGAAGACAAGTTTTGCAGAGCAGCAAAGCATGTTCGCAACACCCTCGCTTAACTTAACCATATGAAGTAAGCCCAACGTCAGGTCCCCGACAAGGGGGTGCGGGGGGGCAATGCCCTGGGGCGGCACTTTTGGTGAAAAGAAGCAATAGCAAATGGTCTTTCACGAATGAACCTGACATTAGATTTAGGTTTTAGGTTTTGGTTAAGGTTGGACCTACCATATGTCACGGTTTGGCCGGGATTGTCCCGGTTTAAACGTCTGTTCGGGTGTCCCGTCCCGGTTAGCAAAATGTTCCGGAATTTCACTTCAGTGAAATTTTCAAAAATAACTCCAGCCTGATGATGCATTATTATGAAATAATTCCATCCTGAAACGCTTGCTTTGCTTTAACCCGTGGCTTGGGAGGGCGGAAAATATATTTTTGTTATTTTCCTCAACCTTTTTGTCATAAGAAATTTTATGGGTACATGTTCATATAACGATATGCTGAAGGGGTACATGACCAGAGAAAGTTTGGGAATACTTGTCCTGAACCTAAACCTCGGCGACACACTATAAATGAAAGTGTCTCTTGCTTTGATTGATTCATAACATGGTTCATTGATTTGCGTGGAAACAAGTCAAACGGAACATTGACATAACGGTAGAATGGAGAGAACAGAAGCAAAAAAGTTTGTTATTACGTTTTAAAACTTTGCAAGAAACAAAAATTTTCGGCGAGCAGACTGCAACGGGATTGTGTTTGCGACCCGGAATGACGTCACCTCTAAAACAATTGCCAGCGGACTATTTCAAAACCTTTTACGGACGGTCCAAAGACTGGACTGTTAGCGGCCCGTGCTATCTCTAAGACAAAGATTAAGCAAACAGCAAGAAAATAACAGAACAGCGTTTGGGTGTGAATTGTGATGCCTGGTTCTTGGTTTATCCAACCACGCGGAGCCTTATTTCTTAGCTTGATGGTCACCAACTACTCAGGAGAAAGGTCTTTTCAAGATTCAGAAGAATTAAAAAGAAATTGAATGGTCACAATCTTACAAGATAGGTTGTCCACACTAAGCATTCGGTGCATTAAAGGTGACAAACTTCGGCAAACAAATTTTAAGGAATTCCTAGATGATTTTGTTATGAAGGCCAGGACAAAATGTTTTAATTGTTTACTGTATTCTGTTCAGCCTCACTTGATTCGATGATTGTAGCTTTTTTTCTTAATACGTTTTTTAATAGTGACAGCATAAGGGAAGTTTAAACCTCACATCCTTTCGACGGTTTCTTTGCATTCGATTCTTTGCAGACTGAAGAAACAACAAACACGCGAATCGTGATCTTAGCAATTGCAATTTGGTCGTTGTACATGACGTGTTTTACTCGTGTGTTCGAGTCTTCGAGATGTTTACAGCCGTGGTCCTCATGGCCACCACACATATGTGGAGTGTGTTTGGATGTTAAGAAATTGTATATTTTGGATGCGGTAGCCTACTGTTGAACACAGGTAAGAAAAAAGAGATGTGAAACTTAACGTAGGCCATGTGTTTGTCAAAAATTTAATCTTGACGTTTTTGTTAGCTTCGCCTGTCGAAATTAAAAATCGTGTGACCGCCAGCCAAGTACAATTTCCACAATTCCGTGCCATTAAAAGCTTTTTCGTCGAAAGTGGCAAACAAGCGCAGTGATCGTGGGTAACTCTAGTAAGGGTTTGCAAATTATTTATTGACCGTACTTTTAGAGCATCGGTATCGTCATTTTCGGCTTAGTGCTTTTCCATCTTTCCATCGTGACAGTGGGAGATGGGGCCTCACAAGTGTATTAGCCTAGGGACCTCGCATCAGCTAAATCCGGCCTGTTCACAAGGATGTGTGGCATCGGGCACAAAGTTAAATGCTGCGCCCGAAATGATATGTTTTGACATGTGGCTCAAGGGACGCGCTTTTGAAAATTATATTTACGAGATAGTGAACAAAATATCTTTGAAATCCCTTGAAATGCGGCAAAATGTTGTAAAAAATTGGACTGATGAACTTTGTAAGTGAACAATGGAGCTTCATTTTCATATTAATTCTATTGGCATCACTGCATTTTCCCAATATTCATATTAATTACACTTTGCACAACATTATAAAAGCAGTAAAATTTGTGTAAAGTTTTTTTCCAGAACTGTTTAATAAATGATTTGATACTTGTTGCAGAGAGTCAAATGGCTCCCACCATACACTGATGAGGTAGAATTAACTGATTTTCCTGGTGTGAGATTTCCATCTCAGGATAAATCGTTGAACACCCACCAGGAATTAACTCGATATGATTAGGAAACTAAAGCAATTAAGCCAACACTTCATTATTAACCGCATTTATCATAAGTTTAGCGCGATACCTCGCCATATGTTGCTTGTGCGGTTGGTTGCAGAATGCAGCGGTTGAGTTATGATATTGTTGAAAAAAAATCAATTCCCAAAATCTCACATACTTTTGTGGTTTGCTTTAGCCTGGAATAACATTCTGATAATTGGATAGGTAACTATTGTTGATATGCCTTATATTTTTGCGTTTCTCACAACCTGTTTAATTTCTCGTGTGGCCAGCGCGGACTAGATTGTGCCGGACCCCTATTTGCAAATTGTGCCCATCAAACTCAAACTTGGTGATGAACGCTTTTTAGTCTCTGGTGGCGACGATCCTGCTCACATTTTGTCAGCATTTTGTTAAGATGGCATTGTTGGTTTGTATTTCTTTAAGAAAAAGTTTTCAACGCTTCATTAAGTTAGTAATTATCTTTCTGTAAAATATGGTAGTACTCGCAGTTTGGTTTTGAAGGGTTCTGATTGTGTTGGATGTATAATGAGAAGCTACTAACCAAACTGTAGTTTAATTATTCTCGTATTTATGAATTTAATTTTATTAATCAAGCGCAGTGGTTCCCAAAGTGGGCGGTACCGGCCCCTTGGGGGCGGTGAGAAACTCTAGGAGGGCGGTGAAGCTGAAATGGGCGGTTGGGGGGTGATAGCAGACCCAATTAATAACTACATTTCTGTTGTCTTACTGTCTTTGAGTGATCAAATGTCATGAAAAACAGTATGATCAACAAACATGTATGCATGTAATTTGTAAACAAAAACTTAGCGTTTTGGAAACAAAACAGAGGTGAAATGCTTGGAGATAAATTGATGAACTGCAGTTACCATCACTGAAGGTAAACTGCGCAGTAAAACTGCCCTCCTCTATAATGAAATGATTATGATTGGAATTATGTTCAGCTGTACGTCTTGGCACGGGTAAACTGCTATTTAATAATGCCCGTTTTGTCACAGTGACTATCGCCGGTCAGGTGTGAGAATGCACGCTTGCACTTAGACTCAGCCTGTAACCAAAAGCGTGAGCTAATTTTGGATGGAGTGGTTTAAATGATCAAAAATATAATAATAACCTTGTACGAGTTCAATTCGAAAGCAGAAAGGCAATTTATATGTTTTACAGATAGTGTTAGGTGCCAACAAAAGTAAGTTGCCCAAAGGGAATCGAAAAGATTCCGGAAAACAGAAGTATGTTTCAGAACGCACTTTAGCTTAAGCAGCGCTAAGGAAATCCAGCGTGAGAGAGATGGTAGAGTCAGTGTACGACTGCAAGTGTCACGGTTAAGTTCAAATACTTTTAAAATCTGCAGATTAGATTAAATCCCGCACTGCTCCGAACTCAAAATTTACTAATAAATGTGGCAGACTCTTTATGGATTGATCAAAGGACACCAAAGGGTTTAGAAGTGTTCTGCTTATGTTTAGGCAATGTAGTGCATTCGGTAATGATGAAGAGGGTTTGTACGCCTGTTGCTGCACACAGAAGCTGGCTGTCAAATGGTGTCACAGATACAGTATCTTGGCTGTCACAGTCCACAGATATCTTCACGAAGTTCAATGAAGTTAATTTGCAATTGCAGGGAATGATGTTGACCTCATTACAGCCAAATCAGCAATCTCCACCTTCTTGTCCAAGTTTATGCTGGTCAAACGAAATCGAGCCCGTCATGAACTCTAACAGTTTCCAACTGCTAAATGAGTTAATTTACTAAATTAAGTTTTATAGTGAAATGCATCTTTGCGCTCATTCTTTTTTACTCATTTTCGAACATACCAAATATAGAATACGAAAAAATTGTGTTGATATGTGTGCTAGGCATGGTAAGGGGGCGATAGGAATTTGTTTGTTAGAAAAGGGGGCGCTAGCCAAAAAAGATTGGGAAACATTGATCTAGCGGATTTAAAAGAAAGGTCGTATTCCATGAACTTTACAAAGAGCCCAAGATGAAACTAAAATGTGCTCTTTGTTAGCAAGCGTATTGATTTGCATGTTGGTGCAAAACTATATAGTTTTTGATAGATATTTTTTATATGATCATGCCGCTTGAATGAATAAGCCACAGAGAAATAGCTTGCAGAATATTGCCAACAAATGACCCGTAAGCGATTCATTCATTTATTTTCAAACCTGCGTTTTCTCACAGGAAGAATACGGGGACAGCAGCCTAAGCTTAGCGGTCGTGAAACACTTTAGGGTTTTCAACAACCTCCGTTAGGTCTGAAAACGACCATTTCAGGTCGGAAATGCAATCACGCCACCTAGCCTTTAGTCGGCCTCTGAGTTGCTTTCCTGTGGGTGCTGCATAGCCAACAAGATATAGGCTATTGTGGAGTGGTGATACACACCCTTGTCAGAGTCCAAAAACCACGGCGAAAAGTTCATAGGTTATGTTGTTGGCACGGAAACACGTGTATCAGCACGAAGAAAATGACTTGGCCATTAACATGAGGCCGTCAACGCAGCACTGCTGCAAAATTCTCAAAAGACTGGTGGCGCGTGTTTTGAGGTCGACAAAACAAGTGTATACATCAGCATTTGGTTTCAAGTCACTTGGCATGCACTTCCCGAAGATAGTAATGAGGAAAATTTTGGGGCAGTTGGTGCATTTTCATCCTGTTTCGCTCTTTGTATATGGGCAGTATCCATTCAATCCTTTCCCGCCTTTTCAGATCGCCAAATCACTAGGCACACATGATAACTCCTCTGTAAAAGGCTCTAAGCCAGTGGTTCCCAACCGGGGGTTTCCGGACCCCAAGGGGTCAAAGCAAGATTTTTGCGGGTACGATATGCGATTTTCGAGGGTGAGAGTTTGTACGCTTTTGGATGCAAGAACCGAGATTTATGATAGACAAATCTCGGTTCTTGCATCCAGGCAAGGCTGAAAATGGGTTCTCTGTATTTTTTCGGTGCCCCAGCTTTTTTTCTGTTTTAGAGAGTACGTCTAGCGCAATTAATTCAGTACCGCCAAATAAATTTGTGTATCCATCTATCTCTCTGATAACGTTATCATGCTCATCCTACCGTGATAAGATCTTTGATTAAGCCTAGGAAGGGGATATGCGGGCCATCTAATGATACGTTCCTGAGACTGCGGCATGACTGACATAACAGAAAATGGAAAAGGATATTCATGATACGCAACTTTTAAAAAACTGGAAGTTGGGAAGGCAAAATTAGCAACTCATAAACGTTAAGCGATAGCAAGTTGTGGCATGGCCACACACTTCTCTAGTTTTGCGCCCCGTTTCTTTGCATTCATCATCAGTAAACTAGAAAGTTTATAACACACCTTGTCCCTTGAAAAAATGTCCTCAAGTTCAAAAAATGTGCATCGCCATGTCCTCAAGGGACTTCAGGAACCCACAGGCAACAACCAAGCAGATTCAAACACTAAAGTTGTTTTAAATTTTATCCTTTTGTTATTCAATTTGTTTTGAAGCTTTTCCTTTTTTGAAGTTGCTTTGAAGATTTTCCTTATTTACACATTAAAGATGCTGGTGGGGACCCTTTGAAAGCAGTGTACTTACACATTGCAGTTGATGTTGTGGGCCCTTTTGAAAGCAGAGTACTTGTACATTACACTTGCTGTTGGGGGTCCCTTTGAAAGCAAAGTACTTACTTATGATCTGCTTCGGAGTATAAGATATGAGTGGATAATAATTTTGTCACCAAAAATGAAGAAATGGAGTCCCGAGGCAAGTGCCACGCTCTCCTCCCCTTAAACCCACTACTGGTTGTAGTGGTGATGTTTTCCTCCACAAGATGGCTCTCCTGCTGTGTATGGTGTCATGGAAATAACTGTGTTAAAAAATCTGTAAAGTACTGTCCCAATCTGCCACTAATGTCTCCTTCACTGGTGAGTATAGGCCATTTTGTATGTTTTATGGGTCATGAAGCATTAGATATTTGGCCGGGGAGACGTCAGATGATTTTTATTGGCTTAAAGTTAACTGTAGAGATGCTCCGCACAGAAATGCTTCTTCCACTATCCGCAACGTACCAGCGGTTTCTGTCCGCAGTGAGTGCCGCAACTGCATTTTTGTACATAAACCTGACCGCAACCTCACATCGACATAAGCCACGGTGTAGCCTAAAGGTTACATACGCCTGGACAAAATGTTTTTAATCGTTTCATTTTGTCACCCCCTAACGCTTCCCTAACCCCTAACCCATATCACTACCACTAAGCATAAAACCGGAGCAACCTTGCTACTGCATAACAATTTCACAAACATTGTAACATTTGTTTCTTTTACGCATAGCCAACAAGTCACTCAAAAAGAACTGATTCCACCAACATGCACCTTATCGTTGCTTGTTTCCAAAGGTTCGATCCATTTGGTATATGAAATAAGTGCTTCGACACCCGTTGCACGTGAGCAATGAAAACGTCATGCATAAGAGGTTATAGCTCAGGGTCTCAAACTCAAAATACTTCGAGGGCCAAATGAGGACTTATAAAGTAAAACGAGGGCCGCATTATGACTACCCAAAGGCCGCAATATGACGCTGACGCAACAATGGCGGTACCTGAACCTTAGTAGAAACATATTTTACATCTTTAAGATATCATGAGTTATAGGCAAATCGTGTCTAGCCGTCTCTACTTTAAAAGGAACTTGTTCACTCGCTAGCCGAGCACTTAAATAATGGCGAATAAACTGTACAACGTAAATGTCAATTAGTTGCAAATTCACAAAAAGCATCGCAGGCCGCACAAAATGCCCTCGCGGGCGACATGCGGGCCGCGTGTTTGAGCCCCTGTTCTAGCTGCTTCCACAAAATCTATTCTTAAAAGCAAAATGTGTGTTATCATCACTCATGAATATTTAAGTATGCAATACGCAGGTGACGTCCTATGCGGCATTTAGATTCAAAACGGTTGTGAAATTTACCAGAATTTTAGGAAATTTCACACGAACGTACAGGATCATTTGTAATAATGTTATTTTAGCCCTAACGTTCAAATTTAAACTTTCCGCTGAAGAGCTGCGTACAAGCACCATCAATGCAATAAAATTTCGAGAAAGGGGCAGATAAATTTTGAAAGACTGCTTCTGAAAATTTTCAATTGAGATGTTTTCTCTGGTGTTTGAGTTTATACTATATTGTGATTTTTTATCGGGACAAGCCACTTTGGCATTATTTTATTAGGCCACATTTTATTTTTATTAGGCTGCATTAGGACACGGTACACCCCGGTAGATCTATAGTTTAGTAGTCCGCTTTAAACATGTAGTTTGTTAGGCTTCGGTAGGCCTGTACGTTTTAGATTGACCCCAATAATCTCTTGGGACCTTATGAATCTGAGTGATACAAGCGTTACTTCGTTGCGAATGCCTGTGGAGTTGCTTCCAAAGTAGCAGAAGGTCCAAAGTTATAACAAATCTAACGAAATTGTCATCAGCATGAAATATTATATTAAAAATCGCACCTTAACAGCTTCGCACAAGTTTTTAAGTTTGTCTGAAGATCTGCACAAATACATTTTCTTGCGCACATGAGGTCAGTGGCGAACAGAGGGGGAGGCGAACGGGGTGACGGCCCCGAGCATTCAAGGCAAGGGACATCGATAGAGTGAAATACAAAAANTAAATTTTATTAAAATGTTGTAACTAGATGCTTCTTCGTATTGCAATGCTACTAACACATACTGCGTGGATCTGATGGAAACGTGCCTGAGGGGTACATGCAAATCTAAGTTAAGTTCCCCGAGAGAGAGATGAAACACTGCCATCGTTATCTTAAGGCCTTACATCCTATTTCTCTTCACACTTTGTAGGCTGGCAAACTCCTACTGGCTTGTTCTTAATTTGCAACTTGCAGTCTTCAAAATATCTCTCGATTCTGTCTAGAGCCTGGTTCCTTAAACTGGGGGCGTGGAAGGTTCGCAAGGGGGGTGTGAGTATGGAAGCGACATATTGTTGAAAATTATTAAATGTATTGTTCTATCATTCGTAAAATCATTATCATTTCATTACAAACGCCATAATCAAAACAAAGGGGACAGTAGGCCTAGAGTGAACAAAAACACAGGCCTAGTCTTAGACATTCTTGTTCAAAGTTGGATTTGTGAGTAAAGAACGCTTTGACTTTCGATGATGTCTTGTCTGCTTGATTTCATTTTTGGAGGCATTGCGAATTTTGTCACAGGACTATATCATGCGTGACGATTTGGCGAAAGATTCGTCACTTTCAATTTGTGTAAAAAAGATCAAAATTATACCATAAATTTTTCAGTAAGAACATCCTTTGGAACTGTTAGCTAGCAGCCAGCAATTTCTACCATGAACTTTTATCTTGGCAAAACTGACAACCTTATGTTAAACACTATTGGCGATAAATGCTTCAAATCTGACCCATTTATGTGAAACAGTTTGAAATTAACTTTTCAATCCAACGATAATGCCAGAATTCCGTTGGATCTTGTGCTCCAAATATACAAACAACACATGAAATCTATGAACTGCCTTAAGTTGATGATCATAGTTACATGCTGAAAACCATTATAAAGCCCTCATAGAGTAGTACTGTATATGAACAATGTGTAGGAACACTTTGCTGCAAACACTGAGTCGTATGATAGGTCCGGCTGAAACACTTGTACAAAGTCTACTGACTGCAAGGACTGAATAAATACTACAAAATTCAAAGCAATACAAGGTTGAAGTATTGCATTTCGTGTTACTGTAAGAGTGATGAGGAATTCTAACAGTAACCTAAAATCTAACCAACAACTCAAAATGCTTCTACTATAACATAATATTATCAATGCCAGTCACACAACTGAGTACACCAACCTTCAGAATAAGTGCAGCAGCTACCAGTGGTAGCCATAAAATTAACACTGGCTGAAACACTTGTGCAAAATCTGCTGACTGCAAGGGCGAAATCAATTCTACACAGTTCAAAACAATACAAGTTTGAAGTACCATGGCGCCATTGTAACAGTGACATCATGTCCTCCAAAAGAAAATAAAACGACAAATTTATTTTTTTTTAATTTCACTTTACTGTGACAATCTGAAAAAATGGTCAAATTTCATAAAATGACCAAATGTGCTTTTTCATGGCCAGCGCACTTGAAAAATGGTCAAAATTTTCGAAATTGAGATGGCCAGTCTGGCAACCCTGGTTTCAACTATGCGTATTACTTGCAGGTTGTAGGACTGATGTTAACGATGCGTAGTGTTACATGAAATCGATTTCCTATTTGCAAGTTGCTGAAGGATTCAAACCCTTCACTTATGTGGAGACTAGTTATACATGAATCAAAACAGTTTTCCTTGCAGTGTGATACGGATTTTGCTCAGTTGAAATAAGGTAGACTAAAAATGCATATATGACGATGTTGAGATATCTACTGTATGAGAGCAATATTCGGTACATGGTATATAAGAGTGGCTCGAAAAAAAGTCTTTTCAGCTAAACTTGGGTCGTGAGTAATAACGCCTCTTGCTAAAAATCAATAACAAACTGACTACTTATTAGCGTCATACGCCAGAACAGCAAGCACAAAGTTTCGTAAACCTCGAGCACATGTTCAAACGGTCAGAATGAATATTTTAATGTAGAGTCTAGGCCTGTGATCAGGGCCGGATTAACGAGGGGCAACGGGGGCAATTGTCCCGGGCCCTCCGCTCCAAGGGGCCCCGGTGATGACATTTATTTGTTTGAAATTAAATATTCGTTTGAAAAATTCTCGTGATTCAAACGAGATACAAGAATACAACTCTATATTCCGATGTTGCGTTGGGCATCATTAATTATTTTTCTGCAAGTTTGACCTTCTGACAGTTGTAGTAATCACTACTGAATATAAATATTTTCGGTTTTGTTCAATGCAAATATATTTGAATTTTGCTTGTAACTTTTCCTAAAAATCGTTCTTTTGGCATGGGTTTATCTACTTGTGCAGAAGATATTCTCCCTGGAGACCTATTTTGCAACAAAATCATACCAGAGTGTACAGATTCAGTTTCGAAAACGTTTCCATTGTCGCAAATT
>JGI24158J21664_10006430_pt1 | contig 15485 bp, 13 predicted proteins | sample Ectturendosymbi3_FD_21664 | JGI IMG/M metagenome (IMG submission 21664)
CAGGACTGAGGATGCGTAATTTTACGTGAAATCGATTTCCTATTAAAAATTTGCTGATCGATTCCTTGCTTACACCCATCGTGGAAAGTACATACTTGGGTAAGGGATGTTTGCTTGTTTCAAGTTCCCTCTCTGGGCGAGATGTTCTGAGTAGAGTTCATCGAGACGTGCACGAACATAAATTTCGCTTTGTCGTTTGGTGCAAGTTGCTTCACCAGTCTGAAAAGATGAATAGGCTTACCCAAAATAGGATAAACCAGATTTTTTACGACTTCAGTCAAGAAGTACAAGAATGTCGTTGAAACCTCTTCCAACTACTTTCACAAAGTTACGACAGTGTTGTTTCATATTAAATATTTAATTTTTATTTCCATTTTCAAATTTATCAAAGTCACAAACACAATCTATTCAAGGTGGAATATTAATTCCGTCTGACTGCAGCTTTCAGTCCACTGGACGGGTTTGTTTAGTGCACCACAGTTGCCACAAACTGTATATTTTACTGCTAATGCTTGCTTACATCATAGTGCTCGCTTAGTTCATAGAGAGAGGGTGCTTGTTGAAATATATTTAGATTGGGAATTAACTATTTTGGGTAAGGTTTTGATACGATTGGAAAAAATCTACCACTTTAAATATTTCCCGAAAGAACTACACGTTGTGGATTTTTTAAATCGGCGAATAAAACTTGCAATGAAAAGTGAAATAAAAGCACTCTCCAGCTTCTCAGTCAATCACTTGAGCCTGATCCATGCTGACTGACTTTGTAATACAAACATCTTCATCAATACACGTAACAGACTTTTGAAAGGAAAAACGACGACTGCCATGGACTAGCATGGTCTGATATACGTTATTTGAGTATGCATAAAAATGAGAGATAATTGGTGATATGTACAGCAAATAGACTCAGCATATAGCATCTTTCATGTGAACTGCTGACTCTTGCCATTTTCGCTGCTTGGAAATCATCGCTAGTTTCAGCCATATTGTCCCTTGCGCTATCACGATTACTTCAACGAAGACATCGCCCATTTTGGGATTAGGTTAGGTACAGGCTCATTGTGACAACTGCAAGAGACGAGGCAAGGAAATTTACTTTCCCTAGAGAAGTTGAAATCTTGGGAAATTCTGTAAATTACAAATATAGTGCATCATTACTTTATGACTCCGCCAAAACTGCTCGAACTTTGGGTAAAAGTGTGAGGATGACCTTTTCTAATGGTCTGAAGAGTTTTTTTCAAAAGGCGGTAAATACTAAAGAAGGTTGGTGCAGTGATCGCCAAACGTTCGTTGGGCAATGATTTGTTGCTTTACTAAATATTTTTGTTACTCTAAAATCATGCACGTTAATTTGATAATGTCGACTTATCTTAAAAATTATCGTGATTTGTACTGAAAAACGTTTTATTAACGCAGCTGCCATTTTTTTCAGTCCGGACGACTAACTTCTTCATCTTCTGTGTAGCAACAATGTTTCTTCTCACAATCGTCTCGTGTGAACTGACCCTTCAGACAAGTCTTCGGGGTAACGAAACCGGCAGAAACATCTCCTTCAAAACTGCAAGCTAATCCTGGAAATTGAAAAAAGTTGGTGTCAAACATCGGGATCATAGCATAAATATGAATGTCAGAATGTAAAAGAAGTGACAAATCAACGCTTTTACCAGTTATTTAAATCAATAAGCAATGTCAAAACGAACTATGACATAACTCCTTTGTACTGTTTCATTCGCACTAGCTAACGATCTTTTCCTTGCGTTGAAATATAATTGTTTGTTTTAAATACGCGAATGTGTTTTAGTGAATTCGTACTTCGCGCACTGTCAATCATCCGCTGTTCCAGCACCATTTCTTTTAATTCTTCTTCGTCGAGGGGCGCTACGTTGGTGGTGGCGTTAACTGTCCTGGTCTTATTCTGCTCAGCACCAGTCGAATTGTCGGCTTCAGCCAAGCAGCAACCCACCAAGGCAGTCGCAAGCGACAGCACTAATGCGATATTGACTCGCATTTTAATGACAATATTTTCCTGCCATGAAACAGATAAGCATATTTATAAAACAAGGCAAACTCTTCCATACGAATAATTATGAGGGCTTGCCTTACTCAAAATGTTTCGCATTAAACAAACATCTTCTACGACTTGATCGTAGCGTAAGTGGTCACCAACTGTTGTTTTTAAATGTTTGAGCACACATCCGTTGCAGTGAGCATTTTGTCTTCTTGAGGTCACAAAAAGGATTTGCAGTTGCTCAAAAACGTTTAGTTGTAGAAAACCTTGTTAGAGGCGTACAGACGACTTGTGACGTGAAGCGCTTAGTACACAAAGGACCCGCTGACTTATCGCATCTGGGCCTAGGGGCTTTTGGAAAACCATTTCTTACAAGGGAGAAACAGGACATATTGGGCGTGTTTAAACAGCAGCGTGGCTTATGTTTTGCAGCAGGGGTGTTCAAATTTTTTTCAAGAAAGGCCAAATTTGATCACGCGAGGTCGCCCGCCGGCCAGCATTTCCTTATGAAATGCTGATAGGTTAGCATAGTCCGGGTATTTAACTTCGGGTTGAGGTAAAGACTCCTTTGAGACGGGGCACAATGCAAATTGAAACTAAAGCGAAAGACCATGTGAAATGTGTTGGCGGGCCACATTGGCCTTCCGAATGCATTTTGGGCATCCTATTGCAAAGTAACGGTCAACTTGGAAAGATGAAAATTTTCCATTGATCTGGCTTTGTGAGCTACTCCATTGAAACGACAGGAGCAGTCTGTGGGCGCCCTCCTCTGCGTCACCTGCGCTTGGGCCCACAATGCTGCTTTAGTAAGGCTACTGCATTCGTGGCAAGTCAGAAGGAATCCGCGTGTGTGGATATTCCTTGCACCCATCCATTCATGGACCTCGGAAGGCAGTGGAAAGAGAGGCTATGGCCCCTTGATTTTTGCCTATTAACGTTTCAGCACAAAACTGTTTTTCTCTTAATTTCGAGTTGATCAAATGAAATTTCACCACTGTTGGCCCTACCTGGAAAAATCCCTTTAGCCACTCACTGTAAAATCCACTATTGACCCCCTTTGGAAAAAGTCCTTCCGACGCCATTGCATCAAATAACACCGACCAAGAGGATAGACAGGTCGCAAGTACCGTTTTCCAAACTTTGGAGTGACCCGGCTTTGCTATAACCCAACCGAACCCAGCTTATCAGCTTGAGAGGTCCGTGCTTAACCCACTGTACCAATTCGCCAGCGGAACAATAGATTTAATAACGATACAAACGTTGCTCTTAAGATTTAGAAACTTGGCACAAAAAAACTCTTATCATATGATCCACTTATGCTGGTTATCCTGTTAAAACAATATAAACACATCAGTGTCACCTTGCACTCTATTATCGCGTTTACCCGCAAAGTTTGAAAAGACTTTTTCCTTTCATCAAGCATATAAGTGAACACGCGATCAAACATTGCAAAGACCATCATAGCAGAAATATTTTGAACAAGTCTTCTTCGAAATTTTTTGAGATAATTTTTTTTTCACGGATGTTCAAGCGTTTAATTCTGACACTTGCTCCATCTCATAAGGTGCTCAGCGACGTAGTCGTGATCTAACCTCCGAGACCGGTTGAAAATTCCAGACTGAGACTTCATAAAAAATTCGGGACTGAGACTTGAAAATTTGTGGATTTTTCCGAAATTCTTTTGAAAATTTTCAAAAAATGTCATCACCACTTCAAAATTGAAAATTCCTCCAATTTCTGGCATTTTTCCTAACGATTCCTGTTGTTTCATACCTGCAGACGCAGCAGACAAAAAAACACGAAAATAAGAGAGATTTACTAAGAAATATCATTGCAGTATTCATATTTTTAGAAAATAGATTTGTGACCGAGACCCGCAGCCTTCGAGAACGAGATCGAAACCAAGTCTCGCGACTCCATCCCTGGGCTGCTCACAGTCTCATATCAAAAAGTTGGAATAATCGCGAGGAACGAGAATACTGAGGAATGGGACTAACAATACTCATTAACACCCTGCCTGCAGGTTATGCTCTTTACTAAGTTCAATATGTGTTCAGTGTTAACATATCATTTTCGGATGATGACCTTCGATGCAGTTATTGCTTTCATAATTCCAAATCAATGCAACAGTATTTAGGGATTTTGCAAATAGTTGTTGGAAAATTGACAAGAATAGTTGTTGAAAAACTGTAACAGTTGAAAATTGAAGAAACAAGATTTCTTGTTTCATATGCGTTTTGTATGTACGAAAAAACTATAGCAACAAGGTGCTTTGCTAATCACTGATTCTTTAGAATGCTACCAATTTTTTCAGCAACAGCGAAATACATGCAATGAGGACTGTTCCTAACCGTCTCTTGCGCCTGGTATTCTCAATTTATCTTCCTACTGTCCTTCTATCGCGCAACACCGAACCGTTGTGTAAATGGTCAACTCTTGCCGTCCGAAAACCAGCTTGCAATTGCGCTGCTCACAGATGAAGTCCCAAAACACAACTGAAGCTCAGAGACAGTGTGGAGTTGTTTAAAATGTTTCGACTTCGTGGAGCTTTCACGAAGTTTTCCAAGTCTAGCTGTCACAAACTTGTTGCTCAATTGCACGAAAAAATACTTTCGTTTTCCCTCAGGCCACGATTAAATTCAAACTGATCGCCCAGTGGCATCGAATGATCGAGTATACGAGACTCGCCAGGCAGCTGAAACTTTATACCACAATGTCGGTGATTACAATCTTCATAAAAAATGTTTCTGAATCAAATGACCGCTCAAACATTTGGAGGTCGCTGAAAACATTTTGGTGAAAGTTGATGCTTTCTGTAATTTTTGATATTTGATAGGTTCGAATACGCTCAATGGTAGGACGAATGAAGATTGCACAGGCTTTCATCTCACCAGCCTGTGAGATGTTTTCCTTGCGCTTGATTTTTTTGCAATTTAGTTGGACATAATTCTTTGTAGCAAAAATTCCAGAGGAGACTTTCTGGTTGAAAACCAGGTGATATCTTTGACGTTTACGATGTCAAGGACCGCATTACGATTCACGATGTGATAGTTACTCCAGCGGATGAGCATAAAAGCTCTGACAATAGCAAATCCCCGTGTTAATCGAGGTTAAACATGATGATATTTATGTTCATTTTTGGCAGCATTGATACCCGATCTTCCGATGAACGTAACGGCTTGTTAACATGATAAAATTTGAAGAGAATTGAATGTGTAATTTGAGGAGCAAATGTGAAACCTCGGTTAGGTTTTCTTCTGTATTTGCTTTCGACGCTTCCTTCCTTAAAATTAAACAATAAAACAGTGTTGCGTGATTGTTTTTTACTTTGTCAATGTTAGGCACAAATGATGACAATCACTTCAAAAAAATGGCGCTCCTAGCATCAAATAAACTAATAAAATGTGTAGAATCAGATTCTATTTGAATAAGGTGATAGGACTGACGATGCGTAGTGTTACGTGAAATCGATTTCCTATTAAAAATTTGTGATTGATTGATTCCTTGCTTCTTTCACTTGTGGAGTGAAGTTACATGATCACATTTTTTTTGTTGTATAATTTTTCGTATGCTTGCAGTTTATCAGCCATATCTATTACGTGCTTGCAATCTTTTGTTAAATGTTGGTCATTTGTTTGCAATCTTTCGTTAACTGTTCGTCATGAATTGGTTCGCTCCACATGATGTGAAAAGAGTATATTCAGGTCACCCCCTGCCGCTCGTCGTCCTTAAAATAGACACGATTCAGATTGATTCCCATTGACCATGCCTTCTGTTACGTCATAGTAACGGAGTCTCTGTATCAAAGATCGTACTCTGGTCACTAGTGACCACTGGTACCACGCCTAGTGATTTTTCACTAGATCTAGTGATTTTTTAGACTCGTTTAGGGATATAGTGATTTGTTGCAAAATATGTGTTTGAGGAAGATCGGTTGTCTTTTTTCTTCTAACTTTTCAACTTTCCAGCCGTCTTTCAAAGATTTTCAGCCTTTCCGTAAACAATTGATGATGTGAATTGTTGTTTGAAGATTTGCACCAACAGAACGAACAAGTGTTTCTAGTTTGAGTTTCTCATTGTCTTCACTTCCGTGCTGTTTATTGCTGCATGATTAGCCGTGACGCTATTTTCATTTCTTTGCACGAACACCCAGGTGGAAATAATTACGGAACGATGTTTACCTCCAGGATCTCACAGACATTGACTTCAGTCTAATTCCTAGATCCACAATCACGTAAAGCTGAATTATGGTGTCAATGAAACGACGCCAATATATTTGGGCAATAGGTAGATATATCTCATAAGTAATGAAAATAGGAATGAAATATTATCTTTTCTAGAACTAAATACTCCGCCCATTAACTAAACTTATTTTGTTTTTCACGTTCCCAAAACTTATTGGATTAATGTTTGCTGCTAAACGTATTGCAAATTGTTTATACCCATGTTTCGTCAACCTCATCTGGTGACGCCATGTGTCTGGTGGGACATACTGTTATTCTTCCGTGATAGTCACACCATTATGGTCCGTGGGTAGTTGTGTTACGTCTTCCCGATTGGCGGTTTGTGTGGATAAACATTGTTTTTCTGCCCTTGTTATTTGCTTTTTGATGAAATAAGTTACTTGCTTCTGTGTATGTTGTGTGTTAATAAGGCAATGTTGTGTGTTAATGCATCGTTCTCTGCCTCATAACCCTTATTGTTGCTTGCTTCCTTCACGTATGTGCATGCTTCACCTGGTCATCTGCACATACCTCAACTCTTCACCCATTGTTCCTTTTTGCTTCTTCATGTTTTCACCCTGTTTCTGTATGTGATGTTACTATTGCTTTTTACATTGGTGTTGTTGTTGTTTTTCTCCAATACTGACGATATTGCTTCTCATTATGTAAATGATTATTACGTAGATGTATACCATTTTAAAGAAAAAAAAATTACACATATCACAATTATTGCAAGCAAATACATATTCTATTCTGTCTGAAGCCTATGCAGGGATGCAGGAATGCATTCATTGAGTGAAAAGCCTTTGACGATATGTTACATGGTCAAGTTTTGTCTGCAATACACAAGGGAAGAGCATGTTGAAAAATGTTATCGATGTCAATAGTTGATATATCGCATGCTGGCGTGATGAATTGCTTAACATAATATTTTGCTGTTGTTCATTCAAGCGTTTATAACATTAAATGTTACGTTAATTCCTCTAAAATACTGTGGTGTCGTTTTCAGCTCTTGAAAAAAGCCTGAAGACTGTTGGTATGATTGAGATTTTCCAGGTTTCAACAAACTTGGAGATGATGATGCAAATGTTTTGGGGCAATGAAGTAAATAACTAAATAATTTTAATCAAAACTGCAAATTTCGAAGCAAAAATTTTAAATCTAGTGATTTTTCAGATCTAGTGAATTCTTTCCGAGAATCTAGTGATTTTTGCGGAGTAGTCTGTGGAAGCACTGCTAGTGATTAGTACTAGTAGTCGCTAGCAGTGTAGGCTGTAGTGTCGCCTAGTGTACGCTGATAACTATTAGATGCTTCCAGACTTCAGGGAAACACAACTACAAAAAAGCTTTCTGAAGTTTGGTTTTATACAGTAAGTGGTAATGAATAAGTTTGACCGCTTGACAACAAAAAACAGTATCAGCTTTCCTTTTGCTTACATTTTTAATGGACATTTGAATGCATATCATGACGTTATTTTTGGTTTATTTTATTATTATTTGATGGCAATCTGTAATTTGTTACTTTTTGTAAATTGGGTTATTGAAATCCATCACGTTCTTCTCAGGGGTAACGACGTTGGAAAGGTCAAGAACGACTACTCCAGAATTCCCAGTCTCTTGCAGGCTTGTTTGGCTTCACGCTTATTACGTCACGCATGATCGTGAAATTTTGCCGTCAAACTTCTTGGCCTCAGTATTAGACTAGCAGCGTGGTAAGCAGTGTTGCCAACCTTGCGGCTTTCCAGCGAATTTAGGCTTGTTTTGTTGTGGAGTTGCGGGGTTTTTTGAAGACTTGCGGGTTGCTTGTTTTTGGGCTTGTTTTTTTTTTAAAGTTGCTTGTTTTCCGTCTTTGTTTTTTGCAGGTTTCTGTTTCGCGGATTGCTTTTTTCCAAATTTTGTGGGACTTTTGCGGTTTCAATTTGCTGCAAAATGCAATTTGGGCGTGCTTTTGTGTAAATTTCCTCATTTTGGGCTGTTTTTTCGGAATTGCTTGATTTTGATGTGTTTGCATATTTTTTCGTTTTGTTCGATTTTCCTACAAGACACATTTTGGACTTTTTTCGGTTAAATTGCCTACTTTGGGCTTGTTTTTCAAATTCATTTGATTGTTCTTGCAAAATAGCAGAATAACCTGGCTTCACTGGTGGTGAGACGTTAGCTGCACCTATTTCTATCTTGTCGCAGCTATATAGTTCATCTCCCATGGGAGGGATAGAGTCGTAATCTGCCGGAAAAAAACAAGGCAGTTTTACTGTGTGCGTTTCGTAAATTCGCTATTCCCCTTTCGCTACAATTGCGTTTGTACGATTCCAGAAAGCTTTGACCTTCGCACGCATTCCATGAGTGCTCACGTGAGCAAAATAAACAAGGTAGTCCTTGCTTGCTGAGATTCTACTTCAGATGAACGAGTGGTAAGTGGTGGAACAAGCCCATGCTGCCCAATTTGCAAAATGAACTCAACAGGCAGAAACGTAGAAAGGGGGAAGAAGCGAAAGGGCAGAGAAACGAAATCGCTTGAGAGAGATACAACGTATCGAAGCAACGCTGCGAAGGCAGCAATGACGACTCGGAACGTGCGCAATTGTGAGTTAAACTGACCGGATAAATTGGTGATGTGTGGTTAAATTGGTAAAGTAATTCTCAGTTACAAGTTATCTTGGAAAAAAGAGGCTATCGGATTACTTCAGTATGATATACATCGCGTTTGGAAATTACTGGTGAAAATGATGTATCGAATTGCATTATTATGATGTATATCGCATTCTTTTGTGTTTGATATCGCTGCATTCCTTCCAGCGATCATCAACCAGTTCCTGAGAAAACATTGTAGCAAATCGGTCCTCCACCACTGTGGTTTAACCGTTTTCCCGCAGTTCTTATCAGCTGCGATTCATTTTTGTTCAGCTACTCCAGTGCGTTTATGCTCTGTTGCGGCGCCAAACTTTATTGCAGTGTTTTCAGATGTGTTATTTTTCCGCCAAATGTGGCTACTTTTTGATTTGGTTGGCGGGTAAAACTTCCGCTTGGCGGGTGGCGAATTTTTTGACTATTTTCGAAATATCTCGGCGGAGAATTGGCGGATTTTTGTACAAGATTTAGTCCAGTGTTTGGTTCATAACAAAATTGTAAAAATCAACTTAATATTGTACAGCCTACTGCCACCAAATTCATTGTTTCCGAATGTGTAAGGTCGTTTGTACCATTGTCGGTTGCTTCAATCCAATGGAAATCCTGTGTTTGTTTAGGCTTCGGTGATCAGCTCGTCCCATGACAGGTCAATGTATTAGACGCGTGCTGGACTGCATTGAACTACCTATTCAGAGAATAGACGTTATGGAAAGTCCTAAGTTGCATGAATACTGATAAGTTGCATGAATACTGATAAGACTCTTCCAGAAAACATGGCTGAAAGCGATCCGATTAGTTTTAAGAGATTTATTTTTGATGTTTTATAAGAAGTTAAATGGAAGAATGAGACGCTTGTGCCCAGTTTCCGTTAGAAAATCAAAACGAGGATACTGTAGATTAATGAGTTGTAAACCACTAATTGCACAAATTGTTTTGTGAATGTTCAATTTTGGACAAAATTGTACAAGTTACTGAAATTGAGTCATCAACTTATTGATGCCAGGTCTCCAGCTCAGTTTGTTCTAAAACACTCAGATGTTCGTAGTTGCTTCCGGTCTGATGCTAATATTAATAAAGAAGATGTGGGGTCAGGTTTCAACGAATGTGAACTGATAAACGGTTTTAAACCATGGATTCGGAAAGGACAAAGTAATGCTGAGAAAGCCTGGTGCACGTTTTGTCGCTGAGAAGTCGGAGCACGTCGATCAAATTTAAATAGCCATTATGCTTCTAATAAACACCAGCGTAATGCCGTTCCCTGTATGCTACGCGGGAGAATGGTGACTTGTTAAACTTTGTTTTTCAAAATATTTCTGACAGCAGTAATCAGTTGTTTCGTTTTGCATTTGTAAATAGCTTTGCAAATGGCGGAGGCTGTAGATACATGCCATAATCCTTGCGTAAGGTGCGATGATATGTACACCATCTACAGCCACTGCCTTTATAAATTGTTTTTGCAAAGTTTCCATAGTTGCTAAATGCGCCAAAGGCTAATTTTTGTAGTCCACGGAATTGACAAACTGAACGTTTAGAGGCTATTAACGTTTTTCGTTAGCTTCAAGACTTGGCTATTTTTGGCTATAGATTTTGCCAATTTTGATTACTTTTGGCTAATTGTTTTGTGAAACTTGGCTATAAAGCTTTTTGAAATCTGGCAACACTGCTTTGCTGCGATCAGTGGAGAGATAGCACGCACAGGCGTTTCAACGCGTATCCGCCAATCTTTCACCTATCCTGAAACGTCAGTAATGCCGCGCATCAACGAAATTGCAGCCTCGTATTCCTTGCAGAAAAAGCTCACGGAATGATAGGTGATCAGCTAAAACACTTGTCACAATTTTAGTAACAAACTTAAATACTGTCGATTAACCGCATTTCGACAGTTTTTCTCAGCTACGCCAATGCTTCTACGATCAATTCAATTAGAACTTCCTCTTTCCTGTTTAAACCACTTCTATTGTGAGGGGGTAACACATTGCGATGTTCAGTAATATCGAAAAAAGAGTCCCGGGCTGTAGTTAATCTCTTACATCCTGGTTCCCGTTGGCTTTGTCGTGAAAGGCAAGCGTTGCTATGAAAACCTGCACAAATAAGTGTCTACATACTGTTTTCTACCCAGCTTGAAATTGAAAATTTAAGTTCATTTTCGCCATTTTTATGGGGATAGTGAAGCTTTCAGTGCTGAGATAATATTGCCCACTTGTCAACCTGTCCATGTCAGCAACAAAATCTTCTTAACAGGTCGTTTTTATCATGGAAAGCTATGAAATATTGTTTGCGTGACATGTCACGCTGCGTCTCTGTTGTTCCCCTTCGAGGTGCGTCATCGCCTGCAGTGGGATCTGCATTGCCGACGTCACGTCCACGTTCGATTCCGATTTGATTCAGAGTTCATTTTAGACTTGATTAAAAATATACCTTTATAAGTGGCGTTAAAAGTATTTTAGGACAGTATGCTTTAAGGCCCCGTGTGAACCTATCATGCGATAATGAGATTGTTTTTCACGATATCCAGCAAGGCTACCTAAAATGGGAGTAGTGTCCTGGCAAATGCCTTTCGTTCACGTGTTGTTTTTGGTGTGGCCATTTGGAGGTCGTCTGGCGGGGGTGTCCCACCACTTAAAATGTCTGGCATTGGTCATTTATGGTTACTCGGGTTATGCTGGACATCTTGCAACAGATTCCAAGTGGTTACCTTTCCAGCTGATCTAGCTCAATTTTGTGGGTACCGTTAATCACCCCTCATGACCACACCCACCAGGTCTTACACGGCAGACCATCAGTTCCTTGTACTGGAAGCCATACCATACGACTCGATACCATTAGAAATCGGTTACCTTTCCAGCAAAGTTGGACCCTCTGGGCTACCGCTCTAGCAGTGCCGAAAGATTATTTTCGCATCTTCACCTGACATGGCAATGCGCGAGATACTGAAATCTTCATGTGAAAAAACACAAACACGCAATAATCAGGATCAATAATGAATAAAATTTGCCCTAGTCAAACCATAAGACACAGTAACAAGGCATGACACATGTGTAATCAGCAAACGCAATCTCTTGTGTAATGGAGGTTGAGGTTTTACTACGTTCTTGACACTGACTTATCATCACATATAATGGGGCGAATCAAAGTAGGCCTTCAAACATTTCAAATGTATGCATTCAGTAAATTTCAGTTTGACTTGTTTGAACCTTACCTGTTTCAGGTATACCTGCCATCATTAAACTTGATGTCGAGCCGCAACATGGTGCGGAACAGTTACACATTCAGGAAGTTGCAGAGGTCTAGTGATGCCCGGGTAACTGCTTGATTGTATGCTCCCCCACCAAATTCTACTATTGAGGGATTTGAGAAATACAGGCACAGCAAAATAACCTTCCAAGACCCTTCCACGTGCAAAAAGGGTTACGCCACAAAAGCTTCGCCTCGAGTGCGAATAAAGAAGAGGAAAAGCTGCCCGAATCTTGTACCACGTTACCCAAGCCACTTGAACGTTGCAAAACGTAAGCGCAAGGGCGGAGTTGTGTATGCTACTTTTCGCGAGAAAAAAGTGAAGTACGTTTTGGAAAGTACGCTGGCGCTCTGCTCTAAAAACAAGGTACGTTTTGAAATGCATTGTACTTGACGCCGAAATGCATTGCACTTAAACTGAGGGGCATAAGGCTCGCAAGGGCATTCTATCAGTGATGGGGTCTCGAGTCTCGGTCTCAAATGTTTCAGGTCTCGCCTCGGTCTCGGTCTCAAAGGCTACAGGTCTCAAGATTTTCAACACTGCAAAGAAATGGTTCAGTAAAATTTATCTTATTCAATGATTTTTGGTTTGTTGTATTTGCAGGTAACAAACAACCAAAACATGTCGGAAAATGTCAGAAATTTGAAAAAAATTCAACTCAGAAGTCATGATGACATTTTTTTTAATTCAGCAAAATGCACAAATTTTAAACTCGAGTCTCGGTCTCGAATTTCAAGTCTCTCGTCTCGACGAAATCTCGGTCTCGAAGTTTTAACTAGGTCTCGGTCTCAGTCTCGAAGGTTACGGTCTCGACTACATCACTGCCTTTCATGTCCTTCAGTTTAAGAACCCAGGCTCCAGAGAGAATCGAGATATATTTTGAAGGCTACAAGACGCAGATTGACAATAGTTTAGCAGGAATTGGCCAGCCTGCAAATGGGAAAGAGAGATGGGTGTAAGGCCTTAAGACAACAGTGGCAATGTTTCATCTCTCTCTCTGGTTATTAACATACATTTGCATTCCCATCTTAGGCAAGTTCCCATCAGATCCATGCAGCATGTGTCAGTAATACGAAGAAGCATCTAGCTAAAGGATTTTAATGGTGTACGTTTCGTAATTTCACTCATTGGATGCCCTCCTGATCAAGATGTCTGTGGCCACAGCTATTTAGCTTCACAGGTATTCACAGAGTAAAAATTGAGTTGTTTTACAGGAGTATCATTGTAAGCTTCATGGAAAAATCGATGATGTATGATGTCAGGAAATAGTGAGTAATGCCTCGATAAGACCTTTTGGTCACTTTGATACTTATTATCTGGATTGTTCCAGTTACTGCGGTGCGATGACCATCTCGTGGAAAATTTGTTTGCCGTTTGACCAGCATACTGTTCATGACATATCATACAAATCGCTACATAAACGCCATATTATTGCATGTCAAGTTTGCTTCAGGGGCCAGAGGAAATCCTCTTTTGTAATTATTTGTGAAACAGTTGGGACCACGGATTTGTTGTGTTTTCTGTGGCAACCATGAATTGCGCCATGGTTACAAAGCCATGATAAACCTTCGATTTACTTTTTTTGTCTTACTTAAAAGAAAGGTGCTTGTAGTTGGTTTGTTTTTGTCCAAAAATTGCGGTAGGTCGTCTGTAGGCAATTATTGCCTTCATATTTAAGCTTTTTTCTGCCTCTGATGGAGTTAGGAGGAGGGGAATGGTGATGTAGCCCAAGCCCGTAGGTTATCCTCGTCACACTTGGACAGATTAGACTTCCTATCCAATTTGATGCTATTGTTATCTTGTCATTTTTGTCATGTCCAAACAAAGTTCTAGCGAATCATTCCTTAATGAGTCGGTTCGTGTTAATGAGGTACTTTCCTTTTAGTTGAGAGGCCTCAGTCTCAATGCTTTTCAAATAAGATTGACCTACATTTCGCTTTTGGGTATTGTGATTTGCCGTTAACGAACCACCTTCCTTCCACTATGGGTTTTACAGAGTCCTCTTTGGCAAACTCAAAATCACCATCAGTAGTTATGGAGTGATTAACGTCTAGGGCAGTGGTTCCCAGCCCGGGACCTACGGACCTCCACGAGATCCGTGAAAAGTTTTAAGGTAGTCCGTGAATGTATTACAGCTTTGGTAAAATTGAAACCAATTTGAAATGGTAAGATTTGGTCGCCTATTATTAAATTTTTATTATGTTGGAGAGTGTCTGGAAATTTCCTTTCACATGTCTCGAGATGAGAAGTCTAATACGTCATTGCGTGTACGTTTAAGTTAGTCATTTCCCGCGCTTGGTTGTTACACGTGGTGTTATATGTTTCTTCCTCTGTAGGCACACTAGGATTTTAGGTTTATAGGGTGTTGTTTTAGGCAACAATTCCAGTTGCTTTGTGTGTCATTGTATTTATCTGCTGTCGGCTTTAATGACGAACATTGTCTCCAAGATGAAAAACATAGTTTGTGTCATGTTGCAGCGTCTCTTTCTGCAAAACGTTTTTTCCATAGTATGTTGTGAGCCGTGTTTTAGTTTTATTACTTTGCCAATTGCGGTGTTTTATGTAAAGATGGGTGGAATCTTGTTTTTGAGTTTCTTAATTAATTAACGTTTATCTTTGCTTAAATATTACCATTCTTTTTTTAAATATTGCCATTTAGCAAACAATAAATTGAAATTGCAAAAACGAAAGTGTGGCGACGATTTCATATCTTAAGGATTTACCTTTACAATGGATTACGACAGTACAACAGCTCAGAGTTTGTTGTTTGGAAATCGTCGTGGAAACAGTGGCACGAAGACCTTAAAACTGAAGGAACACCTCAACACTAATCATCCAAAAAATGTTTCCGACAGAGCGACAAAAACAAAATAGCTCAGTTTATGAAGGTGCGACTTTGGAAAAGCATGGCTTTGTTCCAACTGAAACGCATATAGTTGAGGCATCTTACAAATTGGCTTATTGGATTGCCAAAGATAAAAATCCTCATGTTATTGTAGAAACATTGATAAAACCTATACTTTAATAACGATTGGACTATAGACTTTGTTTCAGAACAGACGAAAATTGTAGGTATACCAACGTCAAATAACTTCATTAAGTCTCGAGTAGCTGATATTTCAGAAAATATCCCTGAACATATATTTTGGAAGCGTTTGCATATTCCCCCTTCGAATCCATGCATGCAGCTTGACGAAAGCACATATTTTTCCCAGTGCAGTCAGCACATATTTTTCCCAGTCAGCTTTCCCAGTGCAGTCAGCACAGTTCACCAAAGTTCACCAAACGCTGTGCAAGTGTATTGTAAAGTGACTTAGTATTGCTTTCACTGCTCTGTCTGTTCTATACTGATTTTCTATCCAAAAACACCTGCTTCCGTCATCGGTTT
>JGI24158J21664_10006432_pt1 | contig 15482 bp, 12 predicted proteins | sample Ectturendosymbi3_FD_21664 | JGI IMG/M metagenome (IMG submission 21664)
CATCCTTGGCTTTTGTTTTTGCCTTGGTTTCACTTTTTTTTACCATCTCTGATTTTTCCCTAGGCCTCCATTCTGCAGTTCCTCTGTTTCATTCCCATGGAGTAAATATTACGGTGGCCTTGGCTAGGTCGAAGCCTTATAGGGGTTACCAGCCCCTGTAAGGTGATACAATTGGTACAAATCAAATAAGGAGAAAAAGCACAAGTCAAGTGCCAGATTGTGCGCCAGGTGAAGGGAAAGGGCTGAAATATGCCCACTGTGCTCAAGGATATTCAGAACGTCTGCTGGACAAAGTCAGCACATGCGTTGTCCTGGGTGTGGTTGACCTAGGTGGCAGCTGTCCGGACACCATTTTGAGAGACCGTTGGAAAAATTTGAGAGACCATTTCGATCTCTTGAAACACCTTAAAAAAACACTGCTATGTTGTTACTGCTTTTTAAGTGCATTACCACAAAAACACATTAGCCTACTTGATACTTTCAGCAGTGACATCCTGGACTACATATGTGCTTACATAAGCATGTTGGTGAGAACTGAGTATTTTATGCAAAGCCCTATTGAGTTGATGATAACCGGCATTTCAGTCTACAGTTGATTTCTACTTCAGTTGCATTAATGACGTTAGGCTGAGGTCGAGGACATTAAATTCGTTTCGCTGACAGCAACTCAGCACAAGGATGTTCATGATATTTCGACATCTACATAAAAAATACTGTAGCAAACTTAGAGAAGTGGGCGAATGTGGAAACCTCCATTCCTGTGAAAGTATCCAGGCTTTATAAATAATGATTGCATTACAACCTTTATCAAAACGTGGACCTAAATTCGTGTTCTAAGCTTTGCTCACTTTCGTAACAAATCAGTCGTTTTGTAAGGTTCTTCCATGTTATTTGATTACAATTGACGTCAGTCAAGCTGAATCCATACATGAGCGTCCAGTCAAGAAAAGTCAAGCTTAAGAAACGCAGCTACAAGTATTACTACCCAGGATGTGCGGTGGATTGATCCACAACCTCTGGATTAAAAACATGCAGTTGTCGTAAACTTAGGCACACCATACGTTCCGTTTTAGCCGGAACAGTTACGGTTTTCAGGCTTTGTCCCGGCGTCCTGGTCAATCAGCCAAAAAGTCCCGGTTCCGCATTCAGTCAGCCAGCATAGTCCACACCTGGTATATCAGCTCTCGTTGAGAGAATTTGTTCTGTCATGAATAACATGTGGTCTGATAACAGAAGCAGAATGTGAAAGCATTCTGTTATCACCTGCAAATACAGTAGTCCCCTCTTATTAAGCCCACGGCTAATAAGCCCACCCCAAAATCGTCGGGTCCGGAATTATTCCAGTCTATTCTTGTTATAAAAAAAATCGCGTTGTAAATCCAAAACCCTGCTTAATAATCCCAATTTTCGAATACATTTGTTTAAAATTGGATGAACGTGAAACTCACACTTTTTTGTCTTGATTTGGACGGTTTCGCAATTTACGCTGCTGACCTGCTGAAGTTCATAATTCAACTGTTTCGTCATAGATCGTTTATTTGTGCTGTAACCGATATGCAACACGTCAACTGGTGCTAATGTAGAATTTATTTTCAAAATGGCGAGGGGACGTCCAGACTTAGATCGTATTCAAGAAACTTGAAATTTTAGAAAATTACCAAGCACTGCGAACATGCAGCCAATGTGCGGCCCCCGAACAAATCAACATCTCTCGTGGCTGCCTACGAAATATCCTGTGCAACGAAACAACTCTTCGAAGTACAGCATTATTGTTATAAGGGAGGGACCAGAAAAAGCAACGCCTTGGCAAGGACCAGGAAGTGGAACCAGGGTTTAGCAACTTTTAGCAATAGTACAGTCGACCATGCTCATTTATGTTCATGAGAGTGGCGAAAATTTGTCCCGGGTTATTAATAAGCCCAAAATCGTCCGGCGCCGAGGTGGGCAAGCGGGAATACTGCATAACACTGACTTTTCCTGTTGTGATTTTTACGAGAAAATAAAATCGAACAAAGACTTCTTGAAGAAAGTATTGTCTACAGAAAAACATGGATCGGAAAATGTGCAAATTTACAAATGTTTGAACATTGTTTTTTGCTTAGTGAAATGCATTATTTTAGTTTTTCTTGGTGTCCTAACTATAGGAATCTAACATAGCTACATACTCCAAATAAGGTATGAACCACATTCATAGGTGGCGGAACCGGGGGAGACGCATGGGCCCAGGTCCTCTAGGGGGCCTGGCCCCACCACTTTTTAATTTCGAATTTTGCCTAAACAAGTTTAAAATAACACAATTAGTAAGAACAGCTCGTTGCATATATGTGCTCAAGTGAGTGCAGCGTAGATAGATAGCCTAGGGTGTGGTGCAGATTAGAGCAGGCCCGTAACCAGCTTGGGACACCAGGTGGGGCGATGAGTTTTCTGAGAGAAGGCCCAAAATTTTTAAACTATGTCCAATAGTTTTAAATTATGCCCAACACATTTCTTCCAGGGGGGGAGGAAAATTTTTTAGTTACAGGCCTGGATAGAGGCTGTTGGCTTAAAAACATTGCATAAAATTGCTTCCATGCTGACGTTTGACGTCATACTTCAATACTTGTGACGTCACAATTGCCAATTCAAACCACAAAAATTTTCTATAGTTTTTTGACTTGCACCCCCACTTTCAAAAAGGTTCCGCCACCCTTGACCACATTTATCTGATAAGGCTCGTTTTTCTCAAGCGTCCCGGTTTTCAAACACAAAAATATGGTATGCCTACGTAAACTGAAGAAATTTCAGGAACGACGTATTTCATGGAGTTTTTTTATTTAAATTCATGTGGAAGGCACGAAGTCGAACACCAACGCAGCAGACAAGAATAAAAACGTTTCAGTTTAATTGAAAAAACAACAGACTTTATTTGTACAAAATACCATCATTCACGCCGGCCTTGATTCGAACAACAAACACAAAAACCATGAAATTGCCCAGCCAAGAGGGAGTTGATCTGGGGTAAAATACCAGTAGTGGACATTACATCAGTGACCTGATGAAGAGGCAGTGATCGAGTACGACGATGGAAATAGCTGATTTGCAAAAATTGCAATGCGTTAAAAAGAGTGGCTCACCAAAGCAAACACAGAAGAAAGCCTACAACGAAACCTGTTCAAATGCGACGGAGCTTTTCTCACCGCCGCTCCCTTTTGTGGTTCTCACTGGAGGACCGAGGGAGACCTAAGCTGTGCGTTCAACGAAAGCATCAGCTCAGCGGCACAGTGTCCCCCTCTCAACTGAAAGGTTGGGTGTTCAGCCCCAGAGCCAGTGAGTGAATCACCGTAGCGCTCCTTGGGCAAGAGCGTTCACCTCAAGCGCCTCACACAAAGGCACCAACTGTCGTTAAATAAACCCTCGCATTGCATGCGATCAACGAAAGCAACGCTCGATGCGTTTTCTTAAACAGAATTCGTCGTCCAGGGCGGCAGGAGCAACAGCGCGCGACTGGAAACTGGCCCCGTCGCCACGGGGAGCTTTGGTGGGTTAAGACTCCGAAATGGAAATAACAAATACTATAAATTAGGAGTTTTTGTCGAAGTTTAGGTTGTCACACCCACCAACGCACAAACGTAAAGCCCCTTTGCTGAAGATCTTCTGGCGACGGTTCTGCTGGAAACGCCAGACCTGCAGCGTTGTCGCTTGAGGCAGTAGACAGAAATCAACGCACGTCCGGGACACAATCGCAGTTACCATGCCAACGAAACACGCTGAAACGTCGAGGGAGGAGCTGACGCCGAAGCGCGAGCAAAATATGCTGACGGGAGGTTTGCAGACGAACAGCAAAAGTTTTTTTGACGACATGCGGTCTGCTGAAGAGTGGAATAACCCGAAAATTTTGTCTGATAAACACGCAAGACACCGCATCCACTTTTCGTCGCCTTACTGACCAGACAGAGGCGCAAGCCAAATGCCAGGACAGCGAGTGCACGCTTTCCACTGTGCTGCGCTGGTAACACCATCGGCGAGCAACTTTCCTGTGGAACGCACCAGTGTATTGTGACGCAAACATGGGCGACGGAAGGATTTTTTCAGGGGTGGCCAAAATATTTTTTTCCAGGGGGGAACAACAGTGGTGAAGTTTCATTTTGCCCACTCGAAACTAAGAGGACAAATTTTCTCTATTAATTGGAAAATTTCAAGTTTCAAAATCCAGGGGTAGCCAAGGACTCATTCCCTTCCAACGCCCATGGAACGAAACAACGCGCCAGTGTTAATTGTTGCGTCACACTGTAACTGTAAGCAACAATAATGATCACCCGACGAAATCGTTCTATCCTTGCTCGTTCGCGCCACATAGATACAGGTGCTATTGTTAGCAAACTTCCCGTTCGTGGTGCATCGCGCATGCGACGCCGCACCGACCGAGGATTCCCAACAGCAGTAAACGTTTTTTAACTTTACATTAATCATCAGTAACAACACATTCGAAATATCGTCTGTCGCGATGACGACGAAGCGGGCGGCAGAAGAACAAATTCTGCAAAACTGCGAAAGCACAGCTGATCAACCAACGTGAAGACGTTATGGCAATTGTAGCAAAGCTTCAGCGGAATGAATGAAAAAGAATTAAAAAAAATTGCACTAAAAACTTTTGAAGGATTTTTCACAACACGATCAGCTAGCGGGAAACAATTGTGCGACAGAATTCACGAACGCGAGAAAAACGCCATCAGCTGGAGTCAAAATTCAACTCTTTCCGGTATCTCGTCGAGCGGGTAGTAACGGTGGCTCACTTCGTCCTCTGTTACTTTGACGATGTTGATTCCCGATTTGTCGTCGCCAAGTTGGGCGCCCAGGGCCGAGGATACGACGACTTCGATCTGAAAAAGATTGAAAACATTAAAGAATTTAAAAAAATAGAAAACAAATCACTTTATTCACAGTACATGTGGGCTAGTATTCGTTATTTCCCAGAATGTCTAGAATTCCAAGACATCCCTGGAATTTTCCTACTGATTGAAGCTGTTCAGAATACAGACAACAGAGAGAATCGGCAATATATGGGCGGGAGGTGGAATGCAGGGTTGGGGGCAAAACAATGCGATGCTGAAGCGTAGTGCCTGGCGTAAAATACCATCAAGACAAAGTTTGGTGCAGAGAGGTAAAATGTTATAATATAGACGTGCTTGCTGTAATAAGCAAGGAGCTCATTTTGGATTCAGATTGCAATCTTCGCAACGACTCCTGGCAACCAACCCACTCGCAACCGTTTACTGCCTGGCAACCAACGCACTTGCAACCGGTTAAAGCAGTGGTTTTCAACCTGGGGTTGGCGGCCCCAGAAGGGGTCGTGAACCGTTTTTAGAGGGGTCGCGTGTAGATGTTTTGTGGTCACAGCTTAATTGCCTTTGCTTTAGTCGAGTTCCGGATGGGGGGGTCGTTGGGTTAGAGTGGGTTGCTAACCCGCTGCAATGCGTCGCGGCACAAAAAATGTTGAAAACCACTGGTTTAAGGCAGAACCGTCGCCAGAAAGTTTTCAACAGGGGGGCTTGACATTCTGAAATTCGACAAAAACTTCACCGATTTATAGTGCTTCATAATTCAATTTGGGGGTGTTGGAGCTTTGTATGGGGGTACAAGTCCCCAAAAAACCCTTGTGGCGACGGGACAGGTTTAAGACCTGGCAACCAACGCACTCACAACTGTTTTCAGGCCAACTTTTCTTAACGACGAATCCAAAATGTGAATCCGTCGGAAACAAAAACTTTACCTATCGTCGCTTGTAGTTGTAAACACGCCGCGCTTTTTACCTTCGTCTCGGCCCCATCATCGTTTCGCGCGGTCCAAAGACCGCCGGCGTTTCGGTGATAATGGCCGTGGAAGACCTTCCTGACCCCGGCGTCGGCGAATCGCTGCAGAAGTGGGATCCTGTCTTTTCGTTTGATGGAGAAGTAGTTATCGTCCTCATCGACGCTCTCCAGGAAGATCGGGATGTGCATGAAGATGACGACGTGCTGGCAGTTGCTGGTTGTTGCTCTGGTAAAAATATGCTACAAGTCACAGCGAAAGTATCACTTAAAGCACGTTTTTCTTAAGGAAAATGTTAGGTACCCGGTATGGACTTGTAGGGACCCGATTTCTCTGATTCTAGGGACCCCCTTTTCAATTCTAGGCACCCGAATCGGGTCCCTAAAACACCGTAAAAAAACTGCTTGAAGGCAAAAAGTTAAAGTTAAAGTTTTTCCAACACATTTTACTTTTTCGTCGAATACATCACTTAAAGGCAAAATGTTTATTTTTTCGGACACATGTCACTTTTTCGTCCAAAATATCACTTTGAGGCAAAAAGATAATTTTTTGGACCGCAGTTAATTTTTTCGCCCACACCACATATGATTTTGTTATGAGTATCGCATGTTTTGAAAAACACTTTTGTTCACATGGAGACAGTGGCAGAGCGAAAAATTTAAGTTTTCACTTTGACCAAAAATCGAAACCAGGCCGCGAGAAACGTAACTGTAGAAACGTTATCAGCATCGGAGTCACACAGGGGCGCATCCAGAGGGTCTTTTTGACTGTCATGACAGACCCCCTTGTATCAGCGTCGGACTTGCAAAAAAATTCATGCAAAAAATTTTTTCTAACATGTCATGGAACTTGCACAAACTCTGGAGAAAGGCCTGAAACCTTTTTACCCCGGTGGCCACGCATGCATCGAGCTGTTTGCCAGTGCACATGCACATCTGCGCTTATTCGGAAACTGTATTATTGCGGCTAATAAATACGAGACGTAAACTAAATGCATTTCCGAGAAGTTTCAAACTGGAAAGACAAATTTTGAACTGCAACAAAACAGCTGTCAATCGAAAGGAAACCTTTCTCAGCTAAGAATCGTTCACTAAGACCTTGCAGAGTATATATTTCATCTACCACGATTGCACCAACAGCTCTCATTCCAATAAAATGGAATAAATAGCGTATTTATCAAAACGGCAATGCATAATTTTCGTTGTTGTCTGATGCCGGGAGCGAAATGAACTGTACAAGGTGAAGGCAGCTGCGTCCATTTCCACAGAAACACACAGAAATTGGGAATAAAAGTTATAAAGGCAAGATTAAAACCAACGCCAAACGTTCAGGAGCGACGTTCCCTCGAAGGTGCGCAGTGCAACTGTGCAGTGCCATGAGAACATTTTCGAAGTGAAATCTCATTCTCGCGCATTTGCAACTTTCCAAAATATGAGAAAAGCACGAATACAAAAAGCTATTTGTCCGTATTTTGACAAAATTTTATACCCATTCTGATATAATTCGCAAAGTTTGTAATTCATTTAGAACTCTGCTAACTCAGCTGCTCACTAAAACATGCATTTGCTCAGTGCAAAATTTTCTTAGAGGGAACATCATTTAGAAATGTCTGAAAAAAAACAAGTAGAAAATGTCAGAAACAGAATAGACTTACTGAGCCAGCTGGGCTTCCAGCCAACTCTCTTGCGCCGCCGAGCGTTCAGGTGTCAGGGAATCGTTGAACATGTACTGAGTGTCGATGACGATGTAAAACACTCCCCCCACCCAAAAGCTGTAGTACTCGTCGCCGAACTCCTGGTTAAAAATGTCACGTGACTCGTTGGTAGGCACGTTGCCAACGTCGTGGTTGCCACTGACGACGAGAATCGGAATCGCTTCGTTCAACCGCGAAAAGCAGCTTTGAACGTCGCGGAGTTGTTCTGCGCGCCACTTCTCGCCTGGAAAAGACACACTCGCTGTTGGTAAAAAGCGTCACGGAACGAACGAAAGAAAGCACTGAGCAGCTTTTCAGGACCTGGGTTTTTTTTTCGCTGATACATTTCGGTCATTTGTCCCGCAATGGTATTAAAACTCGCTGGAACAGTATTCGCTAATCTGTGTTTCCCGACCTTATGACGGAATTGACTTAATTTTTTTTCGGTCATTTAAAAAATCGGTCTATGACCGACAAATACCCGATAAAAAAAGCAGATAAGAACAGTAGGAAATAGTTGCCTTGATTTGGGTTGCAAACTAAATTTTCCATACATTTCTACAGCACTCCAGGCCGGAATCTGCTTTTCCAAAAGCAGTGATTGGTCAGTTTGTGTTCTCTCCATTGTCTACGATTTGTAGCAAGAAAAGGCGAAAGCTTTTCGTCCAGCAATTGTCCCCAACCACCATGAATACATAAAAGGTGTTCTTCAAGGTCAAATTTATTTAGAAGTCTCTTAACTGAAAAGCACGTCCAAGTCAGAATGTCATTCCTGCGGGCCAGGCGAGGAATTTCAGTTCCAGGAAACCTTTCCTTAAATAAATAACACCTGTTTTTTTGCTTTTCCATTTATTGTTCCGCTTCTATCGAGAATGGCGTCGTTTTCGTCGCGAAAAGAGATCAAAGCACGCCCTCCAGTGGCTCTCAAGGCATGTTTTTACGATTTCCACAACGAAAACATGATTCAGCAAAAGAGCAGAGAGCCTCGTAACTTTTCGAACAGTGGTCCTTAACCTTTTTCCTACCACGCTTCCCGTAAGTAATTGTCCTTTGTTTCAAGACCCCAGACTTCAAAGAAGTTGTAAAAGCAAATGTGTTTATTGGTGAACTTATTGATCAAACTTACCATGTTGTGGAGCGCGTAACGGCTCGCCCCCCCTGGAAATTTATTGACGACCCCTGGGGTCAAGAACCACTGTTCTAGGACATGAGGAGGTCTACAATGAACAGAAAAATGCGTGACTCGAATGAAGTAAACCAAACTGCGGAAGCAAGCTTTAAGGTACAGCACTTCCGACCTGCTTTTTTAACCCAAACTTTGCATGGGTATTTGCAAAACCGGTTGATTTTGAGATGATTTTCAGTGTCGGTGAGAATCTTTGAAATATCTTCGCTGGGGTGAAAAAGAGTGGGAGGAAAATTTGAAAAAGACGAGAAGCACTGTCTTAGAGTAAAAGTGGCAGTTTGCGAGGAAGTTTCCAAACTTTTGGAAATTTTCTGAATTTCGGCGTAATTTGGTGTGAATCGACATCAGGAGCAAATCTTCGCCACCGGTTTCCCTTTATTCTCTAAGCCGTGTGTCGCTACAACGGTTGGTTTCGTGTTTATCAATGTAGCCCCCTCCATATTGCGATCTGACCACCCGCCCTGCCCCGCAGTGACAACTTGACGACGTGCTTGCTCGGATTTCGGAACAGCTTTGAATCAGGCGGCTTGCAGGGTCGGGAAAGAATCGAAGGGTTCGGAAAAGTTCGGGAAAGAATGGAATGGTTCGGAAAAGCACAAAACTTTGTTTCGGGAAAGAATAGAACGGTTTGGAAGTCTTTGAACGCTTGTTGCAAGAACTGCAATCCGAAAACCGGTGGATGCCGATGGCGATGAGTGAATGATCGCGTTTTCATTTGTACGGGCAAAAGATAGAGTTTTATTTGCTTGGGTCCTCTTACATGCGCTTGTAGCCGATGCCTGGTACTGAGGCAAAAATCTATGCAAAGCGCGCGAACAAGAACACATCCCGACGCAAACCTGGGAAGGCGTTGACGATGTCCCCCCCCAAACACAGGAACCGAGGTTTCGGTTGCAGTTTGTTCATCGCCACGACGGCTTTGTCCATGAGACGCACCTCGCTATCCCAACGATCACCTGAAAACAGAAGAAGTGACACAAACGATGCCACAATCGCCGCTTTTTGACACAATGCGAGGGTCATTGTAGCCCGGGCATGCGCGGTGGGTGCAGGCAGGGGTGTAATGGGGAAGTGGGAACGCGCACCCACAGTTTTTACACAGCGACGTTACTTGAAGATGTGTACTTTTACTCAAGAGTTCCTGTGTCCAGCTCCAAAAGTCTCGCATAAATAGATAAATGACAAGCTATCTTCTGCGTATAGCACCCTAGCACAATTGTGTAGTTACTGAAAACGGCTAGTTTTTGGGTGGGTTCCCACACTTACTGCGTTCACACATTTGTTTTACTTGAAAATGGCTAGTTTTTAAGCGTGTTCCCGCATTTCCTTGAAAATGGCTAGTTTTTAAGCGCGTTCCCGCATTTACTTCAAAATGGCTAGTTTTTTAAGCGCGTTATCCCGCACATTTTTAGCACCCCCTCCCCCCCGAGTGCAGCGTTTCGCACTCGCCGCCGCTTAATACTTGGCTACATGCAGTAAGGAACTGCAGCGCGAAAGCTAACAGAGTACTGTAAGCGGCACAGCGGTTTGGCATTCGTCACTGAAACTGGTAGGCTGGGTTCCGTTCCCAGTCCGGTCATACGGCATAGATTTTAGAAAGGATACTATACGGCCTGTCCCGCTTCATGCAATAAAAAGGTTTACGCGCGATGCTGCCCATTGATATTGCAGTATTCATTACGAATCAATCCAGTATTCATTACGAATCAATCCAGTATTCACTACGAAAATAGCCGCGTGGTGCACGGGGCTAGCAAGTGGAAATGAGCGTCGCTGCCCATTCGTGACACTCCGAAAGGCGTGCAAAAAGCGAGTATAAACGAAACTGAATCATAGCATTAAGATTATAGGATTTCCGTATCGGGCCGTTTTGCAGAATATAAATTTACATGCAACATTAACATTCCCAACGCAAATATAGCTCACTTTTGAAAGTCAACACTGCTGCTATTAACGCTTCTTCGGCTCAGGTCGCAACGGAACAATGCGACATAAATCGTCACCACCTGCGACCTAAATCCGACTCCGCATTTTCGTTTGGCGTTCGTTCTTAAGTTCAGCACAATCTTAAAACGGTTCATTTCGATCGCATCGCATGTTCTTAGCGGCAATAAAGCTCACTTGATAAAGAAGGATATCACGCGTTTTTTCACTGTCACGCACACGATTTTTCACTGTCACGCAGCCACAATTCTCGCGCGTGCACTCCGAAAAAATGCGTTTTGATTGGACGTTGCGCTGACGGATAAATCAATCATAAACAATTGTCCCTTCGATCGTTACTCGCGATCTGCCGCACACCGCTCACCTGTCCCGCCATCAAACAAGTCAATCAAGCCCGGTTGCGGGTCCGCGGCGAAGATGAAGTAGTACGGACCCGTCCATTGGCCTTCCTCCGCTGCAACACAGTGTGTTTCAGCAACACAGCGCACGAAGCGAACGATCAATCCCCCCCACCACACCGGAAATGACAATAGTGCGCCTCGATGCTTTTTCGTGTAATAAACCACCGCCTAGCTGAGATTGGCATAACCGCTGCTTGAAATTGGTGTAACCGCTATTATACCCGCCACATGTGGCAAAATGTTTTTTGTCGGTCACAGCCCGAAAATGTTCTTGAAATGACCGAAACAAATTAAGTCATTGCGGTCAAAATGTCTGAAAATATAGGCTAAAAAAACACTGTTACGGCGAGTTTTAATACAATTGTGAGACAAAGGAACAAAGCGTCTTTTTCAAACACACCGAAGATGTTTACTTCAACGATAAGATGGAGAGGTAGGCTACATGTTTTGCCCGACAAATAATAAATCTTCTATCACTTAAAACAAAACGAAAAAGAATTCCAAGTAACTTGCTACAAAAACGAACACCATTGACACGTACCTTGGCCGAAACCGGAAATCACGTGACCTCGTACCTTGGTAAGTGTGTTCGGCGAAGACGTCATAGAACCGGATATTGCGCACACTCCACGATCCACGTTAACGAAAAACACGGCCAACAGTTTTAAGACTAACGTCACCAGACCTAGCGCTGTTCCTGTCATCTGTCAACAGGAAAAAAACACTAGAGTTCATCTGTTGCGACCACGGTGGAAGTACGTGTGACCGGGCAGATGAGTTTAAAAGAGAAACACTGGTGGTTTCGAGCATTTCCGGCGAAAAGCGGAACTTTCCCACTGTGAGCGCATAATGCGTGACAACCTTTCTCATGACCAGAGGTGATTCGGACCAAGACAAAGTTTCCGAGGACCAGCGCGCAGTTCAGTTCACACGATTCTGACGAGATGAAAACCACTGTCTCAGCTGTGATTCATGGTCTGATATGCCCAACCGAAAGTGCTTACCGAGCGAAAAAAGTATGTCAGTGCCTTAACCAGGGCCGCACATTGAACGACTTACTTTGATCTTGCGCGCGTTGCTTTCTGTTGCGAACAGAGAGGAACAGACGAGTTACTATGAACTTGAGATCGAAAAATTGGAAGAACGCAGTAACTGACGTCATTGCGCATGAAACAAACACAAAAATTCGCAAGGAATCTAAGAACCACGTAAAGGTCTGATGACGTCACCCTCACTGGGGGGACGAAAATGCGAGGCAAAATGAAGCATAGCAATCACGCGTCAGCAGATATATAATCGTCCAGCGAAACACACACACTCAATTTCCCGTACATCTGCATAATCGCATATGTTCATCATGATCCGACGAAGAGCTGCAGCAAACTGTCGATCTGCTGTTCAAGCTGTTTTTTCTCGGTCATAGACTGAAACGCTTTTGAAAGGATCGAAAAAAATCAAGTCATTTCGGTCAGAATGTCTGAAAATATAGGCTAAAAACACTGTTATGGCGAGATTCAATACCGCTGTTAGACAAATGATCAAAATGTTTCAGTGACCAGAACGTCTCAGCAAGGAATGGCCGAAATGTTTCAGCGAAAAAAACGCTTCGCAGAAAGAGCGGCACGCGATTCAACCCTAAGACAGGCAAGCCCGCAGCCACGTTGGGGGCAGTTCCACCAAATTTTGTTGTGCCCAGAAAAATTTGTTTTAAACATATAAGAAAACAAAAACATCGTCCCCCTTAAAATGTATTTTGCCCCCCCAAACTTAAAACCTGGCTACGGACCTGAAGACAGGTGAGATTTTCCAACAACTGTAGGTTAAAATAAACAGGAATATTTCGTCCGCACTTCCTTGCAGAGGAATCTCAGAAATTCAACCCAAAATAACACCGGGGAGGAGTTCAGGTTAAACCAAGATGTTGTCGCATTCATTTGAGCATTGATGTCATCGTTTCGTAAAGCTGGTACTGTTGCAACTTCTCCGCTGGCGTTGCGCTGAATGCGCGGCTCACCACGAACGGAATGTGCGCGAAGAACAACACCATATAAGTGGCGCGAACAAGAAATAGAGTGATCTCGTCAGGTGGTCTCTATTGTTGCTTGCTGCCACAATGTGAAGCCTTGCGCACTTGCTGCTCGGGCTTTCCGATCGCAACAGCTGAGGAGCGGTTTGCCAAAAGATAGAGCAAAATGTGGTTCACGTTGTTCGAACTGAATACTGCAAAACACGAAAACGATAGTGCCGCGCGAAGTATTCGTTTGGCGGCAGTTACAAATAATGCGTTGTCATGGTCACAGGGCAACGATGAACAGAAGTGCGACATCATTACGTAGATATTGACATGCAGTGGTCATGTACATACAGTGTAGAGTGTTGATTTTCTTCAAAAAAAAGAACTGTTCTAAAGGTGTTCGTTGTTTAGCTTTAACGTAGAACTTCAAGCACACATGGTACTAACAAAGAGCACACAGACACATGAATGAGCACGAGCGTATATATCGAGGGGGTAATGAAAAAGATGCGCACAGATGTTTTTTTATGCGGCCATGCGGTCATTTTTCAGTCACAGACCGAAACGTTTTTGAAATGACCGAAAAAAATTAAGTCATTTCGGTCAGAATGTTTGAAAATATAGGCTAAAAAACACTGCTGCGGTGAGTTTTAAGTATAACTGTGAGACAAATGACCGAAATGTTTCAGTCACCAAAATGTTTCAGAGAAAAAAAAAGCAGACGCACAGATGGCGCGAACGCAGTTAATTTGAAGAAACACAGCAGAGATGTGTGGTACCAGTAAAAAGCACACGCGTAGATGGCGCCGATGCCGTTGCTATGATGTTTAACATCACTCCATTGTGCTGTGATAAGTTCGAAGCAGGCCGATACATGAAACGCAAGGGGGTGTTAGGAGGTTGCGATGGACCAGGGGTCATTTGGGCTGCATACCTCCCTGAGGCAAAGCTACTCAAGGCACAAAGGTAACAGTTGGTTAATACTGTAGTAGTAAAAGTAAGTTGCTCTGAGTACAGTGTAAGATTTTATATGCGTATTCCGTTTATATCAGTGGTTTTCAACCTTTTTTTGTACCGCGAGCCATTAAAGCAAGCAGCAACCCACTCTAACCCAACGACCCCATCTAAAGCTCGAATAAAGCAAATGTAATGTCAACTGTGTACATGAAAAGCCTACTGGCGACTCTCCAAAATGGTTCACGACCCTCCTGAGGGTCGCGATCCCAAGTGCAACATCACTGGTTTATACGATTGATGGCAGCAAATGCAATGCACTGGTTTAACTTAGCAATGAAAAAATTCTGCAGTTTAATGCAAACGGAAAAAATAAAATTGTTTCTAAACTTTTACTGACTGACAGTAAATAAAACAAGTCACAAAAATTCAGAATTGCATTTCGCTGCACGAGAATTGTGAAAACGTCTGGTCAAGTTGATGTGATGCGAAACAAAGCGGTTAAACCTGGACGGGCTAAGTGCATATGACAACAACGCCTTTCGGCAAAAATATGAACGAATTTTGAAGCTGCTCCAAAACCAGCAACGTTTCAATATAGCCATCCTTGCTCAAATGTCAACTTTCTCAGGAATCCGACCAACAGGATAATATTCGTGGCTGATCTCCTTCTCGGTCACTTTCACGATGTTGATGCCGGATTGGTCGTTACCTACTTGAGCTCCGAGCGCGGATGACACGATAATATCGATCTGTGACGAAACAAAGAAAGAACTGATCGTTTCTACGTTTGATTGGCATGTTAGCTGAAACCTACTACGGGTCAAGGCAAGGAGTTACTGAGGTACAGTTCGTGACCATAACAGCCTATACATGCGAAGGCAATTTATCCTCTCAGGCCTTGTTCAGGTGCTCATTCAAGGCAGCTTGAGACCGCGAAGAGGGCTTTCCAAAGGCCATTCAAAGAACGTTTCGACAGTCACAAATGAGGTTTTCGTTGCAAAACACAGTGCTTCGGGATTCAATCAAACGACGACTCTTACCTGATTAACTTGAACGAAAACAGGACGCTTTGACAAATAAAGAAAAACACGGCAGTAGTATTTACCACATAATGGTCTCTATTACGTCATATAGCACGTATGCCTTCAAACTGCATCTTTGCTTCTCTGTGTCGCTGATCTGATGTGTTTTATTAATTTTCCTTACAATGGCTTACGACTTAAGCTGAAACGTTGGATAACGTTTTTAACATTTGTGGCTATACTGTTCGCAGTAAGAATTTGCACTTTGGAAATATCTACAAACATTGTCCCCACATGAAGAAGACTGGTGCTGATGAATGTGATGCAGCCGCTGCATTGACCTTGCTCCTCAATATCACTACTCTAGTTAATATTTATGTAGCTTCCTGACTGACAGGTCCACATCAAGAAAACAGACGGCCACAAAATTCGTTAATTCACGTTACTTCAATTCGACGAGCCCACAAACTTGGCCAAC
>JGI24158J21664_10006436_pt1 | contig 15478 bp, 10 predicted proteins | sample Ectturendosymbi3_FD_21664 | JGI IMG/M metagenome (IMG submission 21664)
TCATCTAAGTACTGAGATATCGGTGAAAATTACTTAAATTGAACACATTTACGAAGCAACAGCAGACTGTCGCAGAAACAAAACGTAATTATTGATTTTTTACAATGGTGCATCAGAGTAGTTACCGCCATATCCAGGCAGTTATGAACAATCTCCAGCTCATAATTTTACATTACTTGGCTGCAAAGAAATCTTGGGTTTTGGACTGACGCAGATGTTTCTGCGACTGGTCCATAAGCAGTCACTCTATTTATAGTGTAATTCCCTCCAGACATCTTATCGAGTACAATGCACTCAGGGATAATGTTCGATACAAGCACACTCAACAGTCAACACTGATCAATAGACTGAAGCCGTGGTGCGGCGGCGTGCCTTGAGCGTTGTGTTCAACATAAGCCATGCCCGTGTGTGACGCAATAATCGTCTCTACGATTAGTGGAATGTTGCACGCAGTTGCGGCCGTTGTTATCATAATTCTATACGCTCGTTAGTGATTTTGAGCACGCTTGTATTGCGTCTGAAAGCTGCCGAATCTTTCCTAGAGACGAAAGCCGGATTACGAGATGTGAAAAGAGCAGATTTTATCCGGTATTGGCGAAGATCCGGCTTAACCGAGGTTTACTGTAGTTACAGCATTTAAATTTTGTAATTTCACTCTTTGGATGCCCGGGGTCGTCGCCCCCCCTACTGTAAAGGGCCCACTAGCCAACACTTAGAAAAAAACTTGAGAAATGATGGTGAATCCGGATGTAGATGGCTAAACTAAAACACTGAATCACCGGAGAATAATCCGAGAAACGCAAAAAAACAACAACATACTTAACCAAAAGTATACTAAATCCGAAATATAAGCTAAGTAGGGACCCAGTGTTTGCATGTAGCTTGCCAGGGGGGCGATTGGCCCCTCTGCCCCCCGTCAGTTACGCGACTGGTAATACGATACACGTGTGGTTCCGTATTTCACTGATGGCCTGATGCAGAAGCTATTCCCTGAGGAACAATAGGTTTTTGCGGAACGTTGCATTAGGACCACACAGTTTAACAGAGGGTTTTGGTGCATTATCACGTCTTAAATTATATTTCATTGCGAAGCAAAAAATGAGTTGTAAACACTTTTGGTATTTGACGAATATAATCGTGAAACGAAAATTTGAAACTCCTCTTGGAAAATTTGCACTACCCTGTTCCTACAAATCGAGATTTCTTACCACGGGCTTGCTTCATAAGCAACCGTGTACCTTGAGGAGCGAATGATACTGGCATAAAATGAAAATGTCGGCAATATAGTTTTCGGTGTTCCAGTCTGCTGTGCCCATTACGCTTTACGTCGTGTGTGTACTTGGGTCTCGTGATAGTTTCTAGGTGCGTGCGTTCCAGCATTCGACATGCTGTTCACCCAAAGCCACCAAGATATGAGGCCTTGGCTCATCTCGGCTGTGGATTCGTTGTTCCGTTCATTCTGTTGAGTTCTCCTGGAACCGTGGCTTAGGCTTGTGAGTTATGCAGCGTTGTCTGCCAACCTATGTTTTAGCTCACCTCACCTTTTCATATTGCATTTCAAATTTCAGAATGGTCACATTCCAAGTTTGTCCGTACAAGCGGCCTGTTATGTTGATCACAATAACCAGGGTTGCGGAGCCGACTCCACCCAAAAACCTCCGGCTCCGCAACCCTGCATATAACACAAGCATTTCAGAAACTGCGCGAACACGGCATTCCAATGTTTAATGATCACCAAAGAAGCCACACAACCAGTCATGATGTGTGGCTTAATCCTTAATCAGACCTCTTTTGCGATCGGAAACCCGAGCGGCATATGCGCAAAGCTTCATACTGTGGCAGCAAGCAACAATGGAGATCATGCGCCGCAATCTCTCTTATTATTGCTTGTTCGCGCCACGTATATATATGTTGTTCTTAGCGCACATACCGTTCGTGGTGAATTACACATTCAACGCAACGCCACCGGAGAGGTTGCAAAACCTCGATAGAAGTCATTCTGTCGTCTTCAGTGAATGAAACATCTCATTTCTGACATAACTCTCGATTAACATCGCGTTTGTAACAATTTCGTCCGATTGCTTTGTACCTCTGCGAACACAACAACACTTCGCCGAGGACTCGGTAAAAAAGTAAATGCTGATTTACGTCATTGACAGAAGCGCCAGGAGCCTATCTGTGAAATAAGACAAGGGTTAAACTCACCGGCCGGTTAAAGCTGCAACTGATCTTCAGCAAGATATATGGAAAGTTTGGACATGATATGCACATGGATGTTTGCAAAATGTGTGGAAAAGGCAGCGAGAGTTGAGCTCAGTCTCTCATTTAATGATAGAATTCACGCAAAATGCAATACTCTATGAACTCTTTTGAACGCCCGTCATCAATCAAGATGAACAAACAACAGCGGAGACAGAATGGTCGTCATTCAACGGTGCGAAGAAAGATTTAAAAGCACAACAAATGTTGAGGAATGTCATCGAGATAGCCCGAGGAACTTTTTTTTTAATAAAAACGAGGTCATTTTCGAAATTACTCGCGATTGTTTTGACGATTTGAATAAAAAGACTAATTTCGTACAAAGGTTGCTACGCTGTTCCGTTCACTGGGGCCGACTACGAAGCACGACACTCTGCGAAGCAGAGTTATGGCAGAAATACTGAAAATGTAAAAACATTTCAACTGGCAGATGAAGACAGCGTAGAAAAGATAAGGCACGGAAACAGGTTGGCACTAAAATATAATCAACACCAGAAGCAATATCCAGGCACGTAGTTGTACTTCGATGGTTACTTAACAAGGATAGTGTGGCTTGCAACCCGGTAAATCAGCCACTGAAGCTTCTGCGAATCAGTTATTGTTGTCCATGAAAAGAGACTACTTAAACTCAGTGATTCCCAAACTGGGGGTAAATTATCCCTCGGGGGTAATATGCGATTCTTTGGGGGGTAACGTAGAACCATAACCACATTGTTGTTCTGCATTATGAGCGATCACTGCAAAAGAAATTTTCGACATGAAATACGAATATTTTTTAATGAGGGTAACAAGACATAATCGATGCCTTGATTTGGGTAACGGCTCGAATAAGTTTGGGAAACACTGATTTAACGAGTCGAGGACTTAGATCAGCGGTTGCCAAACGTTTTTGAGCGCGACCTATACCTGAGTTTGGTGAACACCTCGCGACATGAAAAAGTTGCCAAGTTCGTTTTCAGCGTCTGTCTACGTCACAGGCAGACACAGACAGGTAGTGGTAAGGTTGAATATATACAGACCAGGTTTGGATCGCCTCGGCGGGACCCACTTTTTGGCCCTTCACGACCCTTGGTTGGGTCGCGAACCATACTTTGGGAACCACTGACTTAAGCGCTAACGAAACTAACAAAGACTGGAGTTAAACTTTGTTTCCTCTCGAAACTACAGCAGTTTGTTCCACTTCCTGAATCCGAGAAGCTTATTTCTGAATGTGAAACACTTAGCCTGATGGGGCTCAACACGGTTCACACAAAAACGTCAGTCATCGAAAAGCACGTGATACGTAGATTAGCACGTAATACATATGAAGTGCGTCACAATCATCAGGTTAGAGACAGCCGCCACAGTTTGAAAAGTTAATCTGGACAAAACAGATCAAAACTACGACACAGATACACGTTCACGATTCTCTTCAATGCCGGACACAGTCAAAAAAGCGGAACTTCACAGAGACGCGCACGCTGGCGTTGCACAAGACAGGAAAACGTTTCACCTCAGGGCGTTAAATTCACGAGGAATGGCCCAAAAACATTCAACATGAACAGGACGTCGACGCGCTATTGCTACAAACTGGAAGCTTGAACACAAGAAAACTGAAAAAATTGTTAAATTGTTAAGAAAACAGAGATGAACACAGCCAACAATGAATTAAATTCACCTTAGTGCACTGTTGCCAGGACAACCTCAATTCGCACATGAGAAATTTCTACTACTTGTGTTAACAACCATGTGTGATCAAAACTTAGGAAAAAATACACTGAAAAGCTTGGGTTTAAACTGTGAAAATTGAGTTATGTGACAAACTACGAAAAAAAGTTACGACAAAAAATTAGTTGAACTATGAAAAGTGAAGTTACGACAATAATACGTATTTCTTCAAATTCCCACATTCTGCAACATTTTCTCAGAAAACAGAAAAAAAAGGAAAAGCAACGACACACCCACACACCTACATCAGCGAACTGTAGCAAGCAATCAGCTTTTCGTGACCACCACGCATCGATCACCGGTCCTCCAAACCGGGCATTGGGAACTGCCTCGCGAAGCTTTCCACATCGGAACGGAGGTCTTGGATCTTGGCGGTTGTGTCGGGGTCAGTTTTGACGAACGACACGAAGTCGGCAACTTTTTCTGAAAAACATCGTTAAACTTCGTAAAACATCGTTAAACTTCGTGACCTGCACTCGCTTGCGGCGTCAGTCGTTCCAACCAGGGGCGTAACGACGGGGAGCAAGGGAGGCACAATTCCCCGGGCGCCAAAAAGTCCCAACAATGTCACATTTACTTTCTTCAATTTGCTTCCGAAAGACCTCAGGTTCGACCATGAGGGCGCCAAACTTGTTTCTTGTCCCGAGCGCCATCCCACCCCGTTACGCCCCTGTTTGTTCCAAACATATCAAGAACGACACAGAAAAATGGGGGTGGGGGGTTGCGCTGTTGTCGGCCCAGGACGGCCCGGCGCTGAGCGCAAAGAGAAGTTGCGGCGTATTTCGGGGGGGTTTGGTCGCGAATATGCGATGAAAGTCACTTGGAGCAAAACCTACATTCCAAGGTATTTCTACAACACAACCATGTGGTGGCGTTTCGGGAAGGGGTCATCACATCGAGACAGCGGGGGTCAAGAACGGACAATGAAGAATGCTGAGGAAAGTATTTGGCAAAATTACCGAAAAACATGACGCATGAAATGCATCAACAAGTGCTTTTGACAAATGTTTATTGCATTCCTACACTTTACAACGCACGTGTCTAAATGGCGGACCGCAGGCCAAATCTGGCCCTCCATGGCCCGTTTTGTAGCCCGCGTCATGTCAGTTTTGTGCTTGCATTGGGTCTGACCAGTGATAATCATTGGTCTAACAGAGTTGCATTTATTATTACGTCATAGCAGATTTCCGTTTTTTGTCATGTCTTAACGCTACATAGACTTAACCGCGTCATCAACTTCTTCAGATCAATGAGGTTGTGTAGATTCTATGAAGATTCGAAGAATTTCCAACGCATTCCAAGAAAGATTTGCTGATTTCAAAGATCCGGAAACTGATTTTGCTATTTCCAGTAACCCCTTTTTCTGTCAACGCTGAAGCGATGTCACAAAGATATGAAATCAAACTGCAATTGAGTTGCAGTGCATCAGTGCCCTTTAAAGCAGAATTTGAAAATGTCAACATCAAAATGGTTTATAATATATTGGGCCAGCCTATCACCAAATAAAAGAAACGGCAGTGGAGACCATGTCAGTGTTCGCTAGTGCTTATGTCTGCGAACAACTTCTCTTTGTTGAACTTAAATAAGCCTCGATTCCGATCTCAGCTGACAGATGCGTATCTCAACGTAAAAAGTTGCGACTGTACAATCTTTGGTAAAACAACAGTGGATATCTATAACTATTTGCGGGTAGCTGATTTTGACATGCTTGTAACTGTCAAGAGATGCCAAGTTTCTTCGAGTCGTTGTGCTGTGAATAAATAGTAGGCTAAATGAAAGTATCGACCACATCATTATCTGCAAAATTGTCTGGACCCCGTAAAATCCAAGTGCGTAAATATGGCCCACAGCATCAAATGAGTTTGGCACTCCTGTTTCACAAGGTCTTACATGGGAGCTGTGGCTGGTAGGAAAGCAAACGAAAAGCATTATCGGCGTTGTTTCGGTTTATGATTTGCTGGTCAACAGGCTGCATATCGAAAGAGGCGCACATCTCACGATGTCAGGACGTTTTGAATCAAGAAAAAAGTAAAATACGCGATGGGTGACGTCATCAGAAGATACTTTGGTAGGTTTTAGGTGCTACATGACGTAATGATAACCAATTTTCAGCGGAGATTTGCTTGCACATGTATTTGTGCAGCTGAGAAGAAATGGCGGCAAACACAAGACTTGACACAAAATGCATGCATTTGCAAAGAATTCTTTGCATATTTAGCAAAGAACAAATAATTCTTTGCTGAATTGTTTCGTGACAACACCACAGAGCCAGTACCAAGGACTAATGTTATTTGAAAAAGTCACTTTGCTAAAAGACAAACCTACGTTTCATTAAACACCATCGAAATGGGAGTGGATTTGATGTAACACAGAAGAAAAATGACGTTTCCATGATTTGATACTGACAACTGTGACGAGCTTAAGATTTCAAAAGTTAAAAACAGGAATTAGCAACATAAAGGGGTTGAAACTCTACCCAGTTGAGGTGACGATCCTAACTATGCAGGGCCGTTTGAAGCGAGGGCCAGCAAAGCTTTTTCGTTCTACGAACTGGCCTTGCATTACTTTGCAAATCCGGCCCTCAATAAAACAATGAATGTTTGGTGCAATGCACATTTACTAATCACTGAAAGAGAAATTTGTTTTTGCATCGGCCTAACGGTGCAAACCGTCTTGGAAACATGAAGCCAAGCCCTAAGACAACTTTGGGCATTTCCACAGAGAGGCGAACACGGTGGGTTTATCACAACTTTTGGATCAATTTGACCTTGGTTCTGCACGGCCCGGTAACAAAACCCTCACGGACCGGCACCGGGCCCCGTCCCAGTGGTCACCGACCCCTGTAAAATATGGAACTTGCGATGTATTTGCCAAGACAGAGAATCCCCATTGACCATATACCTTCGTCGACTAGTACGAGAGCTAGCGCTGTAAACCACATCCCCTACCCAGGGTACTTTCCGAATGCTCTTGCTTGCTTTGCCATATCAACACAAAAAATATACATGAAGTTGAGCTTGGCCTACTTGTGTGCTTCTTGGCCTGCACGGCAATCTGCACCCCTCTGTCCAGCAACTCCACCACTTTGTCGAAGTCCGACTCGTTGAATTTCCGCGAAGTCAGAGCAGGAGTTCCTGAAAAACAACGTTGCTATGGCAGCGATTCAAATAACGCGTAGCGCGAGGGAAAACGCGCAGTGGCTTGCAGGTAGAAACATCGACTCAAGAAATGATAATGAAATACATGCTTCAAGCTGTGTTGTGTGTTGTTTTGCTTTAAATACAGCACGTCAGTCTTTTGTACATAAACTATGTGCCCCAATGCAAACATTCTTCAAAGTTAACTCCTTTTATCGAAGATAGCCAGTAGATTAAACACATAGTTATTCAAACCAACAACTAACAAAAAGCAAAGCGCCCATCGAACATGGCGGACAACCTCCCGAAACACGACGTTCGTTTTTATCTCGGCAACAGTTGACAGACCGCGCACCCATCTGTGTGTTCCCAGCACGAGACTATCTAAGCATTCCTACACGTCTTCAGACTTCGCTCGCAGACAACACGAACGCCAGCAACTGATAAGTCCGGCCTCTGCTGTATTCAACCACAAAGTGGATTCTCGCATTCGTTGGTGATGGCGACGTTTCAATCTTAAAAACTGCGTCCGTATACGTGTGATTGTGACGCAACTGTGGGTGTGATTGTGACGCAACAAGCAATTGTCTTCTGGGACGAGACCGGTCTTTGCTGAAGACATGTTCCCTAATAAGCAGGGCTATCATCGATTTAGACTAAAAAACAAGGACAACCAGAAAAAAAACGACATTTATCGGGACATTATTTTATTTAAACGTCAGCATAAGTGTCAAGTCAGTTAGTACCGTATTTTTCACCAGAAACAATATTTTTAACAATGCCTTGTTCGTTGAAATTACTCTGTGCATCTCACGGCAGCTGTGATCTAAGTTTACTTTTACTTCAGCAAAGATTTAATTGTCGTTTCATGCAGGCTGTTGCTTTCATCAGTCTACTAAGTTGGAATAATAACGCAATCCCAGATTAAGTACATTTCCTAAAGGTAAGCAAAATGAAGTTTGTTAAGACAGTCACCTTCATAATAAACAAATCTAACAATAAGGACGGTATGGTAGCCCTACTTATAAATGACTGCCACCATTTCTTTGCTGCTTCTGTGCAGAGACGCGCTCTATCCTGATGATGGGGCGACAACCTTAACGATGTCATGGCATCGAAAATTTTCAATTTGGGATTTTTCGTAGTCTCGCAAATACAGTACTCAGTTCCTGAGCTATGAAACGAGAACTACAAGCAGCTGTAATTGATCATCACAATGCAGCAAGCTTTGAAAGCAAATTTACTTGCCGCCCTTGCCAACCGCGCTACTACTCACTCTCAGCTCGAAAATGCAAAAGGAAGCAACGAGTCATTCGAGAAAACGTGACCAGTGTTTCACCTAAACGCAATCCTCCCGGAACCAGGGCACTTTTGTCACCGGGAACACTGTTCTTGTTTGTCGTGATTGACGCGAGTTCGAGAACTTTCTCGACCCTGGCTCCGTCGATGCCCTTCGGCCTCAGGTCGACCAGAACCAAGTGGTTGTCAGTCCCGCCTGTGACGAACAACAAAGATAGCGGTCGCCAGTGTGACGTCACAAAAGCGACGCGTTGTCAACGTCGATTTAAAGGAATCCGGACGCACTTTTGAGTTTGAACTTCCAAGTGAAGTTACAAACGCTGTAAGACGCACATACCATCGTCACCGCGAGATAATAATCGTTAAAACTTCCGCACCGGTCGCATGCGTTCCATTGTTTCGTCACAACACATGTAAAGGATTTCGACGACAGTTGGCGAGCGCATGTCTGCGACAAATCTGACCTGAAACGATGGTGAAGCCACGAGACAGCAGCGCTTTTGCCATCGCTTTCGCATTCTTCAGCACTTGGAGCTGGTATTCTCGGAAGTGGGGTTCGGATGCCTGGGAAACACAACTGGCTGCTGTGAAATCAGTCGCGTTTGAAAATGTGAAAAATACCTGCAACTTCGCTAGCTTATTTACTACTTAGTAGTATCTGTTACGTCACGAAATCCCTTTTTGCTTTTTTGCCATTTTTGAAATGAGCCACTTGCCCCACACGCATTCCACTGAGAACAGGAAACCTGCACCTGGCGCTCGGTCAAGACAATTTCAACATAAATCGAAACCAATATATATTTCTGTAGCTTGCTTTCTTGCTTGCGTTACGATCGGATCCGAGCGGCAAGCACGCAGAGCTTTGCACTGTGGCAGCAAGCAACAATCACCCATCGGTACCACTCTATATTTGCTTGTTTGCGTCACCTACATATAGGTGCTATTCTTAGCGCACTTCCCGTTCGTGGTGCATCGCGCAATCTACGCGACACTGCACCAAGCGAACGGCTTTAGCACTTGTCACTGTGGGTAGAATAACCTTAAAACTTTGAACAGCGTAGGAGACAAGGCTTCACGTCAATTTTAACAAATCTGTAGATAATTCCGGCCACTGACGACTTTGATAGATTCAGTTCATGCCTTCAATCGCAGAATGAAAATCTCTTCTAATCTTTTTCAACTAACCAATCACCTTCTGTTTAGAAGCACTTGTTATATTAGTGGAGAACAACAACGACAAACCGTCCGTGCAACTTGAAAATTTCAAAATTTCGTTAAAAAATCCGCTGCTTTTTTGTCCGGTCATATGGCGCTGAAAATATGTCAAGATTTATAATAAAGAAAACAGTCATTGATGATTTTTATTGACAGCTATTCAAGAAGACATTCGTTGCATTATTCACTTCTGCAAAATCACTCGCACATTCAAAATAAGAATCATTCATGTTTTCGATCCAGCTGAATGCACACTAGAGTTTGTCGCAACAAGTCGTAGCTTGAATGAAAACGCTCTGTAAAATAACTCTAGGAGTAACTCGCGCAATGAGAAACAAAAAATGTGCAAAAACGTAATAGCATAAAAATGTGGAAGTATAAACGGACAAAAAATAATGTGGAAGCGTGAACGGAATTCTGAATTTTTTGTTGACAGTGAATACCGCTTAGCTAGCCAACAGAAATAAAAACAAATCCAAAACAAACTGATCCGAAGTTTGCAACTGGCGAAACATTTTCTGACATCACAACAACGATCGACTTCAAGGACCTTGTTTGCGTCACGTGATTCAACATCACGTGACCACAAGTGCTTTTTTCAAGTGCGCACTTAATTAAGAACAGACGCCTCTCTGGTACTTCTCGCCTGCGCCACAACGAACAAAGGCATTTTGTGATCGCTGTCCATGACTGATCGCCCCGCACAACAACGACGCCCATTACCCCCTTGGGGTAATGGGCGATTTTTAGGGGGTAATGCGGAACCAAAACCACGATGTTGTTCTGTATTATGAGTAGGGCAACCTAAAGTCAAAACTTTTCTGCCTTTTGTAAAGCTTATGAAACGGTCACAAACCAAATTTCACGTTCATACCATGAGGGAATTCCAAGTTATTAGGTCAAAAAAAAGTCAAAATTTATCATTAGGTTAAAATTTATCGTTAGGTCAAACTTTTCTTGCAGCATAGTTTTTTCTCCTCATCGATATTTTGCTGCAACTACAACAACAGATATTGATATACATTTGCAAGTTTTGTTGCAATTCTGTAATAATCATGGGTTTGTTGCGATTTCCGACGTAATAATGTTGATTTGCCCACTACTGGACGACTGAATATTATGCAGGATAGGCGTGGTAAGAGAAGAAACGTGGTCTTACAGTAGGCTACTTGGTTTGGTAAATGCTCAATGCATTATGCACAAAGTGTTTCAACTTTATGATGTTCTCAGTTTTGATTCTACTGAAGTTATTGATCTATTAATCGATATATCATTCCCAAAGCTAAACAACCAAAATTTTTCATTTCGAAGCATAGAGTGCATGAATATGTTTCTGGGTCAACCTCAACACCTAAAGCTGAACTATTTTGCTGATGCAAACCCAGAAAAACTATTAGGTCAAAATTTGCAAATTATCTTGTCAAAATTTTAAGTTTTTAGGTCAAAAAATTGGTTGCCCTAGTAATAAGACATATTTGTTACCTTGATTTGCGTGACGGGACGAACAAGTTTGGGAAGTACTGAATTGCACAACCAACAAGTCTGCTGCACAAAATGCTTTAGCCGTACGCGGAAGTCTTGGTGGTGGAGTAAATAGGTTTTAACACAATTTTCGTTTGGCGTGGCACTTGCTCCTTATAATGACCGCTTCTAAATACAACGATGCGCTGTTTGAAATCACGAAAAACACCAGCATCACTCGGAAAAATTAAGTTTTTTCTTAATCAAATCAAAACGTTGGACAACCTGTCTAAGTGCGACGGCCACACCAGCAATACAGTGGTTGTGAGGTCCACCTTGGAGACTGGGAAAAACCGCAAAGTTGATTTTGCTCTCCAAGTCGTACATCACCTCCTTGCCGGTCTTCTTGTTGGTGCTGCGGACGCCTTTCCTTTAAGAAATAAAATGTAACTCACGCAAGTTTTTTTCTCTCAAAAATACACTGAAAAGCAAGCTACGAAACGAAACGCAGCTTGCACAAAAACCGGTTCGCGCAAATGTATCCGACATTCTGTTAAAGGAGTCGCTGACTGGTTCCACAGCAGTGAAACCGAACCCGAGCACTCAACCACGCACGAAGTTCGCTGTGCACGAATGCAAACCGCCTCCTCAAAGACATTCCTTTCAATATGAACGGCGGGTATCAGAGTTGTAAACGGGCCTCATTTTAAGGCCCGACACTTAGTTTTGAAGCCCAATTTAGGCCCTAAAGCCAAATTTACCGAGCGAGTCAAAATATGCGCAACTGCGGGGTATTGGTGGCGTAGCAAAGTAATTATGACAAAATAATTAACAGTTATTCATTTTTTTATTAAAAATGTAATCAAGTCGATTGCTTCAACAGTAACCGTCGGCAAAAAATGTCAGTCGTTGCGAAAACATTTTATATGCAGGTCTAAAGCATTTTGACAACCTTAAGCCCAAACCCGACCCGACTTACAACTCTGGTGGATATATCCATAAAATCGAACTACTGCAAAGATCTCCACATTATGTGAACAATAACTCGTTATGCGGGAATGTGTTAATTTTCTAAGGATATCCTATCCGATATTTATTATCCCAAGGCACCGTCTGGTTTCCCAGACAACAAACACAACATGTTCACTCTGGTAACTGACGGAATGTGAAACAGATTCTCCTATTCACAAAAACGCCACGAATAAATGGTAAACTTTGTTGTTTTTATTTGCATTTCTCCAATAAAAACGGCTTGGGAATTTCAAAACTGTACAAGATCAAATCCCTTCTTCATTTTCAAATGAAGCAAAATATCCCGGAATTCTGTTCGTGATGCTAAAGACCACGAATATAAAACCAAAAGACGATGCGAGATACCGATTCGTGCGTGATGCGAGGTAGAACGGAAAGCGCGCTAAGAATAGCGAATAAAAAGGTGAAACTGCTGATGCTGTAGCATGTGCGACTTGTCGTTCTTATCTCCTGAGACGCAGCAACACGTTTTAGTACAGGGGTCGGCAACCTACGGCCCGTGGGCCGGATCCGGCCCGCCAAGTAAAATCATCCGACCCACAGCCTCTTTACAAATTGTAGTAACTGCGTGGCTCGCCTGATGGCATTATATTTCATGAATTTGCCCTCCTTGTATTGGATTCTTATGAGGTGCTCTTTATGGGAAACCGCGCTGTGCTATAAATGTACTGTAGATGGTATTTTGGGCTTTCGTTGTGAGCTGTCAAAATCAGGAGTTAATCTGATTAAAATCCCATAAATTCCGAAGTTTTAACAACTTCATAAACAGCAAAGGAAAGGAATTGTTGGTGAAAAGCTAGTAAGGCCCTCCAGACCTTGCAGAGTTTGTTTTTGGCCCGTGACTAGGGAAAGGTTGCTGACCCCGGTTTTAGTACAACAGACAGTTGTCCGGCTCTTTGGAACTGTGCGACGGTTACAAGCGCACTGACTGACAATCAATACACAAAAACGAAGATACTTTAACCTGAAACTCCAGAGCAAACCTGAAAAAGATGATGCCGGCGCGAGGCCCCCGGAGGGTCTTATGCGTCGTCGTGGTAACGATATCACAGTGGTCGAAGGGGGAGGGGACAACATTGGCCGCGACCAGCCCGCTGATATGGGCCATGTCGGCGAGCAAGTAAGCGTTGTGTTGTTGGGCAATCTGTCATGCAGAGATATCGAGGATGAGAGAACGGAGGCAAGCAAGCGGTTTCGCGAATTTTACGGCATTTTTCAAAATACCTTTTTCATTCTTTCGTAATCAATCAGGCGTGAATAAGCGCTCGCCCCAGCGATAATGAGCTTCGGTCTGTAAAGCTTCGCTGTCGTTTCCAGCATTTCCATGTCGATCTCACCGGTAGCAGGCTGGACACAAAAAAATGTGAAATCTAACGATCAAAGCAGGAGAGTCCAAGTACTCCGCCTCTCATTTTCAGCGTTCTGCCACAGACGTTTTGATTCGTATTACTGCTTCGTCGCATCGCAATCTGTTGAAAACTGTATCTTGTTCGCAGAAGCGCGGAGCACTGAAGTGTCCTCAGACCTCAACCATAACATAATACGCACGATGTTGCAAAACACCTTGGAGCAAGATCTCTACCGAATGCTTGGAGTTGGCACGAAACACAAACTGGGGAAGATTACTGAATGGCGGACTGTGGCCCGCGAAGACCCACGTCCAGCGAAACAATTCATGAGGTGGACGGCAGCGGGAATGGGACAGAGTGGCCGCGGTGGCACCAAAAAGGCGCGCAGTTTAAATTCGCTCAAATGTCGAATCGGAACCTTTTTATGAAAAAGGCCCAGAAAACGTTGAGCATTTAGAATGAGAAGAAACGCTCTGTGTTGTGGAACAACGTCGAAAACACGCCCCCGAACAACCTCACCACACTGAACCCGCAACTACAGGCAGCAGGCCACACATCAGTGCTTCCACAAACAATAAGAGTCAGCATTTTCATGAACAAAGCACCGACAGAAGAAGGGTTTCTTTCCACAGGTTTATACATCCACCCTTACGGAGCATCTACAACGAAAATCTTCCAATTGTATTTTTGCACACTTAAGCTTTAGTTTCATTGATGATTATTGAAAGAGAAAATGAAACAGACAGAATGTCCACCGACATCTGACGCCTGTGAGTGCACGAAGTATGGCTTTTCGATATCCTGACAAGCCAGCGATTGCTATGTACTGTTAAACACGGGACAAGGTTGCTGCGAGACCGAGTTAAATGTCTGTTTCAAATCATCGCGCCTCGCGGTGGTTTACCCATCTCGATAATTTCTTGAAGCATGCGAACCATGTTTGAAACAAGTTTACTCGCCAGCTTATAAGCGCATACGTTTCCATACTCACGTTTAGTTTGTAAGGCATGGATTCAAAATATATGCTAGTGGCTGAAATGCGGCGGACGTCCGTCATGAAACCGTGTGTCAAGCTGAAAATCAAAGTGTCGCATCAGCGCTTGGAACGGATTGGTGCAGTTACCGATCACAAACCAAAATTACGAAGTCACTTTCCACTGACACGCTGTGCGGACAAATAAAGGTCATTGCGCGAACCATTTCTTATCGCAAAGTTCCTCTTCCACACACACATTCAAGAACTAAGCACGCGCTTACGCTTTGACGCAAAGATGTTCGCCAACGTATTTTTTTACTTCAGAAGTAAAATATTCTCAGGGTGCTGCCTGTTACCCCCTTATCGTTATGTTAAAAACTGACTTCCACTTCATCGTAAAGCTTGAATCGATGAGCGGGTGTGTTGGCGCGAAAGATATCAAACAATAATAAAAATATTTCCTTCGACTCAGGCCACCTGACCATCACCAAGGACAAGTCATCACTGTTTTCAATAAACAGGTAAAATACACCAAGTAACGAAACAAGGCACTTACTGGCCACCATCCGGTAGATCGAGGCCCATGATCCTATCATGTGGTCGCAACACAGCAGTATACACTGCGAAGTTGGCAGGTGATCCTGTGAAAAAAGAAACTCATGCGTCTATCGCCGCTTTCACGGGGTTGCTTTTGACCAGAGTCAGGTCGCGACGAAGGGAAATGTTGTTTCCATCGTTGCCAAACGTGTCGGATGACGTCGTTCGTTAACAACAGAGTCTCCAAACTTTTTGCCGGACATCTTACGCAATGTGATTGTTTCGGGATGTATTACATTTTAACAAATCAACAACTTTTTCGTAAATATATCATTTTTTCTTATCGACAAAAATGTCTTCGCGGCAGTTGGAGATCCCAGATTTACAACATAACTGCACAGAACCACGGAAGCGCATTATGACGTGACAGGTGTCCGGCGGCGAAGCTGGCATCTAATGAACCGACAGACGCAGCGCATCGAAGCAGAAACGATGGCAGTTTCGCA
>JGI24158J21664_10006437_pt1 | contig 15477 bp, 11 predicted proteins | sample Ectturendosymbi3_FD_21664 | JGI IMG/M metagenome (IMG submission 21664)
CGCCAACCGTTAGGTGGTAGTATTTCGCTGAAGTTTTTATTGGAAACTAGGCTACAATCTGAGTCTTTTGATACTTTGGATGACCTGCTGGGGTTTCAGGTTCAAAAGTTGTGATGTAAGTTAATAAAAATATTTGACTAATTAGACATTTAGAGAAAAATATATATAATATTGTAAATATCTTGAAAAATACTGACAGCAGGAGAAACAAGACGCAAAATTCGGATTCAGCGACCAAAAATTATCCAAAAAACATCCCAACCTCGACATAAAAAATTTTTGTTGCGTAGTGAGATAGACATTTATGTTGGCCCCCCTATTTTTTCCTTGGTCCCGCAGTGACCCCCCACTTTTTTCATTCTAGAATTGCCACTCCAGGCTGGAGTGCGATTTCGCCCCCGTTGAATACCATTGCTTTAGACTCATCTAAGAAAGCTGAAAACACTGGGTTACTCTTGTTTACATAATACGACAAAGTCAGCTTAAGTAAAAGTATGTATATATCGGTACACTTTACAGAGATAAGGTTTTCACGCAGCCTACAGCGAATAAACGGATCAGTAGGTGTTAAGTTTTCTAGGGAGTTAAATCGCTTGTGTCTAATAGCTGGTTTGCGCAGATACTGTTCCCGCTCTTGTCATTGTTTCCAGGTCAGGTGCCTTCACGTGACTATGCTCTGGGCATTGTGCATCAGTGCTCTCACTTTTAGGGATTCTGTCCCTAGATTGGAACTTTTGGCCCTTTTTGGGGATTTTTTAGGGATTTTCGGAAAAGTATGAAAATGTATAAAATGACCTATTTCAGTTTATTTTGGAAATCATATTTGGTTGTATTTTTAACATTTATCACAGCATTCCGATTTTATGCTGCACCACTGGTGTAGGATGCGGGGGTGCGAACGAACAGTTTTGATTTGGTGAAAATCCGTGGAAATCCGGGAAAAATCTCAGAAAACATCCACAAAATCCCGGAAAATCTTAGCAAACGCCTGAAAATATGAGCAAAAATGCCACCCAACGGCGCCCAAAATAACATAAAAAAACTTTTTTTTTGTAGGTCACCTTTTTATGGAGTTTTTCGGGCAAGTTAGGGAGAATTCGGGCAAAGATCATTCGCACCCCCAAAATTTTGCCTGCTCCTACTCCTATGTGTTGCACCACCACAGATTTAGGGATTTTTTGGAATGTTTTGGTAATGTTTTGGTATTGTTAGGGATGTTTTGGTACTTACGAGCGTGGGTGACGAATCCTTCGAATATTGCACAGTAATACAGTAGCATAGTTGCCGTAGCTGCATATTTAGGTAGTTGTGCTCCCAGTTTATTCTGCTGATGTGAATTCTCGTGAGCAGCAACTTGTCTGTGTTCCTAAGCTTCCGGGAGTGCTGCGAGTTAAACTACTGTACTCCAGTTGTTCACTTGTTGTGGGCCAGAAGTTTGTACTGTAGTTTCTGTGTGGTTCCAGCCAGGTTTATTAGCTTGTAGGGTAGTTCAGGTGGTTCACGGTTTCATAAGGCGTAGACGGGCTGTGCGATCCGTAGTTCTGGAAACCCTCTCGGTGTAAAAACTCACAGTAGGTCTTTGTAAAATTCCTTACTGTTCTCAGATATAGCCTACGTTATGCAAACGATAGTTAGGAAAATCGATTGCATAGGGTCGCGTAAAACGTGCAGATATTTGAAAAAGGGTCGCAAGAGAAAGAACTTGGGAACCCATGAGCTGGACGATAGGTGAAAACTGTTCTACCCCAGTGTTGAGCCAGCAAAGTTTACCCAGGCTGGGGTGAGGACTGAGGATGCTTGTAGTTCTCAGCTGGCAAATTGTGTTATTAAATGGATCTCACTAGAGGAATGGGTGTGCTGTGCATGTTGTGATCACAGATGAGGTTTTGACACTTGTTTGGAGGATGTGCAGGTAGTGCAGTTGGGTACCAGACCAGAGGTTGGTTGAGTGATGTAACCTCTTTATCATTTTATTCCTGCATATTTTCAAGAATTTTTCGAATTATGATGGTATTTTTTAAAGTTATTTTTGTGTCCAAACAATGTCATGATCAATCGACAATACTTTTAAATTTTTCATATTTTTTCATACTGTCGAGTTTTCACATTTTCAAGTTTTTTCTCAATATTTTTCATACACACGGGTTTTCGATAATCTCCGTAATTTTGTTTTATGGTATTATTTTTAACTGTTTCCAAATTTAAGAAAATTGTTAAGAGTTCATTGCGTAGGGACAGGCGTGCGTGGTCACGTTGTAAGCGTCAGGTTTTAATCCGATTAAACGTTTGTTTGTGCAAATAATTAACCTGAACAAGACAAATAATTACATGAAAAAAATAAATAATTTATTTATTTACGTAAAATTTCACCCCAAGATAACCATAATGCTGCATCTACTGAATTTAGTAATTTGGTAAATCCATATTGCTGGTTTTTATGTATTATATTTTATTTGTTTGTTATTCTTTCTTGTGCACATCCCATTTTTACAAATAGAGTTACATTCCATAATTTTTTTACTTCATCAATTTTTTATTTTTTCACTGTGTTTAAAAATTTTTGACCACTCCTAATGTCCTCAATAAGACTACAGCAGAGCCACTCTCTTGTGTACATAGGCATGCTATTGTTAGACCGTTCCCTGTGTTTGATACATGTATACTGGCGAAATTCAAGTGTACTTTACCCGGATTTTGTGGAAGAAATTAGTGATCCCCTGCGAAAGGTCAAAGCTAACGAATCCACGATCTTTTCGGTAGGCTTGCAGTGAACACATTGGGAATGATGCGGGGATATGGAAGGATGTGATTGGCAAACATGGTGATGCTGGCGTAAGTGAGAACGGAAGGCTTCTTCTGTAACTGTGCTGTAGCAACACACTGTGCATCATGAACAGTTTCTGCCAACACAGAGATTTGCACAAGCACAACTGGTGCAGAGATGCGGTGGGTCAACAGTCACTCATATATTTCTGCATGGTTTCAGCCGAGTTCTCCCAACCAATGTTGGGGGTTCGTGTCCAAAGGGTTGCAGAACTGTCCACATATCACCACCTTGTGGTCTGCAACTTTAAGTCTTGAAAAAGCAACAGGGTCTACATTCTACACAAACGCGCAAGCCTATCGGGTCCTATGGAATACAGTGGGAGGCCATGGTGGGCAAGTATGTAACAAAGACTTGCAGACAGTGTATCGTCCTTGTTACGGGAACTTCCGGAATGCACAGCGGGTGCAGACGTGCAATGGCAGCTGTTCAAAGCAACTGCAGCTTCATCTGCCGCTCGCATATGTGAACGAAAACGATTCAGTATGGCAAATAATGGCAGAACAGTACACTCTTGGATCCTTGGAAGAACCCAGAAGCGAAAAATGCTATTCAAGCAAAGAAAGTAGCCTACAAAACCTGGCTTCAGAGCAAAGCCGAATCTTCTTTGCATTCTTTGCACGTCTGCGTATTATCAATATCAAGTTCCGCTAGCTCAGAGGTGGGAAACCTGCGGCCCGTGGGCCAAATGCGGCCCGCGTGAACATTTGAAATGGACCGTAACATAATTATCTTTACCTAAGTTGGAGTACAACATCGCGTCCATACGAAGCTCCACGATATGCAGATAATTGGATAGTAAGTCAAGAAAAGTTACTCTTCATCACAGTAAGGATTCCACAGCTTTCAGTCAAATCGTCAGAAGCGGGCATGACACTGAAAAGGTTGGGAACATGATTGTCGGAAGCGGGGCAGGAGGCTTTGGCCCCCATGGATTTTGAAATTTGACATTTTTCTATTACATTTTTAGCAAAAAAGGTTGTTTTCCTAGTTTCGAGAAAGAAAAACGAAGTTTCACCATTTTTGGCATCCCCTGGGAAATATTTTTGGCGACTTCCGGAAAACTCCCTGTTGCCCCCCTGAAAAAATCCTTCGGAGCTAGCGTCAACATCATTTTTTATTTTGATTCAGACACAGTAGGCTTTTTCTGAAACAACTGCGTACAATAATGATATTTATTGATTGTTATATTTTTTCTTTGTATGACCTCCATTTGCATGTGTGCTTTGTAGTGCAACGTTTCGCACTTTCAATCAATTCTTCCCGACTGTGCAACCATTTGCTTTCGAACTGCACATTGTGGTTTAATTTCAACCATCAGCTTTTGCGTTATAATTTCTTATACTACTGTCCTTTGAAATGCCTGTTTTACCTGAATCCCAGTTCTCATATTTAGCCATCCCGGGCCACCATGACGGACCCACAAGTCAGCTCTGTAAATGTACTGTCGGATGCATTGTTCAAGCGTCAAGCCGTCTGACCCCAAGGCACGGGCATAGGCTCTTAAACTTTACACTGCAGTGGATCGCTTATGTAGTCAGCATATTGACTGGTGAGACATGGCAGTTTCTACATTTAGCTGGCACTTTGTTTCACCACTGTTTTTTGTAATACATATCTAACTGTAAATATGCTTGACTAGCACTAGCGCAAACAGCAGGATAGGCATAAGTCCTATTTCAGTAGGGGTGCACTTTCCTACGAATTGCACGAAACAAGTGATGTTTAAAAGCGAAGGCAACTTCCTCTGATAGCATGCTGGTTGAAAATTAGTTTTAAGAAATCGTTTCTAATTACCAGGGCGCCGTGAAGGCTTAATCCGCGCTTGCAGAGGCACTTCATTCAAACGGTTAGCCATCACTGAAACAAAAACATACGTTGTGTAGCTGGTCGCCGGTTAAAAACAACACCAAACTCGAGGCTTCAAACCCGACGTCGGCACCATTCCTGCTTGAATGTCCCCCCGAGACCAGACTGGGTCAGGCTTAATCGTCTTCGAACTAGTGTAGGACGGTTCCACTTCAACATGTGTAACAGGAGTCTGGCTCCATCAGCGGCCTGCGAAGATGCGGCGCTGCGTAACAAACCGCAGATCATATTGTCCTGGAAGGTCTCAAACAGCAACCTACCAATGGGGCCTGTGTTCTGGTGTTTTTAGATGGTGAAACAGAAAATCTGTTGCTCAGTGCACGTCCCGCGAACTCTTAACTTGGCTGAGTGGTGCGAAATGAAAAGATCGCCGCAAACGACACGACTAGTAGTTTTCAGTAATTTACCTAGATTTAATTTGCATTGCATATGTTCCGCAGAAAAACGTGTTCTCTAAAATAAATGTCAGATACTGTGTAGAGCCAAAATAACTATAAACAACGAAAGGCCATTTGGGCAGATGTGTTACATTTCACAATTTCCGTACAGTCAAATCCTATTTGGTTTGAATAAAGCGCACAGCGCTCAGTAGCAAACTTATGATCTGTTCCCGATCAAACTAATTGCTTACTTTTCTGTCCCTGCTTAAGAAACTGCTTACAATTGACGTCACCATGTGCTGCCACAAGCGCGTTCAATTCATCTTGAATTTTCTAAATTTTACATTTTACAGAACAAATTCAAACTGTTTTTTGGACGGTTTCAGAACAACCACCCTGGCTGAATAGATGGCTCCTTTGGTTAATGGAAACATTTAAAGCAATAGGCAGATGATTTTAGTCGTTTATCTTTAACGTACCTTATTTGTAAAATTCCTTACATATTAAGAGAATACGTGATATTGCAAACGTCAACAGCTGGTGAAGATTTTGAACCACAAACAGGACCGTCGCCAGCGAGGAGGCAGTGGTGCCAGGACCCCCATTTGAAATCGGTGCCCCCCCATTTCACGTTTGGCCCATCGGTTGCTGCATACATCCAATACTGTATTTAAAAAATGTGCCCCCCTCCTGCTGCTACATCCTGGCGACGGGCCTGACCACAAACCAAAGGAACTATTTCTTTTCGGCAATTGCACTAGGCGCGACGAGTCTACTTCGCGGAAAGTCCCGTATAGCATGCTTGCACAACTCAGAAAGCTCGAAGAGCCAAATTGATCAACATAAATTTGTCACAGGCCGCAAAAGTCTATTTCGTTTCGTTGTAGAAATTTCGTTATAGTTTGGAAGAAATTCCGGAATGACAATTAATTATCCGAAGTCAGGCCTTTGCAAAATTTTCTGCAATAGAGAAAGCTCTCTTGACCGGCAAGAAAAGCTCCGGCGGACTGCATACGGCCCGCGGGCCGTATGTTGCGCAGGCTTGCCGAATAGCATTTTGAAGGCGTGAAAGCAGTCAGGGACAGAGAGTGATTAAATCTGTTAGGGTTAAAAAAAGTCTAGAAAGCAGACAATAATGTGTTTCTCAGCAAAGTACAAAATCCTTGTGTAGAATCAACACGTTTCTGTTGTCGTTGGCTTCTGGATCTTTCAAGTTGAAGAACGTATTGTGAGGTCATACACAATATATTGGAAATGGGCCTTTCAAAAGCGAATCTAGGGAAGTCTTAATAGGATAACCCCACATTTGCCTACGAAAAAGAACAGTCAAGTTAAACATCAATTACTCAAGATTCATGTTCTCATGTCACGTGACTTGCTCTCCAGATCCTTCGGTCAAGTCGTCGTCGTCGAAAAAAATGTCTTTGAACTCTTTCGGTCGAACTAATTTTTGTAGAGATTGCAGCAGCAGTTTGTTGAGCTTAGCATTTCCAGGTTTCAAGTTGTCGTTGCTTGCTCCTTCCTGCCCACTTCGCGTGTCAGAACCGGGTCTAGTTTCCTGTGTCTGAAGCACTGTTTTCGCACCAGAGCTGCTCGAGGCTTGTTGCTGCTGGGTTAGTGCTTGGGGTTCTTCAACATCATCTGAAAATACAGTATTTTTTAAACGGACGTTACGTTTCACTGAAAAAATGTAACTTTAAAGGGTGTGCAAAGATCAACCCAAATATGGAGAAATAAAAGTGAGAGGAACGTTGCAGATATCAGTTGTTTAGATTCAGAAACGCGGAGCATGAGCTTTGCGAAGTTTATTTTCTTTGCCTGAATTTTAAGACCACCACATTTCTTGATAGCAATATAACCTGACTAAGCTTATTGCTCAACAATCGACACGATAACCATCAAGAGGAAAAATTTAAGTTTATTAATATCGGTCTTGTGGCAGCTGCTGCAATCCAAAAATGATCTAAAACTTCAAAACTAGGAGTGAAGGTTCCATGATAACAGTGAAATCGATTTTCCTTTTCTGTGCATCAGTGTGTACTGATTCTGGTGCTACTGAACGGATAGAGACAGGATTTAAGTTAGATCTAGAAATCAGTAGGTATAACGTGATTATGTAACATGGTCCCCTAGCCCCCCCAGCTACGCCTATGAGTAAATGCATGCTTGTTCTGTGATTCCTAGCGATTTTCTTTAATAATTCTGTCATAACGAATTGCTCTGAGATTTGTGGAAGGGGCCCCGTTGTTCCAATCAGGGGTATCCAACCTTTTTGAATGAAGGGCCACATAAACGTGGTCTGTTATGAACGGGTCTGTTATAAACTAGACTTTTTTGAACGTGGTCTGTTACGTACGTGGCCTGTTTCGAGTGATCTGCTATGAGTGGTCTGTTATGAACAGGTCTGTTTCGAATGGACACCGCTTAGTGACATAACAAAGAGCATTTACTGTTGTTACCTTTTGACCATGACTGAAGACAATCTGATTGAAAAATGTCCTTTAGCTCAAATTTCATAACGGTATGGTTGAATGTTTGCTTTTGGCGAAAATGATCTTGGGTGCCACTCAGAAAGAATCAGCTGCCCATGTGGTCGGCCGGCCGCAGGACGGACACCCATGGTTTAAATGAAGCCTTCCCTTTTTCTCATCTGTAACATCGGACTTATGACATTGACTAAACAGCAGCACTGTGTGACTTACGGTGTAAGGTGCATAGCTTTCAGCTGACATGTCGCGGCATTCATACGCACAACTATGATCGATTACACAAGTCTGAGGCGGTCGTGAAAGATCAGATTTAGGTTCAACACCGAATAGCTGCACGCATGATTGATTAACTGTTTAACTTGTATAATACGGAGGTAAATTGCAGCATTCAAATTACTATCCCAACAGGCCACACAATGATAGCTTTCCTGAGCTATATATTTGCAAGAGGATCCAATCAGATATGTGATCAGACTGCCGACTACCACTGGTGGTCATCATAGGCGTAGCCAGGGGGGCCAAGGACCATGTCCCCCAAATTTCTAGTATATTTTGTCGTTTTGTGCTTTGAGAGACGTTGTCCCAAACAAAATACTGTTGCTCGCTTAAAGTCCAAGTATTTGGTTCCCTCAACAGTTTGGGCTGGCTATGCCAGTGGTGGTCATCCATTTTTCCAATGTTGAGTTAACGGCACATGGTGCTTGCCGAAATGGGAAAGTGACTTCCTGCCCGTAGAAGCTGAATCGACGCTTTTAGCGTCGACTTAAGCTTAATTTCAAGCAGAAGTATTTGACATAGAAGAAAACGCCGGCATTACTGCTAATAGTTGTTTGGCGATAAGAACTAAAAACAAATGAATTCATTCCTTTGACGAGCACATTTGCCATTTCCCGAAAAAAACAAACGACATGTTGGAAATTACGCACAAGAAATATTTCGAAAAAGTATAAAAATTACTTTGTTCAATTCAAGTACTCATTAACTTGAGCATTGCGCTCCATCCATAGCGCCATTGTTCTCACGCTCATCTGTAAATCCTTTGCTCATGGGAAGCAACTGAATTCACAGTATAAGGTCATGGTTCCTGGGGCCATATTAAGAGTTTAAGACACAGACAGAAGTCTGAAAAACTTTTCTGAGTTTCTGTCTCAATGCGGAGTAGAACCTAACAGAGTACTGAGCTCCTTCACATAAAACCTCTTCATGACAAAGCTCTACATTGTCGTTCTAACAAATTTTCCAAACCAGCGATTCAGCAAAAGAAAATCTTGGGAATGTGACCTGTGAGGTTGAAAAATATGAAATCTTGTCAGCATAATAGCGTTTTCTGAACCGTCTCCGTGTCGGGCATGGTTACTCACTCTTCTTACCGTACAATGTGTGTCCGCGAAGATAATACGACTTGTGAACAGGGTTGTGGCTGGTTGAAGACGCTCGGAAATTGTAGCTTTTGCCTCGGTAAGTGTAATACTGCGTAGCGTCATAGTCACCTGAAAATCGATTCACAGTTGCGAGTTCATGGTTAATAAAGCTATAAGGGTATGTACTTTTATATTGAGAACTTTTCCTTAAGTGACAGAAAACGTGTATGGGTCAGCTCTAAAACAACTCGGAGTCACTAGTACGTACCACTACACACAGGTAACGATATTACAATGGTGCAAAAAGCACAGATACAAGTTTCCAGTTAGCTTTTATTTATTCTGTTGATAAAGTCAAGCACGTTTCTGTCACGCGACATATCCAAAGATTTTCTATGCGATTACTGCAGTAAACAATAGTTTTCGAGCAATTTAATTGATTGCCACTTTTCCAAACACATCTGACCAGGAATAACGTCCAATCGAGCAACAGCTCTTGCTGTGCCGTGCTCGTTCTTTGCAAGACATTCGTACGTGCCGGCGTGGTCGGGCAGAGTCTTGCTAATTTCAAGCCAGGTTGTCACTTGATACTTCAACGGACCACTGCGTATCTGAAAATTCGGTTTCGTTGGCGACGTAGCAAGCGAAAATCACTTTTCAAAAGCGATTCACAAACAAACTGATAGATGCAAAGTTGTTGAGAACTCTACGTTAAAAACGCGGTTAGAAAAAATATTTTACATTGACGAAGCGATAAACATGCGATCGCCGACCAGCGCGATAATCGCACAAAGTTTTTTTACATTTTTTTGCTAGATTTTCAGATTGCCGGAAGTTCGTAGATTACGCCAAACCATGCACTAAAGATGGCAGGCGAAAACCTAAGAAACATTTTGCAAGTAGAGTTTATTTTAATCTGAAGAGCGTGAAGTACTTTCTTCCTTGCCTCTATGCTCAGAAATGGTGCAAGCAACAATGTAGAACTCCAGGGACTAAACTTCATGTTTTAGAAATAAAATGAAGCGAGTGAAATACCTGAACAGCAATGCCATGGCTATCGCCAGGTTTGAAAACGTTTTCACCATCCTTGAGCCATTCAAACCAAGCTAGCGGGAAGCCAGATACAGAGCAGCTGAACACCGCAGTGCTTCCAGTCTCCGCGGTCTGGTTCATCGGAGGTATTTCCACCAGAGGCGCTGCAGAGCAAAGACAGCAAAATTACTGTTTAAAATATTCCTGCTTGTCTGTGGTACAAACCACACCGGATCGTAATTTTACTCAGGGATAAAACCACATTAAGTGGTTTTAAAAAAGTTGGTTTTAGCCTACTTGGATGGCAATACAAAAGATGAAACCGAACGAGACAAATCAGCAGTAAGGAATGAATATTATCGTCTTGAGAAAATAGCACTCTTTGCAATACGCACCAATATTACCTAGTTCCACCAAACACCTTAGGTGCACGAAAGCTTTTGGCTATTACAGATGAGCTTTACAACAGTCTTGTATACTTTTATTGCACAAAACACATCTCAAGCTAGACACAATATTTTGTCACAGACATATCGGACAAGTGACAAAAAATGTGCAGCCGCATTTTGCACTTAATTGTGAAGTAGAACGATGGTAATTTATGACGCAGCTTTTGAAGTTTTATGCGTTGAAAACTTGGCAGTCACTGATAACTGAGCAGACAAACTGTAAAGGAAACTGTCATCGTTTCTTCAAAGATTTTGAAAATACATAAATTTCGGCATTTTGATGCTGAACTGCGATAACATCTTTTAATTTTCAAAGAAACATGTCTTACTTCGGCAGAGTTAAAAAGATCAACTTTAAAATTGTTCAATTTTAAAGGTCGTATCAAACCGTTTCCAAAATTTCAAATTTATCGCTAATAAACACATTTGTGATGACTTTAGTACTACTCGATACGCGTTTTTCAAAAGCTTCAATTCATTCGAGTTATTATTTGCAGCGAAAGACCTAAACCAAGTCATTGTTTTCATATGAAACGATTCCGAAAGCCTCAGATATGACTTTAGGTAATTGATGTAGACTTCCATTTATGTAGCACAGGTGTAGCTGACTGTAACAAAGCATGGAAAGTGATTCTGAGTAATGGAAGTGCATGACTGTATGGCTCGGGTAGACTCGTGACAATTGACGACCGGACACAGCTAGACTCGAGTCTATTTGATTAAACGACTCAACTACAACTACATGCCAGTGACTTGGATTCACCTGGGAACTCCTGAGACTCCATATCGATTCGGCGTTTAACTGGATAACTTAAGATCCGTCACCACACTTAAAAGACGTATGCTGGTAGTTCTCATTCATGACTTTACTATTCGTTTGTTGCTTTGCCGGGTGGAAAGCATGCGTTTTCCGGTTTAACTTTAAAAATGACGAAACAGTTTTATTTCCTGCCATATCGGCACAAACACTGTGCTGTTTTTGTTTAATCAAGAAAGCTTTTCATCGCCAATCCTGTCACCAACTACAACAATTTCACCAAGTTTTAGGACGGCCATCTTTGGAAGAATGTTCATAACACATCCAACAGGTGTTCTGTACTTGGCTATAACCCAATGCAAAGCCTGCATAATTGCAGCAACAACGTTTCGATTTTTGGCTAAATACGCTGCATTAGAAGTTAATTACACGGGTTGGCCGATACCTCATTTTCCACCGATGCAGATATCAATACCAAAATTTTTCACAATAACGACACCTTGTCTCATTGTTAGATGTTCCCATAACGTGATACGAGTATGATAACATTCTGGTAAACACTGCGTTAAAAATTAGAAGTTTTGAAAAGAATTTCCGTCCGTTGTTTATAAGATTTTTTTCTCTTTTATGTAAATTTATATTTTAACTGGTATCTTTATTACGTCTCACTTGTTTTAAACATATGTAAAACTTTTGATTCAAATTTTCTATTAGTAGGCTTAGTTTCATCTTTTCCTGTTTTTGACAGAACAAATGAGATTCAAAGTTTTGTAGCTTCTTACTGCGAAGTACCTGTGCTATGTGCTACAACTTGCGTTCCCGTTAAGAAAATTTCACACAAGCAAATATTTGTTCTAATGAGCATGCAGTTGCGCAACCATGTAACCACATAACCATTTAAGCGTTTCAAGCGGTAAAAGTGCTATACGTTATACATACGATGTTAAATTTGGAATGTTACCAGTGCGCGAGAATGAGTCTTCACTGCGCAAATGGTCTGGTGGTACTGCGCATTTGCGCATCTTAGAGGGAACATTGGCTGCCAGTCGCTTTTACTCTGCAGTCACGAAAATGTCCAATACTGCACAACCAGACGCGATATCGACATCATCGTACAAGTCTACTTGACAAAGTCAAGCCAAAGCCGCTGAGGTCTTCACAGCACTGGTGGGTCAGGCGCACCTGCGAGGTGTGCCGTGCTTGTGGTCGCCCCCAGGAATGTCAATAGGTGTCTTGCCTCCGCAGATCGCCTCCCTTCCATCAGCTTCGACTGGCGCGCGTACCAACTCACTGATCAAACGCAAGCGGCCGGTGCAAATGCAAAAAGCGTGAACAACAAGGGTAAAACGTTATGCAATGCTATCGGCCCCTTACAAGCAAAGCAATCACGCAAAGCTTCTGCGCCGGCCTGGCGCGTGCGAATGACCGCGATTCATGATGTGGCGGGTTTGGTTTCGCCAAGTCTGCTGCTGCATTGCAAATCACCATCGACTAATTTGACTTTTTGGATTTTTTGTGGGGGAGTGGAGGACGCAACCGAATCTATTTCGCGCTTGATTGATCATTGGTGTTGGTTGGTTTGGCGAAAATCGGTCATGCGAGACGCAGTGATGAAAAAACGCTTGATTCGTCGAAGAAAAGGCATAACGAGTTTCTATCGTTCAACACCATATAAACCTTATATTTTACAGCTGCATGGATCCCACAACGTTTTAAAGATCCTTTCGTTTGTATTTTTAATGCAAGCGTCTTGCAATGAGTGATGTTCTGCATCGGCATCACCGGTTTTCTGCGTAAAACTGCTTCAGTCATAAACCGTACAACTGTGCACAACTCTCAGATGAAATGCCTTTTTTCTTTTTTACGTACGCCGAGGCGACCAAAGCACATTGTGTCAAAACCCAGGCAAGGCTTGAACAAAGCCAACAGGCAACCCTCAAGAGCTGGCTATTTTACGTAAATTACCACGTGACTACCTGCATGGGCCACACGGTGAGTGGTTCGGTGTTTTTTCATGAGTGCGTTTGCCTCGGAAAAGTATCTTCGCAGTAATCCAGCCGTTGAAAATGTCCGGCATGGACAAAGAACAAAAGAGAACCAGGAACGTCTGTTGCAAGTAACGCATTGAATCTCCTGTTCCAGCCGACCTGGCCGGTGATTGGAAATCAACCGTTAAGAGGAAGACACTTCGCATGCTATCGTTTTACCGATTCCATCAGTTCGTAGCAGCTCGTCGGAGATTCTCATGACCAAAGCATTTAATTTTCTCAAGCGTTTTTGTCGCCTCGGAACGGCTCGNATTGCACGAAATCGCATTGNCCGCACAACGAAATGAACGAAGCCATTTGCCTGTAGCCACAGCTGAGTCGGTATGCAGTAGGTTATCAACACTTGATGAATTGCTGTTTCTGTCAATGAGAATTGATCAGCGGTAGATTGTTCAAGAGCAAGAAGCCATAATTATTTGTTGCGCTTTATCCGCCGATGACATCACCTAAAACGAAGCAAATGCTTTTGTGTCGGCTGCGGTCAGTGCAAACACGCCCATCAAGACGTTCAGTTCAACTCATGTTTTCCAAACGGGACGTTTGCATTTAAATGAGCAAAGCAAAGAGCCATTTTTTCATACGTTTTCTCCCTTTCTCAGGTACAATAAACAGCAGGTGCTGGCGGGGAGGATTTTTTGTCCTCAGAATGGAACTTTAGATCCTTTTTTAGACCCCTGGTTTTAAAGCAAGCACAAAATAGAGAAAGGCGGCGTCTGTGTGTTGATTGCCCGCGGGTAGGTTTTTTCGATAAACACTGAGGAATTAACGCACTTCCCAAGTGTTGTTAATATCATCACATCTATTTGTGTCAATACGCATTAAACTCTTAATTACAGCAAGGTCNAAGAAAAAGGCATCGGAACCAATGGCGTCGGTGTTTCGTCACAACGGCACGCTTTGTGCGAGCCACCGCCAGGCCTTCATTTCAGCGTCAGCTCAGCAAAAACAAAAGATTGAACAATCTTCGCTCGCAAGCTCCTGTAGCTATTGCTCGATGTGCTTCCACGAGAAAGTGAAAAAGTGGCCGTATTTAGAAAATGAGGTGCGTCAGAGGCGTCAGACGTTATACTATAAATCACCTGCCGTCGAGTTGGCGGAGACCTTACGAACACGTCCGGTCTGCGATTAAGGAAGTACTTTTTCACTGCGGATGCCTTCCGGATGACCAGCGTCTGGTTTTGCTGGCCCGAAACCTAGACGTCTCGGTCACGTTTATTGCAGTTGATACAAGGAAGGCAAACAGACACTAAAGCGAATGCTATCAGCGCGCAACCCGGGCCACGGTTATTATCATTGCTTGAGCAAGCGGCGATTAAAACAACAACTGAGGCATTTCCAACCTGTCTAAAAGAAGGGCTCAGGGTTTCCCTGGCATGTTGCTGCCATCACGGGAACCTCACATACCACCGTATCCAGTAGGGGTTGGGTTGACGTTTCGACAAGGGCCGTTGATTTTAAGCCACGTAGCTTGGGTCGATAAGGAAACCAGCTTTAACCTTGTTTAAAGTGAGCAAAAACAAAAACAACAAATGTTTTCTGCGATTTCCTCAGATAAACAACGAATAGACTAGATACCGTGAAAAGCGTCTTCCCAAGCTTCGTGCTGGCAGGATAAACAAAAATTTAAATTCACAAAACTTGCATACGTCCAAACGCAGCAAACGACCATAGAATTTCGTCTTTGAACTAAATTCGGTTTTTTTGCAGGAACATACTGTATTTCACGTCGGATTTCCATGCTGCTCATTTGTCTATTGATTGACTCTATTTATTGTAATTGTATTGATTCTTATTGATAATTGTATTGATTCTGAAGCTCATTGCCTGACAAAGGCAGTATTGGTACCTGACCACCACCATTTACAGCTGATTTGGGCCTGATGAAGAATTTCAAAATATACTTCTTAATTATATAGGACTTTTTTAGCATTTAATAAGTCAACTGTTGCAGGTTGCAACACAGGACTTTAGGTTGAACCAGAACCGTCGCCAGAAAGTTATCAATAGGGGAGCTTTACGTTTGTTCAGGGGGTCTTGACATTCTGAAATTTGATAAAAACTCTACCAATTTGTTGTGCTTCATAATTCAATTTGGGGGGACTTGGAGTTTTGTTTGGGGGGACTAAGCCCCCAAAAGCCCTCCTGTGGCGACGGGACTGGGCTGAACGTAAATTAGTAATGAAACCACCACATGACCCCAAATGGTCAGACCAATGATGGTCCAGTGACAAAGATCGTCTAATGAAGAACAAAGGGATAAAAAGAACC
>JGI24158J21664_10006438_pt1 | contig 15477 bp, 8 predicted proteins | sample Ectturendosymbi3_FD_21664 | JGI IMG/M metagenome (IMG submission 21664)
AGCAATGGTTCCACAAGTTTGAAATATCCATTGTTAATGGGAGACTTTGAGTGTAAACCTGGGTTTATTTTTTAAGTCATAGATCAAATTTTTAAAAAATTATGTCCATTCAGTTATCAATCCTGAACAGATAGGCTAGTGAACAGGTCCGTAACCAGGGGTGGCAGGGGGGCAAAGCCCCCCCAAGAAAAATATTCGCCCCCTAGAAAAATGTTTTGGACATAGGTCAAATCTATTGGACATAGTGTGAAAATTTTGACCCCTCTTAGAAAACTCTTCGCACCCCCTGGTGTCACAAGCTGGTTACGGGCCTTCTAGTGAATACTGTTACGGCGAGTTTTAATACGATGGAACAAATGACCGAAATGTCTCAGCGAAAAAATTACAGGTGTAGACAATTTGCCTTGAGTGAATAGCTTAATCAAACTACGCTTAAGCAGGCTTCTTTTCACATAGTATGAAACTGCGTGACTTTGTTAGAATACGCCTATGCACTTATGCAGGTTTGTTGGAATACATCTTAATCGTTAAAGTTTGTTTCTGACTTCTGAGTGAGAACTGAGTCCAAAGCTACATTTGTTATGGCGACTTTTCATAATTAATCTGCTAAATTTTTTTAAGCCTGCATGATGTTCTAACTTCAGTGAATTGTCCGACAGTCGTGTCAACATACAAGTCAGTGGCGTACGCAGAAAATTCTTGAGGGGGGGGCAAGTTTTGTCACAATCGTGTGACGTCACAAATCAACTTTAGGACGACCATTCTAAGGGGGTCCGAGGGCATGCCCCCGGGAAAATTTTGCAAAATTACACCAAAAAATACGCAAATTACACCTAAAAATACGCATTTGCACGTAAAAATACGCATACTGTTTATAAATTTTTTTATTTTTAGGGTCTGAGGGGGGGGAGCCATGGCACAGTGGCCCCCCCTCCGTACGCTAGTGATACAAGTCTACCTGTCCGGTTTATGTATGATGACCATTGACCATGAGCATTCCACATCAAAAAAATCAAAGACAAGCAAGCTTTTATTCAAAGACTGATTGCTTCAGACGAGATCTTAGACGTTTGCAGCTCTTGTTTCTAAATGACGCTAAGTCTTGCTACGTAAAATAAAATCGTAATTTGTGGTTTCGTTAGTCGTAATGGCAATACTTTTGTGAAAAAAGTACCGTTTTCAAATCTGTAGATAACCTATGGAGAAAATTATCATAATATACCTGGCTATGGCTGCCAACGAAGCCCATTTTTTGCGACTGTTGCCACAACATGGGGCATTTTCTTTGTGGTGTGGAAAGGGTGAAGTGTTTTGTGAACATCCGTTTGCATTCCATCTATAGCAACCTAAAAAGGGTAAGGATAAGGCCGACGTTGTCTCCCTAAGGAAAATATTATTTAGACGCCCACTGTATTCACTGATATATGCATAAATATTTGGAAATGAATAATATATAAACATGTTTTTCCCTTCAATTGCTAACGTTGAATGTACCCCTTCCAATACGTAAATGTACCCCTAGGGGTACATGTACCCTAGTTTGGGAACCCCTGGTTTAGAGCTTCGTCATTAATTGGCAGTTCAGGCGGACTGACCATAATGGCTCACACAAGCCTGTATCTATTCTTTCGCCTTAGTAACTGTACACATTACAGCCACATTATGTGATGTACGCAGAAAATTTCCGAGGGGGGCCCAAGTTTCGTCACAATCGTGTGACGTCACAAATCATCTTTAGCGCAAGTGCCGAAGGCACGACCATTCTAGGGGGGGTCCAGGGGTATGCACCCGGGAATATTTTGCAAAATTACACCTAAAAATACGCACTTTTGTACATTCTGGAAGCAAGTTTTAGACAATACTGTTTTACACTTTTTTATTTTTAGGGTCTGAGGGGTTGGCCATGGCACAGTGGCCTCCCCCCTCCGCACGCTAGTGGCCACATAATAAAAAACGAAAATTTTTCTTGCGTACTTTATGCGCATTCTTGATTCATGTGTAGTTTGCAAATTTCAAACTGTCAATCCTGGGTGTCCGCCATCCCAGCCGCATACCTTCTGATCCACTGCTATTCGACAAGAGATTCGCGTAGCCTTGTATTTTTGCAGTTGCGGACTGCGCTGACGTAGCACTGAGTGTGTTCTACTCCCCTGTTTTAACACGTGACGCATATTTTTGCAGTTATGAACTGCTCTGTCTTAGGATACTGCTGATGTTATAATTTATGTTCATTACAGTGACACTTTGCAGCTTACAACAACGAGTAAAGAGAGTGCGTGTAGAATAATATGCACAGGGACGCCGGAGAATGGAGGCATGGCGGGACATTTCCCTCTCTGTCCTTTCAAAAAGGGGGGCAACGGGGGCGGAGGTGCCTTTTCATCAAAGGTGTAGGAGCATGCACATTTTGGGGATTCGATTTTTTGCCCACATGTCCCCAAACTTGCCCGAAAAGTTATTTGTGCAACTTTTACCTGCAATTTTTCTCCCAGAAAGATCATCAAGACCTTTTTTTTGTGTGACCTCCAAAAAAGGTCTTCATGTGTTTTTCTGCAAACCTTGGGCGCCATTTTTTGAAGTCAAGCAACGTTGGCTGCCATTTTCACCCGGATTTCAGGGATTTTGCCCAGATTTTCAGCAAATCAAAACTTTCAGGGGTGCGCTTGCACCCCCACCTCCAACACCACTGCTTTTCATAACAGCATCACAGGTAATTTCGTAGTTTATCGAGATCGACTTGAAACAAATTTATTGCAGCTTTTCGGGCACCCAGAAAATTCAGAATGATTTTCTATAATTTGTTATTATTTTTGAGGTCAACATTGTTGATGAACAGAAACAAACACAATTGATAACGATTTGTTTTGTTTTTTTAAGTTCCTATAGCTCTCAACTGTTTTACTGCTCCCCCAGCCCTACCGCTGCCCCGGCGTCCCTAAATACACATGTTGTGTCAACAAACTTCGCCAAAACGTTGGTTGCAAACCTGAATATGACGTCGTATTGTGACGTCACAAACAGCGTTTATACAGTAACAATGACCACCACAGGCCACTGCTCAATATTAGGCTTTGGTAGGGGGCATCCAATTAAGCAATCGCCCCGGGCATCACCAGACCTCTGCACGCCACTGACTTTATCATAGTAACTCGTATACGTAGTGCTCTTATTTGCAGTAAAATACAAGTTTATGACGTTATGGTTGAATACAACAATTAATTCCTATGCTCTATCTGGACTCCTCCATTTAATCAAGCACCTTTTAAATCTTTAATAAACTTTTCCGCTATCTCTCAATGGGGAGTCGGGTCGCGCTTCGTACCTCGTGTATAAATTCGATAAACAAATTGCAAGGTGCAACAATTCTCAGATAAAGATCCTTAATTTGTTTGAATTCCCAAACGTACTAGCTGCTTAGACATCCAAAGCGAAACTGCAAATGACGAATTAGACGAACAAAACACTTCTCAGGGACTGAAAGAGGTGACGAATTGAGCAAATTGACGAATAGAAATGAACACAAAAGATAGGGATTCTGCCGGGACCGACGAAAAAGTGACGAATTAAGCGAATTGATGAATTAAACGATGACGAATTAGACGAGTTCTACTGTAATAGTTTTTATTACAGACTCGTGGTCCATATCACAGACGCAATCATACAACACAAGAGCACATAAAATGGTTAGCCATACAGTAGCACATTAAAGAATCGGTGTTTGCACACGACCAACACTGAAGGAGCAAAACACTTTAACAGCACCCCAACTGTAGCGTCATTCACCCATCATAATACAGGGATCCTGTAGTATGAGAGAAATGAAGGCATTCTAACATCCAAACTTTGAGGTAAACAGTCAACAGCGAAAAAGATAAGTTAAATGGGGGTACACATTGGTGCTCACAGGCATGCAAACTGTTCCGATTAAGGTTTCAAATGCTTGCAACGCATTTATCATAAGATCGACAGCCAAATAATTTTCCTGACTTTCAAAGCAGGATGTGGCAATTAGCGTTTTACCAGTTCTATTTCTTACTTTTTGTGTGCTTGGTTTGTACACATCGCACACAGGACTTTTTTCACTGCACAGAAGCAATACTGATGAGATGCTAACAACGAAACAATGCACCAAGAACTATTGCAGTTGGTCACTATCAAACAGAAGCGTTGAATAATTGAGGAAAAATGAAGATTTGTAAAAAGCATTGTCAATATCACACTTACGAGTAGACATAACAGACTCAAACGCAGCTACTGACAAGATCTGTTTTGCACACAATCGCCGTCATAGTCAGCAAAGTGTCCTATGTCCATTTCATTGATCTAAGTCACACATAAGGTTGCTAGAAGTCCTTGAACGCGAACTACTGTCCTTGAATTTGCTATCACAATTGGTCATGTCCTTAACCCTTGAATAACACGTCACTGTCCTTGAGTATATTCTGGCTTCCTTGCAAATTCTTATATTGTGTTTCAGTAGCATTGTGCTACAATTTTGTGTTACACTTATAACACAGTGTAAGCAGCATTCGATATCCTTTGTTATTTTCTTTTGAAAATGACACCGTTTGCAGGTCAATACGAAACGCTACAATTAAACGACAGCAGACTTAAGCTCAAGATGCCGGAAACAAAATATCGTCCAGATCTTGATCGTACAGCGTTTAGTGCTATAATCCAAGTTCCAAATGAAGGTCAATGAGTGCATGAGATTCAAAGTCCCAGAAAGTACGTCTTGTGGACGTCGCATCTAGCTCCACCATCCTGCATGTCACCGGCTCATATGACGCCATCACAATTATGAGACAGCGACGTCTGCCATGGCTGGGTCACGGCCGTTGTGTGGGGGATGGTCACCTGCTCAAGGATACCCTTTACGGAGAATTCTGTGACGCGCCTCGTACAACTGGCAGACCCAAGCTGCGCTGAAAAACGTCTTCAAGCGTGACATGGCGAGCTTCCATATCTCTCCACAGTCCTGGGAAACACTTGCTGCCGATCGCGACAGGTGGCGTGCCTCTTTGAGTGAGGTTATTCATTGTCAGCTACAATTACACAGAAAAAAATGGACAAGCGCCAAGCTCATCTTCGTCAACGATGGGACGGGCCATCGTAGTAATAACGACGTTGCCTGAAGTGGGATGTTACCATTCCGCAGAGGTTGAACTCTGCATGAAACAATAAAAAAAATCATCATTTAGAGCACCAAAGCAGAAGCCATTTGCAACAGCAGCACCATCCACATTTTTACACGATTAAGGAGTTTAGATACATTTCTAATAAACACAGCAATCGACTACTATCGAGTAACTGGTAAAAGTTCGCAAAAGGTAATTTTATGCCCTCAGTGCACAACGGCGAAGTGCGTAGAGAGCTATGCGCTAAGTTTTGTGGTTCTGGACTGCACAGAGCAGTAGAATTGAAAGTTTTAATGGTATCTGAGGCACAGGTTTGATGCCCTACTTGAGGATTTTGCAGGGCGGTGAAATTCAGTGACAAACGCACATCGAGACCTCTGTGATTTACAAGCAACACGGAACATAAGCGACGTCGTAACTTGAAATCGCACAGTAATGGTTGTTTCTCAAATGTAGTGTCAAACTGTGACAACCAAAATCATCCAACTGATCAATGATCATACCGAATAAGTCGGTTACAGGCTGATGTTTGTTTTAAAAATGCAGAGACGAGACAATACACAGTCAATAAAATAAAAAGGTATCACCATCCACCATTCCACACAGGATTTTCACAAACACATAAGATACGAAGGCACAGCAGAGGGTGGTAACCTGCAGTTCCATTTATACCCGCCCTTTAAACTATAGCACTGTAAAAAGCTTGCTAAACAGTAATGTAATACAATTTTCTACAAACTGCAGCGCCCAACGTCTTGTTCAAAGTTGTATGAGCGCGGAAAAGTGTACACTGTCAAACACAAGAGCAATCTATCCATACGCAAAGTGATACCAGAATATCCACGGAGAGTTGGTGTAACGCAGAATTTTTTTGAAATGAGACCGCGTAAACGCTGTCACGGCGGCGGTGTAAATAATATTAAGATTGTGGCTACAGAAGGTTTAAGCGGGCTATCTGCGGAGGCAATGGTCATACCCCTCTTCCGATTTCTCAGCCGCTCAAATTGCTCTAGAAGTATCTGCAATAGCACAAGCATAAGCACGAGCAGATTCCTACCTATTTAATTACACATCCGTGCCACGCTCCCTAACTCGGCTGTAGAAGCTAGATTTGTTCGCATGTCGATTTTCATTATTAGCCGAACCACCATTGACTGTTGAACCATGGCAACCCTGCGAAAAATAACTCTGAAGCTAACCCCCTCGAACACTGCATTTTCAACGCTTTGAATGTAGGTCTTTTATCAAATCATCTTACACTTGCGACAACTTCCAGCATAGGCGAAAATCAACATCAAATAACTTACAGTTAACTAGATATGCTCTTCGCGCAATCTTTCCTCTACCGTTGTTAACTTCCCCACACTTATCTTTTCTCCTACAGATTGTGGTATGGGAACATAACCTATTGACGCTTCGCATGGTCAACGTGACCTTGCTTACATTGGCACAACCCTTGAGTTTCATCGCTGCGAGAATTTACAAATCATACATATCTCAATGCCTTACAACAAAATACAAGCATCAACAAATCGTCACCTTTTACCGCTAGAGAATCTTCAATAATGCTTTCTTCACTACCGGTAACTTTTCCAAGAAACTTTGTCTTCCTGCCAAAATGAAAATTTAGTTTATATTGAGTAGGATATGTACGAGTACGTCACTTTTACACAAAATTGAATTACGCTCTTTAAGTAACAGTCCTGCTTGTCCAGGACATGTTCAGTGTGGCCAACAAACATAATATTAAATTGCTAGTGTCATTAAAAACCAAATTGGAGCAGCTGATTTTTACTGAATGGCAGGCCATTTATTAAATTTAGGCAACTCAGCAAACATAAGAAGCCTGGTTCTGGTCGCGCGTCATTAGGATCTTCAGAAATTGCGTATTGCTTTTTTGTGTCATTAGCTGCCTTCGCTTCCAAAGTATCTGTGTATGCAACTACAGCCGCTAGGTCAGTGGTTCTTAACTTTTTTCCCTTATTACCCACGTCCGGTTGGGTCTGAATCTTCGCACCAGTTCTTTTGCAGAAGTTCTTACGTTCTCGAAAGCAAAGAGTATAATGAACAAATAGAATGTTTCAATTCAAAAGAACACGAAAAAACACGAAAATTTATACACGCAATGCAGTGCGACTTTGCGCTTGTTTTTTGATGCGAACAATGCAATATCAGGTTTAATTTTGGAGATTGTTAGATCTGACAAACTGTTCCGAGCTTTTGGCTTCGACCACGCAGAGTTCCAGAAGTCATGTAAATATCTGAAACTGCCTCATTTCTCTTGCCTCATATCCTTTTTTTCTACACTAAAACATTTTTAATGAAACAAAATAGACATATACATGCAGTATTATCATTTTACTTGCCAGCGTATGTGTAGCCGTATTATTAGCCTTGTTGAATGCCTATTGCATGTGCTTATGCTGCAAATGTACTTTTTAGTAACTTACATTTTTTGTTCGTTGCCTTGCAGATTTTATGTTTTTACTTTGTGGAGCTGAAGATGATCTTTCGTGCGAAATTAATATTCCAGTTTTAATAAACTGTGGTCTGATTTTTGTGGAAAACTTCTGTGAGTCGTAATGTGCAATGCGTGACGTAACAATACAACTCGTTTGCGTCTGCGAGATCTAGTGCGACCAAGCAGTGGTTTAAACAACTGGCTCAAAAGAAGAAGCGTCTGCGTACGAAGTTCATAGCTGCTTGAGTTTCGCAAACAAGGTTGGAATATTCAATTTGCTGCTTGAATATACTTTGAGAGAATTTGCTGAAAATTGCCAGAGATATGTTGCAGCTATAATGCCTGTCGCCCTGAGCAACGAAAGGGAGGGTCGAACCAGCAACCTCCGGATTGACACTCTCGCAGACAGCAATAAACAAGATCCACCGCTCGACCCCTCCACATTTGTGGCAACGAACTCAGCCACTTATATGTGGCGTGCACGCTTCACAAGTGTTTGTTTTGTCATGTTACAATATCAAATTTTGAAACAAAATTCAAAGACAAAGTTAGGGCNGCTGACTCACCCTAATCTTCAGCTGATGCCTAATTACCNACCTGCCGCCCCTATCATTCCCCACTGGTGGGTAATTCCCCGCAGAAGCACTGGGCTCGGTGTTGTACCTAGTTTTGCTGGTTTCCTTTACATTTACGGTGAAAGATAGAGGAAAACAGCAAAAGTGGAGCTAACTCTAGTAGCATGTGGCCATAGGCTACTCTGTGTGACGATGGGTCTTACTGACTCGCAGGCGTAGTGCAAATCAAAGAACGCATAAGGTGCATACGATCAAATACATATGAACCATTACACATGGACGGATAAGCGGAAATTAACTGACCAGGGTCGATTGATTTAAATCGATTGATTTAAATCGGGGATTTAAATTTTTATTAAAGATTTAAAATCTTCATTTTATGCTCGACACGAAAAAGGGGTTACGGTCATTTCGTTGAAAACAGTACTCACTGCAAACGAAAAAATAATCTTCCAAAGATTTCGTGGTAAGCTTTGTTAACTTTTACCGAAGCAGCATAATAGCCATTGCTCTGCTCGCACGCCACTCATCTTGCACGTGTGAAGTTAACAGTTCAAGAAATCAATGCGTGCTTTCATTTTTTTATTTCCAACCACACAACATAGAGATAACAAATTTTTAAACTGAGGTGGACGAGCTCAACTTATAAGACACAAGTCATAAACAAGTTCAAAACCGATCAACCGCTCTGCCAAAAGCTAAATATTCCCATAATATCCTTTGGCCCATTACTTACATTAAAGCCGGCATACAATCGTAGATTGAAATCAAAACCGTGCCTGATCTGTACAATAGTCAAACCGGTTGTTTTCTCTTGCAACACACAATTACGCTCATAAGTAACCGGTTAACACTTCAGCCAAATTATGTTCGTCATCAAATGCTGGTTGGAATTGACTTAACGTGAGTTTGCTTTCGCAAGAACACGCTTGAAGACAACAGCCATGGTTAATTTATTGTTCATTCAAAAATCGGACGCAGTGAGAGAAGAAGTATTGATCTGAGTGGAGGTCCACATGAGGTTCAAGTCGCTAGGATGCTGGTAACTAACGTCAATCACAATGATGACATTGGCAACAGCTGTACAGGCCTGATGACCTATTAAGCAATAATCAATGGCATAACTTACTTGTAATCCGAGACTTCTCAACTCTGCACTAATTTCTTCCTTCACAGCTTCAGAGATTTTGCAATCAGACAAATCCAAATCACCAACGAACTTTAAACAAGGAATCAATGAACGAGCTCCTTCATCTCCAATGTTGCTGTTGGAGCCAAGGTCGAGTTTTTTCAACTGGTTGAAATAAATAAAAAGCATGATTTTATAAACGATTTCAGTACCACATTCATGCAGCTTGTATCAAGGTCTGTATTTAAAATCATACATGGCCATTTACCAACCGTATTGTCAAAGCATCACCAATGGTGCACCAAGATGTCATTGACAACCTGACCAAAAGTTCTACAACCAGGTTCTCATGAGTTTCACTAGTGAGTAGTGACGTATCACAATGCTTCATTACTTGCAATACTGAAATTTGTTTCACAAAGATTAAACTCAGCTACTTCGTGTTTAGTCTCCAACAATCTCCCACAGATGAGTCCGACGCTTTCAGCTCCAAGATCGCATCTATTCAGCCCGAGTTCTTGGACTTGATCCAAACTTTGGATCAAAAATCTTAAGCCTTCGTCTCCTATTTTCTCATTGAAACTGAGATTGAGGCTTTGAATCTGTTTTCAAAAATGTTGCTGTCAATTACGTTATGAAACTATCACAACAACGTAAGATGGCTGACAAGAAACTCTAAAATACGCAACAGGGACGATAATTTGAGAAAAATTAGTTCAACGCTGGGTTTAGTTTTTCGGTCATACACCGAACATCTTTTAAATGACTGAATAAAATTATGTTAATTCGTTCATAACGACCGAAAAGATAGACTAGTGAATACTGTTGTGGCGAGTTTTGAAACGGGACAAATGACCGAAATGTCTCGGCGAAAAGAATCCCAGATTCAACGTCACGATCACACGTCTTAGACGAACCGCTTCCCCGTTCCAAAAATTAACTTACTTTATGTTTGGTCTCTGCCAACCTTTCACTGATGAGTCGGACGCTTTCAGCTCCAAGAGAACATTCTACCAACTCCAGCTCATTGATGTGATCCAAACTCTTCGTCAAAAACCTTAAACCTTCATCTCCAATCTTCTTGTTGTAACTGAAGTTAAGAAGTTGAATCTATTCCAAAACATGTACCTGTCAGTTACGTCAGGAAAATTTTGATACAATGTAAGATGGTTGGCAAGAAGATCTATGACACAGCGGGTAAAGTATCTAAGAGAATCATTTCCGTGGCACTTATCGACTAGTTATTGAGTCACAGATGAAGTTTTCTCCGATCATACAATCGACTTACTTCATGCTTCGTCTCTATCAGTCGTTCACTGATGAGTCGGGCGCTTTCAACGCCAAGATCGCAATCACACAGTCTCAATTCTTTGATTTGATCCAAACTTTTGACTAAAAACTTCAGACCATCATCTCCGATTTGCTTGTTTGAACTGAGTTCGAGGAGTCGAATCTACATCGAAACAGGCTGGTCATGAGATTATGAATGCAACATCCGGAACAAAAATAATGCAACATGTAGCAATCAATGTAACATTTCGTATGACGCATTAACAACTTTCACTCGTTGCATTCGGCGACACTTACATGGTGTTTCGTTTCAACAAATCTCTGAGACAGTTTTTTCATCATGTGAGGAGTAATGTTGCCCGTAAACAATGTCAGCTCATCAGAAATCTGAGGAAGAACTTCCAAAACACTCTCAAAATCTTCATTATTGAAAGACTTCCCATCGAGGTAGAATGTAGAAATTTTCTTTAAAAAAATAACGAAAAATTACGTTACTGTTTAAACTTGTTAATCATGGCCATCGAAAATTAACCACTACTTGCACACTGTTTTTTTTTAGCTGAGACATTTTGGTCACTGGAACATTTCGGTCATTTGTCTCACAGTTGTATTAAAACTCACTGTAACAGTGTTTTTTAGCCTATATTTTCAGACATTCTGACCGAAATGACTTAATTTTTTTTCGGTCATTTCAAAATCATTTCGTTCTATGACCGAACAAAAACAGCTTGCACAGAATAATGATTTCTATCACAAAGTTCATCGACTCCACTCCGTTTCAAGGTCTGTTTGAAACGCATTTGTTCTGGCCACTGAATGGCTACCAACCACGTTAAATGCAAAAAAACTGGCAAATAAAACTTATTTGCAGAAAAGCTGCCATTGCCTAAGTCGATTTGGCACTCGTTACGAATGTAGTTTTCTTCCTTTCAACAGGAATTCATGTATCGGTTTTCAGCATTGCACCATGAACTGCATAGATGTGCACGTTTCAGCAACAAAAATGTCAAACAGTATTACATCCAAGTTCCAACCAATGGAACTGCCGTTTTTCCGTTTCATATTTTTTCTGAAAAAACGCCAGGATGCTCCAATAATGACTCCAAGTGCGGCCTAGCAGCGGTCTGAAGAACTGGCTCAAAAGAAGAAGGGCGGCGGTAGCTCAGGGGTACAGTGCCCATCTCTCAATCAAAAGTTTTTTTGATTGAAACATGACCGCTGTGTGATCCACCGCGGACCTGCCTGTGCATGGAGCATTCACCTGAACCCCACCAGCCAGATGGAAAGTCAGGTGTCGGCCTATCTCTAATTGCCGTCACCCCGTGATTAACAACAACAAGAAAAAAAACAGAAACTTACCAGGGTATTCAGACGGGATGCCTCCAAGCAAAAACGTTTCATTGCATTTCCCGCAAATTTGCAATTGTCTACATCCAGTGTGCAAGGTGTGGGGATATATTGGAGAATAAAAAAAAGATTGGAGACATCGCTTGGAAGCACAGTGCCAGAAAGAGAAATGTGACAAGGAAAAACAGGCGCAAGTTTGTCGATTAAGTCTTGATCGTTGGCCTCATGTATCCAACTACAAACAAATTGTATTTTCTCAAATTTCGCTTCGGTCTGACTGCATTGCTTTAAATAGGATGCAGCAGCATTTGTCAGCAATTCTTTTCTTTCCTTCCACTGACTTGCTTTGTTGCGAATGTTTGTCGATTGACTAAGTAACTTCATAACACGGGCATTGCAAAGTCCGTAAAGGCACTGCGCTACCACTTCCCAACGGTCATCGGATAGACCCTCAAAAACTTCTTTGAACTCATTTGCAGAGGCAAGCAGCATCAGATAAACTGCAACGAAGAACTCCTGCCAAATAAGGTGAGAGAAGTAAATTCTTTTGTCTCCATTCAATATTGTCTGCGCGATGCCGTCAGAATTGTCAACCAACGATGTGCTCAGAAATGACTGAACAGTGATTTCATCCAAGTCAACTTGTTGGAAATCAACTTCTCCAAACACTATTTGCTTCTGACGAAATCCATTCCAGGCCAACTTGGAAAGTTGAGCAATCTTGGGGTTTTCCCCTCTCAGCTGCTCTCCGCGTGAATACTTGCCACAAGCTGAGGAAAGAACCTTGGTCATGGACACAAAATCTGTATCACTGCTATTTTCCATGAGGTAATGAATAGTTAAAATAAAATTGACTGGGACGTAACAATAAGCAAATACAGTTGCATTTTTTTGAAGCGTTTCTTGAACTTGCTTGTATTTATCACAGCAAATTTGAATGCCAAGTTCATTTTGGGCTTCTTCGTCCAAGCCAAGTATTTCAACCACAAACTTAGGCTTGTGGTTGATGTGGAGATGATACAACTGGTTGGGCCGTGACGTCACAATTATTCGAGCATACGGCAACAACTTCCCATTGATGAGATTTAGCAGAAAATGAAGAGGCTTTGCACGATCATAAATGTTTACCACAGGAGCTGGAGCTGTCAAATTATCTACAGCAGCTTCATCGAGACCATCAAGGGCAATGACAACATTGCGATCAGTGGAAATTTTATGCAACCACCAATCATCCGAGTCTTTTGAGTGCTTCCATTGTGGAAGAACCCCTGACAATAAAAACTGAAGAAGAGACGCTTCTTTTTGAAAGTTGATGTTTCTGATGAAGACGAAAAACAAAAATGTCACTTCAGCTATCATCTGCCCATGAACGAGCTGATCGACCCACTTCTTCATCGATGTGGTTTTCCCAATTCCAGGATTGCCAATCACTGCTACTACATTTCCATGCCTTGCAATATAATCTGTTTTTTCCTCTTCCGATTGAAAAGGTTTGCTTTCGGCTTCTTTTTGTGCATTCTGTTTGGCAAGATCCAACATTTCTTGATCGGTGATATTACCATGAGGTTGTTCAAACATTTTCGTAAAATCTTTTCTGCGGCAATAATGACCCGAGTCGTCATATTCGGAGTCAAGCGTTTTAGGAGTTCGTAAAATCTGGAGTCGTACAGGGCGCAACGATATCTCATGACAAGCTGGGGACACGACCGTCTTGCAGTCTCTTTCTGCTTGTTGGCGACTTTTCTGTTTGAGGTCTTGGTCTGAGGAAAAAAGAAATGTAGTGGTGAGCCTTGTTGGAAGTGAAACCGTTCATGATTTTTAAACACTAACCCATGAAGGGTCCTTGTGTGGATGCAGAAATGTTATACATTGCAGATTGCAGCTAGCAAACAGGGTACGCCAGGGTTTTCATGCGACGCCAGGGTATTTATGCTTCGCAGCAGACTAGCATTTGTCAGGATTATTGACATAGTACGCCGAGTTTTTCTTCGAACAGGATACCATGCTTTTCGTCACGGCCGACACGCTTCAGCGCTGTATATGCATGACTGCTTAGTCGATTGGTTATCTGTGCAAATTTAGCCTGATATGCCGATTAAGCTAAATCTGTCCGATTTAACTAAATATGTCCGATAAGCTAAATATGCGTCGATTTAACTAAATCTGTGTATACGCGCCGATTTAAGTAAATCTGTGCAGAATTAGCTAAATATGCGCCGATTTAACTGTATCTGTACAGATTTAGCTAAATGTGCGTCAATTTAACTAAATCTGTGTAGACATAAGTACATCTGCCCAATTTAACAAAATCTGCGCAGATTTAGCTAAATGTGTCCGATTTAGCTGAACCTGTGCAGGTGTAGCTAAATCTGCACCAATTTCGCGAAATCTGTCTTATTCACCAGTTTTTAATGCTAAATGTGTCCGATATAATTTTTTTACGAACAGCGCCCTATACCTGTAGGCAATACAACGCAGAACCATTCTTCTTTTTCTGAAGCCTTAACAAAATTGTTTCGAGTATCAGTTCTCACGAATATCCAAGTTTCCAGTCTTGGTTTCGACGATTGGTTTAGCTTAGACTTAATTTTGCCTCTACAGTTCCAGACCTGATACTACCACTGGCAAGCACACATGCACGCAACCGCACATAACACGACGTCTCACGTTCGCTTTTCATCACACGAACTGAATGGCGGGCAGGACCCGGCCCGTTTAATGGTAGTTGTCCACTGCTAGGCAATGATGGGCGAACTTCAATGAAATGTGGAAAAACGCACACTGCAGTTCAGCCTTCAGGCTATGGTCCGAAAATGCCAGGCATCGTTTAGAGGAAAAAATTCAAAATCATGGTTTTATTGCATTAACATTCATTTTATAAGTGCTCTGACTAGAAACAGGCTAATCGAAAATAACAGATTTCACTAAATATATCTGCGGCCTTTGCTCGATCTATATCGAAAATAACAGATTTCACTAAATATATCTGCGGCCTTTGCTCGATCTATCAGTTTCTCGTTAAGTGGTTTCCAGACAAACTTTCTAAGCGTTTTGATAAAATGCCCTAACAAATCTAGGTGTTGCTTGAACTTAATGTATACTTATGTCATTAAGTTCGAAAACCAGCTGGAATCCACTGATCCATGTGAACTATACCTTCAATAAACATAGGTGGTGATTTGTCGTTCATCTGTTTCGCCGCGTAAGACTGTGCTGCAGCATGTTCACCAACAGCAATATTTTGACAGTTGACGATGTTGATGGTTGAACCAGGAGGTTGGCCTAGCAACACAGAGCAGTATGTATGAAACGCTAAGCACTGGCGAAACAAAGCCCGTTGCTAAGCGGGCAGGAAAACAATCAAGGATGTCTGAAAATGAGCAGAAAAAGGCAATATTGAGCGATCCGTTCAGTAGGATGTAGTGGAGACTGGAGACACAACACACTTAAGTCTGATGTTGACAGTTTACAGTTGTCAACCATAACTCCTATTTTAAAGGATCCCAGGGAGCTGGAAAAATTTAACAAGTTTTTTTT
>JGI24158J21664_10006439_pt1 | contig 15477 bp, 8 predicted proteins | sample Ectturendosymbi3_FD_21664 | JGI IMG/M metagenome (IMG submission 21664)
GAAACGTTTGCAAGATGTCAGTTGTATCGTTTGCTTTGGCCGTAGTATTTATTATAAGGCTATTTAGCACTTCCGCTTTTCGTGTACCAAAAATGATTTCGAAAATGGATGCTTGGCTTAACGCAGGCTCCTGGAGTCCATTTAGAAAAAAAAACTGAATGCTGTGCGCTTGGAAGTTGCTTCAATGCCGGATCTTTTGTCATCCCTTTCTGAGCATTTCAAGTCCTATCTTCTTCCCAGGTCCACCCAGTCATTTACAACGTGGGGATCAACGAAGAACAAACACTGGCCGAGAAGTTCGGCAACACCGGTTTGCAAGAGTACCTGAACATGGAGGCGCTCAAACGAACATTGAGCTACCACGACTCGGTGAGGACCGGACTGCAACAGGCGACGAACAGTTGAACTTCGGCAGCGACTGCAAGACGTCGCCGCTATAGGTTTCCTGATGCGCATGCGTACTTTCACTCCTCTCACTGCGTTCATGGACCTTCTGCCTGATTTCGCCCTTTTTGAGTTTCGCCTCCTACGCTTCACTCGCTGCTATCTTTTGCTTTATCCTGACTTGAATGGAGCTCAAGCTAAAAGTGTGAGATCAGTTGCGCAAGGTCTACTGGTTTGTTAAAGTTGCCGAATTTTTTATGTTTACCTGCGCTCAAAGGAATTATCCATCTGTAGTTGGGAAACCGCTCACGGCGATTTTCTTGTGTAATTCACCTCAAAAGTTTGCTTAGCGTTTAGTGGATATTTGGATTGCGCGATGCTGGGACAAGGCTGATAATGTATTTTTTATTTGGACATAATTTCAGCATGTTCACATTCAGTTCTCTGCAGTAATCGAGTCGCAAAGTCGGACCCATGCAGTTTCGCGTCTGACACGAGCAAAACAGGAGACAAAACGTTCGTGAAATATCTTTGATGTGTCCGTAGAACTGTCCACATGCAGTGCTGCAGCAAACATCTCATCACCACTCGGTTAACTGCAGAGCTGCGCCTCGAATAAAAACTCGTATCCGTCGTGTATCGTCCATGTTAGTCGCAAATGACGGAAGACCACTTTAAATCATACGTTGCGCAACTGTGCAAGACATTTGCCGTGGTTGTTTTGCAGGTTAGGGACTTGTGTCCGAACTGCTTGGAAGAAAGTTTGTGCAACGCCCGCTCGTTCATGAACGACCTCCCTCACTCCTCCGACCGCCGCAAGTCGTCCCAAGACACGAGCGTTGCTTTTCACGAAAAGCGCTCGATCGCCGAACTGATGGGTCTGCTCTGGAGGAACGTCCACTCGAGAAGAAACAAGAACGTCGAGATCATCCAAATTGCCAGTGACGTAAGTTTTGCGTCTAGTTCTGCCGCGAGGTGGCGTGAATGCTCCCGCTCTTCGTCGAAGCTGCGAATCTCATCGACGATGCTCTTCTGAAGGCCGGGTGTCGCTTCAAAGCAGGGACTATGTTCAAATTTAACTGTAAAGTTTATGCCGCGATGAGGTTGCACGGGGTTCTAATCATCACTGCATTCCAATCTCCAAACGAAGACACGCATTTTCTGCTAAAATTGCAGTTTTGTGGTAAACAACGAAATTGTTGGTTGACTTGATACGCCAAAGCGCTTGACAGGTGTTTACATATTAACCTGGGGGATGCGGAAACAGCCGAGACACCCGTGAAATGTAGGATTTTGACTTTTAGCTGAAAAAGACGCTCGGAGGTCACCTGCCTGTTCAAGCTGTTGGCCGACAGGGAGGTTACTGACGTTCCAAGTAATCGAATATTTTTTAACCTCGTTGTCTTCGATGTCTCGTGGTCATTTCGCGCATTAACGTTTTGGAACATTTTCACCACGCCTCAGTTGAATTAAGATTAAGGTGTTATTACGCGTTGTTGTTGACTCAGGTAAAAAGCGCTGCTCTTCAACTATCGCTCGTTTCGCCTCGAACGAAGCGTCACCTCAATGTAATTCTAATTCTTTTGCACTTGAAGTTTTCGAGATGCCTTCGGGATGTCGCGCTTGCTAGCCGCGTGATGACCTGTTCCAATATCTCGTACATTACTTCTGACCCCGGATTGCCGTTCGTGCGACGCTGTGGGTGACGGGAGCAGGACATGGCGCTGTCGCGCTTGTCCAAGTTAAAATGCAGTGTTGGCACCTTCTCCCTTTTCTTGGCATTTATTTTCTCTTGTCAGGGAAATGGGAAATGGCTGTCTTGTCAGGGAAATGGGTTCGAGTGTTCAGCACATCGCGGAAGTCAATCTCTTTCAGTGCGTGGCTGTCAGACTGTCAGCCTGTCGCAGTCTTGCACCTGGACAGTGGCTGATTGCTGCAATCGTTGGTTTCGAAAAAGTTCATGGGTGTTCGTGTTGAGCAGACCGGCGCAAGCTCTCTGCTCAATTAACGCTTTCAACGTTTCTAAAAGCTCCTGATGCGTTCTGCCTTTTTTGATATGTTTGTGAGCAAATTAAAACTTGTGTCGGGCGTATTACGGAAGCACTTTACAGCACGCTGTTCGATGGAAGAAAAACAATTCGAAGGCCCTAAACACATTTTAGAAGCGAAGTCCTTTTGGAAGTTGTTTTGACCCTGGACCTGTTGCTGAGAGTGTCGACCTTTTTTTAATCGACTGCGCAACCGCAGGTCGACTGGCTTGTGGAGAAACTACTGGCGTCGATGCATTGGCAGGGAGCTCTGCGACCATTGCCAGAGCGCCATTAGATCTGTAGGAGCAAGACACGCGCAGTTCTCACACGCGCAGTTCTCAACAACTTACTGTCACCCAATGCTAATTGTTTGCTGCCAGTTGAGCGTGAATTTTCATCGACGACGCTTGGCTTGCAACGTTTTCATGTTTTGGCAAACCCGGTTTTGTGATCGATTTTAACAGATATGCCGTCGTCTCAGCGCAGTGCGCGTGACCAGCTGCAAAAGCGCTAAAGACCGGACAGCGATGTCGGTCACGCTCGAGCAGGTGCACATCCTCGCCAGCGAACATCGCTTGTCGCGCTCTGTCTTCAACCAGGCGCTCAACTGCATGAGGAGGTCGGTGGAGTCAGTTGCTGGTTGCGTTGCTACTCGTTGCTATGCACGATCTGCCCGGTTTTCTTTTTGCAGCGAAGGCACCAGACTCCACAACACTGCGAAAAACGTCGGCATCCAGAAGTATGCCTTCACCTCCATGCAGCTGCTCACTTTCCCGAGGCAGTACCGGCCACCTGAGGGGACATTCGGAAAATCGGAGTCGTAATGGCGGCGCGTCGGGGACCCAACACTGTCGCTTGCGCAGCACCGAAATGCTATTCTAGTTCATTGACAGCCATCTATTCGCAGTGTCTCGTTGTGACGAAGCAGTGTTCTAACGCCAGTCTACTACGCTTTAACGCTTGTCTTTGCGGAAGACTATCGTGCAATGTGGGTCGCAAGTTGAAAGACACAATTGTGTCCCGCGCCTTAAGCTTGAAGATCGTGTAGTCCTTTCCTGTGCAAAGCGTTTTCCCACTGCTCTGCAGTAGCGAGCACAAAGAAGTGGAACGTTACCTTCAGAATTGATATGTTCTGAACGTGGAACCAGTGTTCGTTTTTTTTTTCAAAACTCAGCCTATTTTCCGCCGTTTCTTATCCCTAAACCTGTACAAGTGTTGTAACCAGGGGAGTCCAAGGGGCCATTCCCCACAAATTTTTAGCGTACAGTGTTTATCATGATCTGGTTTCCGGATCGGACTGGATTTCGAAAAAACTGTAAGGGATCAGATCTAGATGTCCAAACTGTGTTGATCACTACAGTCAAATGTTTAATCAGAGTTTTTTCAGATATACACCGGATCGCATCAAATATTTGGACAGTACTATCCGATTAGGATCGGAGTGGATTACACAATAAAATTATTTGATTAGGATTGCAAAAATCACTGCTCCCTTCAACACTGATATCAAGTCATTTTGTGCTTTGAGAAGCGGTGTCCCAAACAAAAATACTGTAGCTCGCCTAAGTCAAACATTTTCCCCCCCCAAAAAAAATTTGGGCTGGCTACGCCACTGGTTGTACCGTTCCCGTGCCGTGGGTTTGGTGTCGTAACGTTGTGCTAGGGAGACGTGTAGATTCACCAACGTTCTGTATTCTGCTGGAATAACCGTGCAAGCAGCTTCATTCTCAACGGATGGGCTCACTTTTTGTTTCGCCTTTTCCCCCGGCAATTCATCCTTGCTTATTTGATCTTCTGATGCTGCAGTAATGTTTATCGCAAGCGTTGTTTGCGTTCGAAAACATTCGTGGGAGCCAGTTTACGCTCATACTTCAATCTGATAGTAGATTTATACGTGTTTGTCAGAACCAGGTTTTCAGTTTACGGGTGCGTTTCACGCGTATCCGTCCTTGTCAACCTGTGCTTTGCATCGATTACTTCAGTCCTGAGAGAAGTACAGTAACAGCAGGAAGGTAGTGCGTCACTCGGCAAATCAGCTTCACTGTATCGCACACAATACAAGCGAGTAGAACATGAGGCTCGCAAGTTTGACTATTTTTGCCTGCTCCAATCCTGGCAGCATCATTGGCCAATTGCGTCATATGCTGAGATGACATGTCTAAATTCATGAGTCATGTCTCAATCAGAAATTAACGTTCGAACACATTTGATGGATTTAGTTTGTTAGATTACATTTTTCATAATAGTTTTGGAAAGTATATGCACATCGATACACTAAAAAGTAATGTTTAGACAAAATGTCTCCGATGATTTAATCACGATGTCAGAATATCCGACGACCATTCTACTGGCAGTACCAGGAAAATATCTGGTACATGACCTGGGTGGCACCAGCACTATCTCAGATCATGGACCTTGTGCAACTTAGAATGGAATCTAAAGACATTGAGAATCACTCAGCTTCGGAATTATTTCGACTACGGTCCTCGCGATCCTTCCAAGAGAGAGACAGTGCGTGGAGAGTAAAATTCATGTAAGTCTTGTTTTCAGCGCAGGACTTAACTGCAAGCCAGGTATAGCTGATGCTAGGTCCCCCTCCCACTGTTACGAGGAAAATATGGAAAAGCGTTAGTCAATTGGTGCACAGCCGAAAATGTCGATATTGACACGCTAAAAGTAGGTCAATAAAAAATTATAAATCATTACTAAGAGTGCCCCACGCTGAATGCGCTTTGTTGCTTCCTTCGACGCAAAGGCGTTCAGTGACAGGGAATTGTGGAAATCTTGCTTGGCTGGCGACGGAACTGGTTTAAACTTCCCTTATGCTGTCATTATTGAAATACTTGCAAAAACCTACAACCGTCGAATCCAGTAAGGCTCAACAGAGCCCAGTAAACAAGGTTTTTTCCTGGCCTTCATAAAATCATGTAGGAATTCATTAAAATTTGTTTGCCCAAGTTTGTCACTTCTAATGCAGCAAATGCTTAGTGAAGGCAACCTCTCCTGGTGCATTGCAACCCTTTCATTCATTTTAAATTTTTTGACTCTTGAAAATAGCATTTTTCCTGAGCAGTTAGTAACCATCAAGCCAAGAAATAAAAGGCGTCGCCTGGTTGGATAAACTAAAATCCACTGCATGGCATGGCATCACACTGTAATGTATGGCATCAGACCCGAACGCGTTTTTGTCATTTTCTTGCTGTTAGCCTTTTCTTTGGGGTAGAGTTTTTTTATTGATCGCATGAAATGCAACGGATTTGTTTTATGAATATTGGCGGCAGGCCGAAGCTTGAATAATGCTTTTTGTCGGGGCGGTTGCGGTGAACGCTGTTGCCCAGGAGCGCTACGACGATCCACTCAGTGGCCGTGGATCGAACACCCAACCTTCCACTTCGGAGGCGGACACTACCACTGAGTCATCGCGCCCAGAGCGGAGTTCTGTGGTTGCCAGTTGGCAAAGTGACTTTTGCTTGCTATTCAAGCTCGTTAAGATTTGATATTCGTAGCATGGGAGCAGTGCAGTCTAAACTTGCGCAAGTACTCAATAGAATATGATTTCTGAATGATTTTGTTGAAGAAAATTACAATAGAAAAATTACACCTAAAAACACCAAACGAGCTTTATAGAAGAAGCAACTATGTTTTATTGCAGGCAGGGGCCCGGCGATGCCCCGGCGCGGCATTTTTCTGGGGGGCGGCACTTTTGGTTAAAAAAGGAATAGGAAATGGTCCACCTGGTTGTGGGTGTGCGGCTCGCCCCGGGGCGGCGCTTCCCCATGTCGGGACCCTGATTGTAGGACAATGCTGCTAGCCCTGCACATAGCTCCTGTGTGCAGTACAACCTTGATTAGGTGCATTTCTGATAGGAACAGGTACTGTACAAGTTCTTTCGCCTGATTCACACGTAACGATCGGCACGAGTCAGCAAACACAGGACGAACAGGGCTCTCACTTATAGCGATTTTGTCCCTAGATTGGAACTTTTGACCCATTTTAAGGATTTTCCGAAAGGTTTGAAAATGTCTAAAATGAATCATTTCAGTTTATTTTGCATATAACGTTTGGTTCTATTCGGTGTTGCCAGATGGTTTTCACCTAAACCTGCTAGATCGTATCACGAAAAACTGCTAGATCGTATCACGAAAAACTGCTAGATCCTGCTAAAAACGATGTCACGAATTTTCAGCTAAAATCTGCTAAAAATAGTAAAATTCTGCCAAAAAGCTGCTATTTTTGAAGTGTTTAAAATAAACTTGTAAAGTTATGTTTCAACGTTTGGTCTTGCACTCACTATCAAATCAATGGACCAGACATTAGGCCTACGACTTCCTGGCGCAACTGAACCTCCTGGAGAAATCATGTGTCGTGAGATAAAAATATATTCTGCCAATGTGGTCATTTAAACCTAGTGCGCTCACTAAGGACAGAAGCAATCATTTAGGCTTCACCAAGCCATCCAGTTGGTTGTTATTATGGTGCATTTATCTTCTTGAAGCAGCTCAGCTGCGCCATAATAGAAATTCCAATGGTGATAGTAATGGTATATTTATGCATCCAAATTATTAAAGGCAGCTAGTCAGGGTTGCCAGGTTTCAGGTTTCAAATTTCAGAAATTTGGTCCCAAATAGCACTTGTTGGCCCCAAAATTTTTGTTTGGCCCTTTGGCTCTTTTTTGGCCCTTTTCCAGGATACACTGGCCCCTTACAAGAATTAGCTCTGACCACTCCGGATCCTGTCTGAGAAACCATATTTTTTCACTTTTTTGACTAATTCATTGCAGATTTTCACCAAATTCCAATATTTTGAAGGTTTTTGGTTACAAAATTTTGTTAGGATCCTTAGAGTTTCTGAGTTAAGTAAAAGTGAGCTCATCACAATACCTGTTACTTGCTGCAGTTGTGGAGGTAGCAGTGAGAACTGTTACGTTCCCTAACTTAGGGCCTACTGTTTTTCAGGTGGCGCACGTGTTTGTTGGTTTTGTTCAGATTTTTGTTGCATTAGCACTTATCGAAGGATGATAAATTTATCTCAGTTCATGGCTACACATGGAAATGAAGTTGTACTCTTACGATCTTTCATCACGTACTTGTTTTGCTGTTGCGCTACAATTGTGATTGAGAAACATTGCCATATAATAAATTGCTAAGTATGGGTTCATACGACTTTGTAACTGCTGATAAGCTTCGAAAAAATGGTTGGCCCTTTTTTGGTCCCATGTCTTATAATTTGGCTTTTTTGGCTCTTTCAAGACTAGATTTGGCCCCTTGGCAAAAAGTAGATCTGGCAACCCTGCATCTAGTTGTGCCTGGTTGTCTTCGTGTTGCCCAATAAAAATGGTCAGAAAGAAGGTAAAGAATTTTTTGATGAAGAAGGTGTAAAATTTTTCAATTTCATCTCTAAAAATATTTGAATAAGAGCTGATGATGCCAACATCATAGGCGAAACATATACTCTGTAAGATATTAAAGTGTCTGATTCTTTGCTGACAAAGGACTTCTTTCCATAGACATTGCTCTAAAAATGTTGGAACAAATATTTGACCAGGAATTTGTTACCTGCTAAACCTGCCGAACGTTTTTCAAAATCGTACTAGAAAATCAACAAACTGCTAGATTAAAAATTTTAAGCAAACAGTGAGAAACATTTGCTAGATTTAGCAGCAAATCAGCTAAATGGCAACACTGTTACCACGTCGTGAAGTTACAGTACTTGTTATTATGACGTAATTATCTGCTTGAAGTAGGTTGGATGCGTCACAATAAAAACTCGAAATGATGGAGGCAGCTTGTACCAGGCCCTGCCCATTTCAAAGCGTTATCAAACAAACAAAGTATTTTTTGATGAAAAAGAAGGAAAAGTTAAAAGATAATCACCAAAAACTGTTCATACAATTTTTTGTCAGGTATTTGTTACCTGCTAAAACGTTTTCAAAATCCTACTAGAAAACCAGCTAGCTGCTAGATTGAAAAATTTCCAGCTAACAGTGAAAAAAACCTGCTAGATCTAGCGGCAAAACAGCTAAAATGGCAACACTGGTTCTATTTTTAACACTTGTCATGGCGCTCCACTTTTATGCAGCACCACCACAGATTTTGGAATTTTTAAAATGTAAAACAGGGATTTTTTGGTACTGTTTCAGGGTTTTTTGAGTTGCATTTGTGAGAGCCCCGAGGACGAAGCCAACGTGCTTTGAGTTCGATGACACAATAGCCAGCATGCGACGTGACCAACGGTCATATTGAAATTCATGGAAACTCGTTGGAAGACCCTGACGTTATCAAAACGAAAACTGATTATTTCAGAGGTCACCAAACTTTTTGATCCGAGGGTCGAATTGGCGACTGCCTGGCCACTGGAGGAACGGATACAGTGCGATTTACCTAATTGTAATCTATGCTAAAATAGGTTGTTATAATGTATTGTAGTACAATAATACCAATAAAATCACATCATTTTGTTTACACTTTTATTTAATAAAAGTTGTATATACCAATGAGATAAATGCAACGGTCCACAGTTTTGAACAAGCCTTTCAAAGTCTGGAGTAAAACTTGTAGTTTAAACTTTCATAATTGCTGTATATTTGCATCTGACAAATATGGGCAAAGTATTTGGGGGGCCGGATGCGGCCCGCGGGCGGTAGTCCGACCAACTCAGGATTAGGTAAATAACACTAAACTTAAATAGTAATTAAGAGAAGACATATATTTTTGATGAATATTTATTGAACTGATCATATACCGGCAATTGACTCTACGCATACCCAAAACCGTCGCCAGAAAGTTTTCAATAGAGGGGCTTTGCGTTTGTGCGGGGTGTTTGACATTCTAAAGATTGACAAAAACTCTACTGATTTATTGTGTTTCATGTTTCAATTTGGGGGGCTTGGAGCTTTGTTTTGGGGGGTAAGCCCACCAAGCCCCTCCGTAACGACGGGACTGTACATAGCACAGTTTTCTTCAGGCCCTACGCTTGAGCCTACATAGCCTATTGACACACCCGGCGCTGACCGTACGTACAGCATCTGCAGTACATCCCAATGCGTTTATCACTAATCGGCTTCAGCTTGTATTCTCCACAGCAAAGCGCGCGACACAGCATTTGAAGTTCAACAACTTAATAACACTTTGGTATTTAGATCAACGAAGCTTGGTGAAAGGTAGGCAGCGCGTTACCTCTATGGCGACTGATTGCTTAAAACCATTCATTGAGGTCTGCACACCTTAAGCAGAGTTCCTACGGAGTCTTGGTAATTTTCCAGTCTGGAATAAATTTTTTTGGTGTGTTGGAATGGAAAAACGAAATAATATTCCAGATTTGATTTTTTCACATGCGTTTTGATAAAATTTTATTCTGATATTTTTGATCACATTGAGAATTTTACTTTGATCGTATTAACTGTTATAGTGCCTGTATTCGACATGGGTACCTCATTCGGAAACGTTATGAAAAAAAATTCGGAAAAAGTCTGGAAATCGATATTCAAAATTGTGTAGGAACCCTGGCCGCTGCAAGGGAACAGTTTGATGTTTTGCACAAAAAAATGGACAAAATAATTGCAATAAATTGCTTTCGTAAAATAGTTCGGTGCATTTGTAGGAAATTCGGCAGTAAGTGACTAAACATTGCAACCGCAGCGACACAAAATTCATAACCCAGCTGTGTTTTGTATCAAATTGGTTCAGTTTGCATTGTGCCAATAGTAACACCATTAGCTCACAAGCGATGTACTTTTAGATGCTGTTGTGATTTGCTTGCTACGCGAGATCTTGAAATTTTCACTACGACACCACGTTGTTTCAAATTGTTTCATGCAATGAAGGCAAATGAGCAAAGACGAGTTCATAGCAACGAAAATTCGCTGTCTAGTCGTAACAAATGTCCCACGACAATCTCAATCCGTGAAGGAAGTCAGGCAGGGGAACAACTTGTCCTGCTTTGCAGAGAACTTGATAAAATCAGCTATTGCCATGCCAAAAGGTTTTGACAAAACTACCAACCCCACCAAGTGTCTTCTATGCACAATCGGCACAAGCGTAGTCCTGCCGTCTCACAGTCCCCAGTGTGGGCAAGTCGGAATACCGTGCGCGTGGCACTTTAACGTCCATTACTCCACATCGCGAGTGTCCAAAATAAGTAGCCACCTCGTCATTCCGTGGTAGGAAGATCGACCAACTTCTTTGAAACCAGCTGTTTTGAGAGCTGCATAACAATTTCTCACTCCAGTGTCGACCAGAACTTGAGGGCATTCCGTCAGTTGCACCAGGTAGGTGAAAAAGTGCACCGTTTCCTGTTGTAAAAACTTTATTGACCATCGCTATGTGGGCACAGCCATAGGTGGGAGGCGAGAGATTACGGTAACCTTCCGCAAACAAAAGTTTAACAAAATGTGGGGCAACTTTCAATTTGTCCTAATTGCCTAAGGTTTTATGCAATTAAGCAAAAACTTTTCTTAATTAGTTTGCACAAGATTATTTTTAAGGCAGACAACCTTATTGAAAATCTCCTTTACCAGAAAGCAGACACTGTTGCACTGCTGACGCATTCTGATTGCGCGTGAGGTCTTTAAAAAACAAACAAATAAATGCTTCTCTTTTTGTGGTTCAATGGGCCGGCTTGAATGCCATTACATTTTTCAGGCAAAAGTTCAAAATGTTGGAGAAAGTCTTCCTTGTTTACTGTTTTTCCGATGACTGTGGCTAACACATTTGCAGTAAAAGCAACGTAAAAAGCTGAGCAAAATCCGACGTTTGCAAAGGAACTCAAACAAGACTGCAAAATGATTACCGGAATCAACGTCAGCATTTCTTAAAGAAGCAGGAACTGAAGCGCAGACCTTTTTTCTGCATATCAAGAAGCGTATTTTCGTTTCGTTTTGCAGTTAGATGTAGATCAAAATATAACGAAATTTGTGGCTAGTGTACTATAGCCAACTACTCTTGCAGCGAAATCGACTTAACAATAGAGAAGTGAGCGCTGTACTGACAATTGGAACTGATGTTTTAGATTTAGAACGACTGAACCAAGCAGCTTATCATGCTGGCGATGCTGCTTACCTGAATGCCCTTGGCTGCAAAACCCATCTTGCGGTATGATGGTGACACGGCAATGTGTGATCCAATGAAAAAACGGCCCCCAGGTTTGAGTGTCGTATTCTTCATAAAACAAGAAATACAGTAATGAAACCGGACCAACACCTCGGAGACGTTTGGGTTCAGCCGATCGGCTAGTGCAAAAAGTTTTGGCCAGCAGTATTTTGAAATGAAGCCACCTGACTATCTTGACATTTGCAGCGTTGTTTTGACCCTGAAAAGATTTCAAGGAGAAAAACAAGGTTGAGTGCACTGATCTAAAACCCTTTCACTGCGCGGTCACAAGCTATAGCAAACAATATCCACCACGCTAATTCGTAAATTGCATGCCTGGATTATTGATGCAGGGATCCTAATTAACAGTTACTTTAGATATCTGGAGGCACTGGATATACCTTGTTCCGCACACATTTCATATGTCATCATAAACCCTATAAAAGTCACAGTTTACCATGTCTTACGAGTACAACCACTCCAATAACGGCTTTTTCTCCGGTAAAACAAAACCCTGACCAAATTTAGGTGTCCTGTTCAAAACTTGTTCCCCTAGATTACTTCTCTATCGTTCAAATACGGAAATGCTAATTAAAACAATTTATCAACAGGGCATATGCTCTATCCAGGGATGCTTCAAAGTGTATTCCGCACGCCAGTCAAGAGCTGCCTGCAAAGTATAATGAAACCTAAAATCAATTTTGTTTGAATTTTCAACAATGTTACATACTTTTCTGCATCTGATTTTTTCATTAGTGAGTTATTTGTTCATTGGTGAGTGGAAAGGCTTTTTGCAGGGAGGCAGAAACAATTTGGGCATGAAAAAATGTCACTGTTCCGATTTCGACTCCAAGTGTGGCTGAAGTTTTACGAGCAATTTAGATCTGTATCGTTTGAAATGTGATGGATTTTCCATAATATTTTCTAAAAGCAAAATTAAGAGTAATGGAAAAAATCAACCGTTTTTATCTGAGCTGTAATATGAATAGAAAATGTCAGCGCTTCACTAGTTTTAAGTTACCACCTCCATTTTATCTGAATTTCTACGTTTGATTACGCAACCGCCGCTGCCCTGTCTGTCTTGGTTTTCTGTTGTGTTCCACCCTAAGAAATTTATAGCCTTGAAAATTCACAAACGCTGCCGATATTCACCATATTGTGACAAACTTTATTGCGGCCGCTTCACAGGTCCTGGATCATATTGTGACACCTACTGTTTATGATGAATTGGTTGAGCTGCTATACTTACGGATAGTCGTGGTGAATGGTGGGTGTTAGGGGAGGCGAACGAAACGACTACCTCGGGCTCCCCATTTTCATTAATGTCGTGGGCCCTTCCTTTGAGAGTTTGGCACTTATTACTTGCATTATTTTGTTAAAAGGTTTATGAACCACTCTAGAGCCACAGCAAAAATTGTGCAAATTTGCCAAAGATGGCCCCTCAACAACTTTAATGTGTAGACAAACAACAATTTAAAATCAAATGACTTCAAACAATTACATCGTTAAATAAAAATAAAATAAAATAAAAAAAATAAACAATTAAAAATGTGAAATGGACTTTCACGCAGAAGCAAATTCCCAGACAAAAAGAAAAATTTAACTTGCTTTCAACGACTGCTGTTGTTCTTGTTTTGTTTTTTTAATAAATTAGTGTCATTGCAAATTGTGGGCAACTTTCAAGTGTCCAGTTTCAAAACTTTACAAGTTTTGGTGCCTTCATATGTATATTACGCTCTTGAATTTACTTCATAAATTGAAATGCGAAACAAATTTAATTTTTTTATCAACCTAGTCCCACATCTACCTTTCGCAGTTGCGATGATTTGGAGCCCTTTTCTAAGAGTTTGCCTTTTACGCACTAAGAAATAAGGGCATAGGCATAAATACCTAAGTCAGTGTTCCAAATTAATCAATGTGGGCCATATTGTGTGTTTCTTGGAACTTCGTTTAGCTTTGTTGAGTGTGTAGGTCTTTTGCATGATTTTAAGACCACGGTTATGCGCAAGAAAGAGGACGTTTTTCACTTCCTTGTGCTTATCGGTCACAACTGCACTTTGAACCAATGCGCGCATTTAGCTCAATGACTTATAGTTTACAAGGGCACTATTGCTATCAAAAAACACCGGCAGTGTTATTTTTAGTTAGCATTGCGACAAAACAATTAGACGGGATTTTATTTGCTTGTCTGTAAGTCAGTTTTTGCGACAATTTTCAAAATATTTCCAAAGGAAGACAACGCCTCGAAGCAGATACATTACATAGCACATAATTCGTAGCACAGATACGTAGACCATGACGTAAGTTCTAGTACAATCTTCAGCATGGGGTTTTTGCCCGGTCAGCGTCTGTTAGAAGAACTACGACAACAGAAAACATAATTCTATCAGTCAAACTTGACCCAACCAAAACTTTTAACTACATCTAAAATTTGAAACTGCTTTCAACACAAGGACACACGGGTTCTTTGATACTCTAGTCTAGCATGTTACGACCTACGTTCTAGTATATTAGAATGGAAAACCTCTTAACACCTGAAACCGTAAACATTTGAGTTAATATGCTTCTTCAGGCTTTCGCTGAGAGCATTGTTGTCGCAAAATTTATGGAGGGAGTTGTGTTTGTGTTTGAAACACAGAAAACTTGAAAAGTAGCCGTAGTTTCTTCTGAGATCGATTACAGTTTTCATCGAAGCAGAATCATTAATTCTACATTTTGTCGTTAACATTTCCTTTGCACTCGTTTTCTGGTTATCTTGATGCAGCTTTTTTGTCGATATCCGCAAAAAAAAGTTGAACCTGGTTAACTACGATCCACCCGCGTCGACTCAGCTTGTCTTATCGGTGAATTCGCTCATAGGACGCAGGTACGAAGGTTGCCCATCAATCAGAAAAAATGGCGTTGTAAGCCAGATATTCTACAACAGCACAGCTTTTGTATCACACGTGAGGAACCCACTGCTATCTTGGCCGTAACCCCCCTTACTCAAAAAATACAAAACTTATGCATATTTCGGGAAAAATCAGCAACTGAGGGAAACAGGTTAATAAGTGTGTTTCAACTATTTTCAAAATTTAGTGGAAAACTGACTTAGGCCAAGCTGGCTAGCGTCTCCTGAGCTGGGTATAAACAGAGCTGGAAAGAGCAAAAGCGAATGACTGGGTTTTGCACACACCTCGTGTACAAAGTTCTTAACTATCACTGACAATTTTTGAACATTTTAGTTCAGTGCTTTTATCCGGTCAGCAGTGGACACAAGCAATCGTGGTGAGTGCGCTCTGAAAATTTTCACCCTCTTTCCCTACATCAGGTGTGAGGTTCTTCGCGCACGATAAACACACTTCAAACCATGGCAGTAAATTACCTAACAGGGCACCCTGTCTGTGCAGTGATGACGGAGTTAGGCATACAATATGCGTCTCGTTTCAGCCGGGACAGTCCCGGTTTTCAGGCTGTCCCGGCGAGCCAGCCAAAAAGTCTCGGTTACGCATTGAGTCAGCCAGCATAGTCCTACACCTGGTACATCAGCTCTCGTTGAGAGAATTTGTTTTGTCATGAATAACATGTGGTCTGATAACAGACGCAGAATGTGAAAGCACTTATCACCTGTAAATACAGTTAGTCCCCGCTTATTAAGCCCACCCAAAATCGTCCGGTCCGGAATTACTCCATCTATTCCTGTTACAAAAAAAATCGCTTAATAAACCCAAAACCCTGCTTAATAATCCCAGTTTTCGAATACATTTGCTTAAAATTGGATGAACGTCGAACTCACACTTTTTTGTCTTGCTTTCGACGGTTTCGCACTTTACGCTGCTGACCCACTGTAGTTCATAATTCAATTGTTTCGCCACAGATCGTTTATTTGTGCCGTAATCCATAGGTTCTCAAAGTGCTCCGTACGGAGCCCCAGGGCTCCGCGAGAGAAACCTCGGGGCTCCGCGAGCTATTCGTTTACTTATTAAAATACTGACTTG
>JGI24158J21664_10006440_pt1 | contig 15475 bp, 7 predicted proteins | sample Ectturendosymbi3_FD_21664 | JGI IMG/M metagenome (IMG submission 21664)
ACCTATCACGTCCTGCAACAGAAAAGACATTCGTTAAAAAATGGGTTTTTTATCGAACAAAATATGGGTACGCATCTTTTTGGGTCACCCTGTAGAACCAAGTCGCAATGGTGCAGCACAGTAATAATTAGGGCAACCAATTTTTTGACCTAAAAACTTACAATTTTGACTTTATAATTTATAAATTTTGACTTGATTTTGACCTATCGATATCCTGCGTTTTCAACTGAAACGCAAAGCATATTTACACACAGTATTAGAAAACAAACCGATAAGTTTTTTAGGTTTGTTGTTAGTTCTGTTGAAATGAAACAAAAAGTAGCTTATCTGCAAAATCTCGTATAGCACGTTTTAAAAATGTCGAGCTGCTTTCGGTTTCATTAAACGAATCGTGTTGATGCTTTGCACTGTGGCGATGTGCTTACACCATAAACCTTTTGTCAGTTTTCATAAAGCAGTCACAGAATTTGCAAAATAATTCACCCTTAGGTGCTGAGATAAACTCAGAAGCATATTCATGCAGTATACTTCGAACTTTTGAAGAATTTCTTTGTTGAACCTTGGACATGATATGTTGATACTCAATCCATTACGCATATACAGTGTTTTTACTTCATGATATTCTCAAATTTGACTCTACAATATTTATTAATGTATTATCAACATATCGAGTCAAATTTGAGAATATCATGAAGTAAAAACACTGTATATGCATAATGGATTGAGTATTTGTCAAACCAAGTACTGTAAGAACATGTTTTTTTGCATTGCCATGCCTAGTCTGCTTATTATTCAATTGTCCAGTAGTGGGGTAAACAACATTATTACGTCAAAAGTTGCAACAAAGCCATTACTATTTCAGAATTGCAACTAAACTAGTAAAATTATATCAAAATCTGTTTTTGTAACTTTAATAAAATATCGATATCGAGAAAACTCTGCTGGAAGAAAATTTTGGCCTAACGAGATTACTTTGACCTGATGATAAATTTTGTCTTATTGCTGACCTAACAACTTTGGAGTGGCTCATGGTATCAGCGTGAAATTTGGTTTGTGGACATTTCATGAACTTTTAAGAAGGCAGAAAAATTTTGACTTTATTGACTTTTGGTTGCCCTAGTAATAATACTACTCTTGATCATCTTGAATCAGCCGTGAAAGTCCCGTTTTGGTCATCTTGCCCTGCGACAGTTTTGAAAGATGATGTGGGCAGTTTGGACCAAAAGTTTGCAGTTGAGCATCTTCACTGCTTAGATGAGGGTGACTCGGATGCAGACAGAGAAATAGTTCATTTTCTCGATTACAGTAGCATGACAAAACAGTTGCGGCCATGGTTGTTGTAGTTGGTCGCGTCAAACAATGGTTGCTGGACAATTGCACAAACTTCACACAAACTTTGTGCCGTAAACTTTTTTCTTCCTGCACTTTCTTCCACAATTGTTTGCTGCAGATATAATTTAACTGTCTGATCTTACTTCGGCAAAATATTGCGACATCATTGATATATGATGAAATTGCAGTCAAAGAAATTGGATGACACGGTGAATAGAACGAAGATTTAACCGGATTAAAACCTGACGTGAACAACGTGTACTGGCACGCCTTACCCAAAAGCTATGCGATTAAATCTAAACAAGTTGCATGAACTTGAAAAAGTTAAATATTAGTGTGAAAATATAGAAATGATTAAAAACATGAAAAATATCAACAACTCAGATATAAAAATATCACAAACCTTCATAATATATATGGGCATATGCCCATTTTATATAAAAACAGTGGGTAAAGGGTTACCGTTACATTTTGCGGTTACTAACGCAAAACCGTCAAATTTTGCAAGTACAGAACATCAACGATGCAAACAATGATACAGACAGTCGATGATAACATGTATCATAAATGAGGAATCTTCAAAGAAAAATGAAGTTATTTTTATGTCGGTTTGCAAAACGAAAGTTTTTGCTGCAATTTTATTTAACATCACATAACACAATTAGGCAATTTTGTCGCCGTGGCTGCAACTCTCATGCATGAAATTAAATGACACAACAAGAGTCGTTTCAGCTCCAGCAACGCTAAGCAGTTGTTCCCCACGGTTGAAAACCAGAGTCCCGAGCTCATACGTTCTTTGCCATAAACTTATGTTTTATCGAAACCCCTTTGTGATTATCTTTGTTAGCAATGTGCATAAGATGCAATGCTCATTCAAGGTTTCTGAATACGCTTTGATGCAATTCTGTTTACTCTGTTAGTGTTTGACGATTGTTTGAATCGATTACTGGAGGTTGCAGAGATAAGTTGCAAAAACTGTACTGTTCACACGTACGGTTTCCCAACTGATGTTGAGAATAATATCTTCAGGTGCAGTTTCTCTTGTGTACAATTTCGTCAGGCGTCATTAACAATGTTTCTCCATTATTTTCATAAGACACTGGATTGCAAACGATAACATATCCCTTATTTAGGTACTTGCGCAACACGAGCTGCGAGAAGGCTGAACTCCATTACAAAACCCCGCAGGCTGCGGTGTTTTTTTTATGCTGCTCATGGCAAACAGATTACCCTCCACATGTGTGACAAGCGAGGAATCTATCGGAAATTTTTAATACGAAATTGATTTCACGTAAGCCGTAACACTACACATCGCCAGTCCTTAAATCTGCAAGCAACGTTAAGAGGTGAAACGTTGAAAGGCTAAAACAAGGGCAGAGAAAGCAAAGAACCTCACGACAACCCAAATGAAAAGAGAAAGCAAACAACCCAAACAGAGTAAGGACATCAGTTTTGTGCTGAGTGACAACTAAGACCTGGGCAAGAATACAACCAATGTGGTATTTCACATTCACTGAGCAAACTAAGTGCGCCACTTATCGCTTTACTAGACACAAGAAAGTGCCATGTGGTGCATTTGAGTGAAACTGCATTTAACGACAGTTCAATTAAAGTCCCTTGTAACGGATGACAACCATTGACTTATCAAACTGAACCTTACAACTGCCGCTTGCAGTTGACGCAGTCAATAGTATCAAAACATAAGCAATGTATTCACTAATGCATTGTTCAAAAGTAGCTATTCACCAGAGAACATGCACATGCAACCCCGTACAGATGTGCTGTGCGCAATATCGGTCTTGGGGGTAGAAGCGTCTCCCATATACTTGCACACGCGCTGACAAACAAGAGCTAGCATGAGCAACATTGCCTAATCAAGTATGTTGAAGCAGTAATTCCTCGACGATAACATTTCATAATGGGGCTATGACGAACAGGAATTCTCCCTTTAAAGCCCCACATTTGTTATGGCCACAAAAAACAAAATTTTGACAAAAAGTCTGAATTTTGGATTTTTGCAGTTCAAACACAAATGCTAGAGTGCATTTCATTTACAGAAGAAAAATGTTAGCGAGAACTGTTGCCAACTTTTAAGAAATAATTTTATTTATAGTAGAATACGATGCGGTTTTCTGTTGGGTTCTGACACGCTTTGCTACTGTTTTTGTTATATTTTTAGGCTTTAAAATTTTAAGGAGAGATAAAAACGTGAGTTCAAAGTCAAAATAAGTATGCCACTTGAATTTCAAATTGCTTTGGAAATAATTGTCTCGATTCTCGGCCAACGCAAGAGTAGATGTCTACCCGGCGAAATACATGGCCTACCCTGATAAGATCATAGCGTGTGCTTTTTGGTTGTGGAAGGATTCTGTCAATAGATATTGTTTATAAAAACCAACATAATTTTAATGTCAACCTCTTTTTGTACAACTTTCGTGAAGTGGCTAACAGTGCGTTTGAACTTACATTTCAGAATCCTACAAGCAACAATTTCAACATTGAAATCATTGTACCATCCAGCATCACCTCGTGGCCACTTTACCACGCTGTCGCGTTTGCTTCGGAAGGAATAATGAAAGACGCTGAAGTTTATTTCTGTACAGATTCTGGGATCAAAGCTGGCACCATTCAGAGGCGCTGGGCGCCTCCGAGTCAGCAGAGCGCGCTACCGGCAAGTGTGGATGTTTTGTTGGTGACTGCTTTATCCTTGTAGATTAATTACGATATGCAAAAATAACATTCACTCAAAACATGCGTGCACTGTATTTCAACTCTATATAACTTTAAGTCTCGCAAACTGCCTTTCGGATGTCAGTATTTAACAATTCAGCACCTTGATGTGAAAATACTATTTCTCAGGTAAACTTTTTTCGCGTTGCACAGATATTTGTTTTAATGAATCAAGTAAAGAGACTCACAGCCTGTTTGTGATTTCTAAATACCTTCATTTAAAACTTTTTAGGGCTGTGCTTTCATATGAACAGTTTTAATTTGGTACAAAACATGGAGTTCTACTTCTGACTACGTCATATGTGCTTCAATTACAATAAGAATTTTCAGTGATTATTTTCTGTTTACAGGGTGGTGTCACTAACTCCCTTTTTATTTCAACATACAAATACTCGAAATGTGTATTCACCCGGAATGCTACCATCACCAAAACTGTCAGCTCAGGAATGACGAAAATGTTTGACTTTTCCAACGAGGATTATTTCATTCTTTCAGCCATCGGACCAATTATAGGTATATCTGCCGTAGATTTCTACTTGTGCATCCAACTTGTCACTTCGGCAAAGGTTTTTCACATTATTGACAATGTTTGAAGAAATTTAATAAAATTTGAGACTTAAATTACACAACCTTCTAGAAAAATGCTACGGTAGTAGTTGACAGTGTTCTAAAGACGATTAAACAAACAGGTGAGGAAGCTGCTGAGCTAACACTGACGCAATCGGTGTAAAAAATGTTGGGCGTCCAGTCAATTGGTGTAACTGGTATGAATCGCTTGATGTTCCAAACAACTTTTTTTTGAATATACGCGATCCAGTTAAAAAAAAGATCCAGTAAAAAAATCAAAATGACGTAAAAAAAGGTTTTACGTCATTTGATGTATTCTTTGCGTATTATTAGGTAAAAATATTTAACTCCTAACTGGCTGCAGGCCAGCACTTTTCGTTCTAACGCCAAATGCATCATCGTTCTGCGTTTTGCGATACAATTTAAATGAATAAAATAAGGCAAGATACCGCAAACTTCGTTCTGGCAACTTTAATATTGGCTGCAAAAGCAAATAGTAACCTCTTTCGTTCAGTACCAAACACCTATAGAACCAAAGCATTCACAAAATAAAAGAATACAAAAAAAGCATTCACAAAATTACCACTGGCGTCAGAAAAAAAACAGCATATTTATGCTAACGTTAAAATGCAAGAAAAAACACCATTCACAAAAGGAACGTTGATTCAACGTTTTTTTCACACAAGTTTTCAGACTTTCATTGAGGTGGTGGTGAATGAAATTGTTTCTACTAGCTCAACTGCAAACAACTGTCATAAACATTTGCGTCATTAACACTTGTTGATGCCGCATCGATCTTGCCATTTTTTAGATATTTTAGTTTTAAATTTTAATAGTTATTTTTCAGGAAATAATGTACAATATCACAGCAGGAACAGATGGATTTCAAGAACTCAAATCAATTTCTCACCACCGTAAGTCATTGAAGCAGAGTGTGATTAAAGAAACCGCAGAGCGGTGTATATCAAACATGAATTTTAATTGGCTGATGTTGATGCGTTTACTCTACGTATGCAATTTCCACTCGTGACCCGCCGAAAGGAGTACGCAAGCGAGTATAATGAAACTGATAATAAAAAAACACGAGGAAAAACACCTCTGAAATGAGTTTTGTGCAAAATATATTAGAGACTTCCAAACAATGATCTATAGAAATTGTTCAAAGTATTTACTCTATGAATCAACTGTACAATTATTTATTATATAGGCCAGTTTTTGTCAGAGATTGCGGCCGAACAAAGCATTGCATTGCAAATATTCCACTTTGTTCCATTCAGCACAAAGGATGTATTGTCGTGACCTGGAAATACGTGAGTATTCTTTGAGAACAATTACACCTACCCATATATACAGTACACATATAGCTATGTGTATGGTAAATTTTGCCAAACTTTTTTCGCTGAATGAATAACAAAGATATAGAATAAACAGCAGATTTTTTATGACACCTGTTCTCATTATTTTTGCAAGTTTGTACAAATCAAAAGCTTTCGCTAAGGTTTTCGCCATTGTTTTGCGTGAAACTCGATCATACTTTAACACTGAATCCAAATATTTTTCTCAAAATTTTTATTGTAACAATGTGAGAACAAGCTTGGCTATTCCAAGACATGTTGCTTGTAATGATGTTATGATGTAAAACGCTGTTTAGCAATACACTATTTAGAATTCCTGCAATCTGGTTCAATTTGCTTTGTACCAGTTTTTCCGTAACCTACTCTGTGCGAATTAAAAAGTTGTTTTTGCAGAATGTCAGAGCTGCAAGTTTTGATATTGAGTTCGGTGCGTCGCTCCGCTCAAGCGAGTACCTTGCAATCGCTTTCGCTGAAGAACGGCGCATGCAGGACGGCGACTTGTATTACTGTGCTGGAAGCAAGTTATATTCCGGTGCATTGCAGCAACAGCACATGCCGCCAGTGACTGATTTGCGTTTACCGGTAAGCTGGTGAAGATGTCATATGAATTCTTACCCTGTTACGACGGAGCAGTCAAAGGCCAGGGGGACATGGAAAAACTGCGGGCACCACTAGGGCTTGTTCTCAAGGGAAGAAACTTTTGTGCTTCGTTACATTCACGAACTTGCAATGGGATTCCAGTGTGCGGTTTGTGCTGCTGGTCGTTTGTACATGCTTATTGCATGAAAGTATTAGTTTAATGTCGGTGCATCTCTAATACTTTCGCAGTGGGTGATAGTGGCGTTTAAACCAAATCCGACAAGTAAGCGAGCGATAGTAAAATATGTGCAGTACCTTTTAACTTCACAGAGAACCTATATATTAAAACCAGTTAATTAAAGGCTCAGGAACATGAATGGTAAGCATCGCAAGCAGGGCTGTGGAGTCGGAAGTTTCATCATCCGACTCAAACTCCGATTCCGAGAAATTTCGATCATCCGACACCAACTCCGACCTTCAGATGTATTGGTTACTTTAAGTAATTATTCTTTTCAGATGAGTTCATAAACCCTACTTGCACTTTTTAAGAACACGTAAGCTTGTTTTAAAACGATGTACATGCACGTTGATCTCTCACTGTTGCAAAATATGATCAAGCAGTGGTAAGACTTTTAATTTTCCAAGAAAAAAATACTCGTCTAAACTGCCACAATTCAAATTGTCAGAGAACGCTGATAATTGATCAAAACAGATACCTCGTTGACGATATCAATAAACAAGTAAAATTAAAAAATGGGTGCATGTGCGCATATTGCGCAACGCGGATGAAAAACGCGCTCGGGCATACTATCTCAAATTTCCTATCTTTTTCCTTAGATGGCCAATGAACATGTTACAAGTAAGCTCTTATGGGCTACTGGTCGAAATCCACGAACTACTAACCTAGAAAGACAGTAAAACAAATTAGTTTAATTTTTAGCTTAACCACTGGGGAGCCTTCACTTTTCTCTTCATTATCTAACCAGTTCATACTATCCTGCCTTCAGTTAGGTATAACAAATTTGCAAGGTTTAAAAATTAGTCGACAGATTTTTAATATAAAAAGTTGCGATAGAACGCCAAAACTCGACATGAATGACTGTTACCAAAATCAATGCAGTTTAACTTCATAGTCCATAGCCACTGCGATTGGAATTGGATGATAAAAGAACCAAAACTCATTAGTACCTTTTATGGAATATTTGTTCCTTTTAAGAAACTCGTTTGTATGCGTTTAACGTTTTAAGGAAGTTTGCTACTATACGTGGAAGACCAAGCCAAGCAACTGTGTTGTTTCAATTAATTGCTTTGCAAAGCAGTTGGAAAAGTTTGACCAGAAACCAAAGGTCGGGTTTATCGTTCGCGGTCAGACAGTTACCGTGCTTCGCTCATGCTGCGCGATAAAGTGTACGGCAGCCTGGCAACGTAGCGAAATCCGATTGTCTATTCTACTGGGGATTAAGGTCACAGTGCGTTTTTATACGAGTTGCCGCTTACTTGCTAATCGAATCGGACTGTGGAGTGCCGAGTGTGGACAAGTCAGTCAACACCAGCACGTATTTGCGGGGCAAAGTCCTTGTGTAAAAATATTTAAATCAAGTATAGGCAGCGGCGACTCCAACACTCGGGATCAGCCCGAGTCTTCGACTGCGCTTTACATTGTAGAACGCGAGCTGGCTTGCTTTGCATATTTGTGCCACCACCCACTTCACTGATTAAGGTTGTTAACTCGGGCTCTTTGCATTAGGTCTTGTCAGTCAATGGCGTAGCCAGCCCAAAAATTATTTTGGGGGCAAAGTGTATGATTGTAGGCTAATAACCCTATTCTGTTTGGAAAGATGCCTCTCAAAGCACAAAATGACTATATATTTTCCAAAAAATTGGGGGGCCCATGGCTCGTTTGCCCCCCCCCCCTGGCTACGCCTATGTTGTCAGTGTTCATATGTTTTCCTTTCATGTTGAACCTCCGCGGTCATTTTGCAGGTGACATAAGTCAAAAAATATTTTTCGTAGCAACGGTTCACACGAATACTTTCGCTCACGCTTTGCTCGGACTCATCCGTTAGAACCCCAAGTGCCCTTTGCGATTAAGTTTTTTTAAATTTAATTCATATCAGATTGAATGTTTTTTTTTGAAGCAGTGGATTTGCATACAACATTTGAATTCCAATCCAGTGGACGATCCACATTCGAGAATAATTTCAAACGAACGACAAATAGTCAGTAACTCGGGCTAATATGAATGAGCACAGAACGCACAGGACTAACTGGCGTTATCATTCCTTTGTGACGTGCGTTAAGTAGCAATGGAGGAGTTCTCACGAGAACTTCTCATTGCTTGCTGCGTAACTAACGTCACAGTCACAGAGCAACGATAGTGCCAACCTGAATGAAAGCAAATGGAAATTTCAGTGACGCAGGCCTCGAACGGTTGCATCATTTACTCCGAAAAAGTTGCGTGATGAGCCCGAGTGACGCTGCTGATCTGGAATGGCCCCTGAGTGTAGGGGTATGCAAGTTAGTGCGCTGCAGCCTTCCTGAATAGCCATGATCATCTCTTGTTGAAACGTTAAGCTGCTTAAATTGCCAAGTGTGACGATTTCGAACGTTTGTGGCACGAACAGTCACAATCGGCGAGCAGAAGGTCGGACCGGAGTCGTTAAAATTTTCTGCGACTTCGACTCCTCAGGTTGAAAATCCTTCCGACTCCTCGACTCCGACTTCACAGCCCTGATCGCAAGCTGCCTTCCCGTGTTTCTAGTAAAAGGGATAAACTAGTAAACTTTTTAACTGGGCTCTACTTCCGATGTTTCTGAAATAGCGTTTGCTGTCTCCTTAAATCTTTCTTTTCCTGCAGGACGGCATCACGTCTGGACAGCACAGTGCAGTGGATGGCTATTTCACTTGTTCTTTCACTCGAAACGCAAGTATCACGAAAACTGTCAGCGGAGGGAAAACGAAGACATTTGACTTTACCTCTACTTCCTTTTTTATCCTTACAGCAATTGGTTCTTTCATGGGTTTGTATTTTACATCAGCGAGCACAAAACCGGTTTGTGGTATCTATCGCTGAAATCTTCCATCTGCAACGCTATGTTAGGAGAGGAGAAAATATAATGCTAAGCGATCACAGTTTTTCCACTAAAAAACGTAGCAACGTTGGTTCCGAAGAATGGCAAAGTCGAAGGAGAATGAATGTTTCACCCATACGGCGTAACGTCATTCTCGGATCATCTACTAAATAACCGCGAGATACAGCATGAGTCAAAGTATATCATCCCAGAAAATGATGTTCATACAAAATTGTCTTGCATTTTGGTAACGTGATTCCTACCATAAGCAAACCGTGTTGTTGATTGACACCAAGCAAAATATTTTGCTTGATCGCCCCGTAAACCGGATCGTCAATAGAAATCTTCTTTTTCACGTTAACGTATTTGCTGTATGTTGGCAGCACAAGAATTGAAATGTCGAGAGACAAACGAAAATTTTATTTAAGTCCTTGGTTTTTTCTTTGCTGTTTCTTGCACGACTCTGCAATACTTCGGAAGAAGAAAACCTTATTTAACACCATTGAGCGTGTAGTTACAATTTACTTTCACAACTAGTGCTTTCTAGTTTTGCTGCAAAATGTATATTTCACTTCGCAGGAAACAGCCTTCAGCCCCACGCACTTAAAAATAGATGGGCCACCACACAGCAAGTTGATTTCTCATTCGCGCCTTCACGTACGATACAGTAAGAAACTTGTTACTGTTGTTTCACAAAACGCAATGCGGGCGCTCTCACCATTTATTATTGAATACTGAATGTAAGGAATCTTTCTGAACAATTCCCAATCAAATTTGTCATTGGAAAAAGCAACGTGTTTCAGTTATTCAAAACCGTTCGCTAATTTTCGTTTGCAGAGTTGAACAGCTTATATCGAGAGTACCAGCTACCTGCGGTGTGGATAAATCGTGCTTCGGCAGCATGATGGGATGTTCCGTCCAGCAAAATCCAAACTGCATTCTGGTGACTTGGCAATACGTAAGTGCCGCGCGATGCGCATCAACGTTTGATGGGGATACTTAACTTCTGCATTTTTTTTTGAAACAATGTTTGACTTTGTGAAAGAGAGCTCAAACGCTTTTTGTACTCCATACTTTTTTGAACCTTTTGTAAACTTTTTCCACTTGAGAGAAGGTAATGTGACGTTTATTTCACTTTTCGAAGAAATTTCACACTGTCTAAATATTCTAAAATATTGCCACCAAATTGATTTAAAATAAGAAAGCAGCCAACTTACCAACGAAGCTTTTACACAGGGTAAAAACCAAGCACACAAGGTGCTTGGTTCTTTCGTTGGTTAAGAATGCGTTTGAATTTTTTTGAGCGAAACTCATCAAAACATTTTCTTTTGGTTTGTACTAGGCCTCTTCAGTTTATAAAGATATAACTCATCGCAAGTTCAGGGTAATTTCGTTAGACCCGTGTAAGTGACATGAGAAGCCTTACCTGGGCAAAAAGTTATTGTCAAGCAGTTTTTCCTTTTCGTGTAATTTGATCTTAATTTGTTGTTCAAACTGGGTCCTCATCCTTATGTTGCAACGACCGATAAATACCGTATAATACAGGACTCCAGATATTGGGTGAAAGTCTAACGGCTGTAGTTCTGAATTGTAAGCGTTGAAAAATTGCTGAATAGGATGACATCAAACGGAAATCTTTCTCCACGAGTTCTTAATCCATCGGTTTCAGCCTAAAACTTCAGGTAACGACAACAATATTTTAGTTATGTTTGGTTTCTGCATTGTCTCAAAAGTCAACACCAACGACATTTGAAATTTTACTGAAAATGTCTCTCGCAAATCCAATCTAGTAAAGCCAATGGCTTGCACCATCCCTGACCGCAATCAACATTAAAAAATATAAACACAGGTTCTGTTAACCGAGGTTCAAATATGCTTTAATGCTTTTTGTGAGGTGTTTTCTTTGAGTGCATTAAAAATAAGAAAAATGCGAGGAATGTTTCTCAGGCAGTTTGTCTTGTTTTTTATTTTTCACTGTACTCGTCACGAAACTTTTTTCCAGCTGTACCCCAGGAACAAAGTTTCTTGTTTTTTTCAGGCTCAGGGCTCAAACAGTTTTGTGTTCGAGATTGTGGGAGCGGTGTCTGGCAGCTCAGAGTACTTGGCAGTTGCTTTTGCCTCTTCAAATCTGATGAAAGACGGTGATGTTTACTATTGCAACGGCCAGGCAGTTCAAACAGGATCGATGCGCCAACAACATATAGCACCTGTATTAGACAACCCGCAGCCGGTTAGTGATGACAAAAACAAATTGAGAATGTGTATTTTTGCAAAAGTACAAGGCAGCTTTGTCTTTATTTGAATGCTCGCAAGATTATTGTCATGCTCGTTTTTCCAATGGTCGCCATTTACAAAGGCTAGCCGTTGCAAAACAACAGTTGAAAGCTCTCGGTTTGTTGCAACTGCTTTCGAGAAATCATCCGACTAGATTCTCTGCTTTCATGACTTTGTGATGATTCAGACTTGCATATATCTGTTTTCAGGTACCTAGTTTCCCCAAAAGCGACACAGTCTATCGGCAAATTTTTAACCAGGAAATCGATTTCACGTAATACTACGCATCCTCAGTCCAGAAATCCGCAAGCAATGCTTACGGGTGAAATGTTGAAGGGCTGAAGCAAGGACAGAGAAAGCAAATAAACTAAAGACTAAAATGAATAAATCTAACACAAGCTGCGGCAAGATAAACTGTAAAATATGCCCTTAACAAATTTTTTTCACTAAAACTGAGAAACCACAGTACATAAAGCCAATTACGGAGCAAAACTACATCGACGGAATCACACTGTGATGACAACATACAGAGCGTTAAGTAAAATACGTAAGCAGAATGGCAATCGCCAGGTTGACAGACGTACACTAGAGAAGGCCTTTAAAAATATAAATTGTGAAGGTGGGTATAACCTACATAACCTACATGTGTGACAAAAGAGAGGTCAAACAAGTGGGCAAAGTAGAATGGAAACAAAGCAATGAACAACGCACAGGGGCAAAATAATTATTTTACGAGGGAGAATCATGGTTTCAATATTAATTTGCACATTAAGATTGTCAAGCCAGTTTTTCACAAGTATCCAGAGAGTCAAAACTATGTTCTTCTATGAAAATAAATGTAGGATTCATAGATGGGTGATTTATTTATGGTGTCATGGAACACTTAACAGTGCCGAACATTTGGTTGAATCATATTCGCTCCACGCACTCAACAACTGGATGCGTGTTGTCAACCAGCTGGTTAACTTTTGGGTTGTTTATTTAGAGCAACCGTAGCACAAAGGTTGAACACCTGTTTATTTCCGTGCATTTCATGTTCTGCGCATAGTTTTACCATAGCTTGTGACTGGAGAGTTACCGTATTTATTCGATTGTAAGCCGCTCTTTAATTGCGGGCCGCCGTTGATTGTAAGCCGCACGAAATGGTGTTAAAAATTTAATGGTAAGCCGCACATGAACTAGGTGGCCATGGATCCGGAGTGCGAGAGTCAACTCCGGCAGGATTCTGGGTTTTCTGTCGAACCCGGACCCAGATCCGGAGTCACTTTTCAATTTCGGCAGAAGCATGAGTCTGCGTGGCAATTTCTTAAGTGAAAACATAGGTAAATTTCGGTTGGATCGATGATGCTACCTGGAGTCTGAACAGGAGTCGGATTCTCAAATTTGAAAACTTTCCGGATGCGGATCCGGAAATTTTAGAACAGAAGCGGGGTCGGAGTCTGAAAAAGTGAATCCGGCCACCTCTAACTTGAACATAGAATACTAGCCTCTGAGATACTTTCGTGTATAGAACGTTTCGCGTTTAATTGGCAACCGTGGTAATGATGCTCACACCACTACAACTGCCTTCTGTTCATCATAATCCCTCCTGTGACGGATCTGCACAGGATGCTGAAAAGAGGCAAGAAAATGTAAAAAGAGAGTTTGGTCAACAAAGCGTAGCCAAAAAAAGACTGGCGTCATCTAAACCTTTCGATAAGCTAAAGAAAGAAATGTAAACGGCCCTCCATCTGTAAGCCGCACGAAATGATGAAAAAAAAATTTATAAGCCGCGGCTTACAATCGAACAAATACGGCAGTAAATTGTGACAGCAACAAGCATTTTTCGCATTCAGCCTAAATTAATGCTGTTCTCTGCCTGTGGTTCTTGCAGCTGCTTTAAGTTTCGGTCGTGGTCAAGCTCTGCCTCAGACACAATTTTATCACTTCCAGTTACGAGGAGGTCATCATCAATAGCAAACATGCCATTTAGGTTAGACCAGTGGTCCTGGTGGTGACACTAAGCGCTTTCTGGGTATGTGACTAATCGATTCTTCCCATGGAAGCACTGTTGCCTGAATAGAGTGAGAACGCTGTAGCACAAAGTGACAGTGTCGAAGATGGAGCGGAGCTACAGCCAACTTATCAGATGGTTTCTGATGGTTAAAAGTGGTGATTTCATTTCAGCAGTTGAAAAATAACAACCACCGTAGAGTACCACCGGGCCGCGGTAAAATTGTCAAGTGTTAGTTATAAACGGGTATCATTTTGAAGCCCGAACCCGGCCCGAGCCCGGCATTTATTTTTGAAGCCCGATTTAGACCCGAAAACCAAATTTACCGAGTGGGTCAAGACAGGGGCGCAACCAGCTCTTCATTTCGAAGGGGGCAATTTTCATGAAATCTCATTCGATGAGATCATCGTGCTTATTTAACCGTGGTACAAATTTTTCGCAAACGGTCACAGATAAAGTTCTTTTCGCAACGTTTCCGAAAATGAGATTTTTTCAGTTTTAATCAAGATGCAGACCGAACGATCAGGACAGAGAAAAAATTAGGAGCCGAATACAAACACTTGGTTCCGTACTCAACTAGTGGAATCATGGCTTTCGTGTGACAGATCTATAGACCAGGGGTGTAGTGGGATGGGAACGGCGTTACCACACCTTTTTGCACTAGTAACATCACTTGAAGATGTGGGATTCAAACGATTATATTAAAATATGGCTACGTTCTCACAGATGTGCTAGCGATACGCAGATTCGCACTGCTAGACAAAAGTCTAAAGCTAATCAAATTGTCTACAAACAGGAAGATCCAATGCGGAAATTCTTGTAGGCGAACGCTCACTTTATTCAAACTATTTGTTGTCATCTTGCTTTATATTTGGTGTGGGAACGCCCACGCGTGTAGCCACAAATTTTGATATGGGGTGCAAACAACAACCAAGTCTCAACATTTAACGCCCCTTGTTTTCAAAGCATCATCCAATAAACGTGCATTTGTCTTGCGTTCTTTTTATGAACAATTGTGTTCAGATTTGAGCCGGAAAACAAAGTCCATTTTCATTGAATTGGCGAGTTTGAAAAGTTTGTATTTAGTGAAGTTCCACTTTGGATGAAAGTCACCATTTGCTCGTAAAACTTCACTGTAAAAGCGCTTGTGAAAATCTCGATGCTGTAAGTGAACGGTATGCAGTATGCTTTTTGCAGCCAATGTTGCACTTGACCAAGAAGTCATCGTGGCCGACATTGTGCTTGCACTTTTTATATTTACACGCTTTTGATGTACACCAACACATACGTTCAATCGAAGCCGAGTAGCGACTAGAGATGTAGTCGAGGCCGAAACTGCGAGACCGAGACTTCAAAAAATCTGAGACTCGAGACGTACGTTTCGAGATCGATACCGCGACTTGAAAATTTGTGGATTATGCCAATATTTTTCTAAAATTTTCCAAAAAATGTCATCACCACCACGAAATTGATTTTTTTTCGAATTTCTGGCATTTTTCCTACCTGCTTTGGTCGTTTCTCACCTGCAGATACAGCAGACAAAATGCACATTGAATTACAGAAATTTTGTTATG
>JGI24158J21664_10006441_pt1 | contig 15474 bp, 11 predicted proteins | sample Ectturendosymbi3_FD_21664 | JGI IMG/M metagenome (IMG submission 21664)
AACATAATTACGCTCATTGCATAAAACTAGTGATTTTCGACCGGTGTTCGATGGAACACTAGTCAAACTTATCAAATTTCCTGCGTAACACCTGACGATCTTTCACGGAACACTAGTTTTCCGCGGAACACCGGTTGAAAATCACTGTTCTAGAACCATAAAAATATTTTCGAAGGAGTAAATAAGAGCTTGATTCACACAAAGTAGGTCGATGTTTTCTTTACTTGGAAAAATTCCAAAAACATTTTTTGTTTTTGTTATGCACAGATGAACTTGACATTCGTGGCAACACATGGATGTAGTGCATTCTTTTAATCATGTGCACCTGGTCACTTCTCTCTGAGCTCTTTACCAGATGCCAAACTGCAGTCTTGCACGCGATTGTGACGCACTAAGCCCGAACAGTAAATCCCCGTCCTGCCAAATAACGAGTTGTACAGAGAAAAACCAGTCACCAAAATACAGTAAATATTTTTTTGCTTCAATTGATCCAGAATTGGTCTTACTTGGAAATATTTGTCACAATTTTGATCTCCTGGGTACAACATGCATGAAATCATTTAAATGACTGTCCTTTCCTCATTTTTTCAAATCTATCTCGACTCATAAATTTGCACATTTGGCTGTTACTAAGAACCATTATAATCGTGTTAGAAGCTAACTAACCATAGGCATATTCAAATGCCATCTTCAAATTCTCTTTTCACCATCTGCAGCAACTTTGATAGGCCTAGGCCCACGGGCGTCAGAAGGACTTTTCCACAGGGGGACAATAATGGAGTTTGCCACTGGTAGCCACAAACATTTTTCTAGGGGAACCAAAAGTGATGAAATTTCATTTTTCCCTCTCGAAACTAAGAAAACAACCTTTTTGCCAAAGATTGCAATAGGAAAATGTCAAATTTTAAATTCCAGTTGGGGTCCTTGCCCCCAAACCCCTCCTTCCGACGCTCATGCGCTATGCCTGCAACATTTTCAATAAAATTTCCTCAGATCCGTTTCTACAACTTATATGTTTGTTAGTGCTTTCAAAATGACTAGAAAATAGAAAGAAACTGATCGCTGAATTTTCTTATTCACTCATCACGATAACGGAACAATGGAAAAGCGACTCCGGTGTGTGACGTTTGAATCAAACTAATGCACAGAACAGCACAATGTGCATTTTTACAAAAAATAGTATTCATTTGATAATTATACCTATTTTATACTAAAAAAAATTAGCAACTCAAATCCTCGTGGCCCTCCGCCCACAACCGCCCTGGGCCAAACACCCCCGCGAGCATCTGATCATAATGCCTCATAAACCTAACAATCTGTTTCACTGCCAAAAACGCCGAAGTTGCACTTTTCCAAATGAGAAAAATATTTGAGTCCAAACGTAACAAAGCGAAGCTTGCATGCATCTGCGACCGAAAATCCGTTTCAGTGCTATTTAAAGCATCCATTTCAAATGTTACTGATCTATCTCCAGTGTCCATAGAGGGCTAAACGCGCAGTTAGTCAGACAACCGCCAAAGCACATCTAGACGTTTGCATTTTTATGTTTCGTTTTGCGCAATCATTGCAAGGATATTGAGTTGGAATTGAATGATGCTGGTTCTGTGCATAAGCGTAGCCAGGGGAGGCCAAAGGGCCATGGCTCCCAAATTTTTAGAAAATATAGTCATTTGATGCTTTGAGAGCCGTTTTTCCAAACAAAATAGTGTTAATCGCCTAAAAACATTTTGGTCCCCCCAAATGTTTTGGCCCCCCCAAATTAGGCTGGCTACGGCACTGGTTCTGTGGATCCCAACAAAATATTGGTAACGAGTGAATTTGTTTATATGTATTATTATTGAAATATACAGTAAAAAAGTGATAACAGTGTTGCCTGTCAATACTAATGTTCCTCCCAACAAAGGCAGATAAACACAAGCATATCACAAACCGAACGCTCAACGTGGAAGGTCAAACTCACCAACTGTTTCAATTATTCTTTCTTTAGATGACGCAAACGACAGAAGTAGCATCAGAATCAGTAACTTCAGATACTTCACAAGCATGTTTGCTCGCATTGGCAACAGGAAGATGCGAGTTTTGTTTCAAACTAAACACATAGAAACTAAGTAGCTTAAATATCATCAACAATTTAATAATAGAAGTCTAATATTTCATCAGAAAACGCCTAAAGTTTCTCTTAGTCTCCTTCCATGCACAACAAATGTATGTTTCATTTTTAGAAGTCTAGACTTTAAATTTGTTTAAAACCAAGTTCGCTAATAACACAGCTGTCATTATAAACTTGATCCAGTTCAAAGCAAAGCAGCCATTAAAAATTTTTCAAATTATCATCAAGAAACCAATACGCTTATAACAAACTGAAGATAAGCCAGTGCTTTTGCTTAAACATGTATTTGCAGAAGTGACGATCACCTTTTGCTGCCACCTGCCAGTCAATCTCCTATATTTTTGTAAACGCTGTTATGTTTGTGAAATATTTGTAAATTTCGCCAGATAACTGAGGCGTGTGATGTTGCCAAGCAATCAGATTCATGAATAAACAACGGAAGGATCTTTGCAGTAAAGAAAATGGTAATCAACCTATGAAAAAATTTTTAAACAGTGATGGACAAGCCTATTCGTTTTGAAGATCACTTTCATATCCCATAGACACGTTCCCGCTCGAATTCGTTGCTCTTGAAAAGCGCCCTGTGGAATGGAGCTTTGGCTGCGCCAGTGTTTCTCAACTGAGGGCCGGTGGCATCCAGGGGTCACGAAAGGGTCAGGGTGTCACGAAACATTCCCACGGAAGCCACGTGCAGAAACTTTAACCGGATTACCCGCTTAGTGCAGCAAGGAAAATATTTGAACGTAAATAACTTTTAAACCGAATTCTACGTTTTGTTGAAGTTGAATTGTCCACGAGTTTTCAAGGTCTAGATAGAGGGGCAACGACCATGAAAGTTTGAGAACCTATAGTCTACAGCAGTAGTTCCCAAACTGTGGTACGCGTACCAGTATTGTTACGCGAAGGCCTTCAAGATGGTACACGAATAGACCTACTTTTTGTTTTTCTTCACGAAAATATATATACACAGTTATAATTGTACCTGTCGGGTCCTGTTAATAAATTCCTGAATTTTTGTGCAGCCTACTTCCCTTGTTAGTTTCTGTAAAATGGCCATAATACTTTCTCACAGCCATTTTCTCAATGTTGCATTTGTTTCAATTATGGTTTTCCAAACGTTTGATCGAATTATATTTGGCACACTGGCTTTTCCTGGAACAAGCTGGTACATGTTGACATCATGCTACCCACAAATGGTACGCGATCCTAAAAGTTTGGGAACCAGTGGCCTACAGACTCTACACTTTTCCTTGGCGTATATTACCCGTGTTACAAACCTTTTGTCCATATTTTTCTTGCTGCAAAGCATTGCTTTGCATGTTGCAAAGTCAATGATGGTAACTCCCACTGTCTTTGTATTACTTGTTGCAAAGCGAAAACATCCCAGTAACGTTTCCCACCATAAAAATGAATCCGACAAATACTATTAATGAATTACAAAAAATTTATTCAAAGTTAAGTTGCTTCGATTAAAATCTACTTTCTGTATTCCCTCCCTCAAAGTAATTGACAATTTTTTGCCTCCCCGCCAAGTTTGGAATTTTGAAAAAAAATTACCGAGAGCCCTTACGTTGTTTCAGCGAATGCCCTGTTCTTTAAGTTGTGAATCTCCCGATTTCATTGAATTATCAACAGAGTTAGGACTCAGGGGGCTTCGACCCCCTGGAAAACGTGTTTGACACAGCTTAAAGCTATTGGACATAGTGCAAAATATTTGGGGCTCCTCAGAAAACTCTTCACCCCCTTGGTGTCCCAAGCTGGTTACCCAGCTGGGTAACACGAAATTTATTTGCGAGAGATATGGACTTTACAACGAGACAACACAGCCAAGGAGTGGGCAGCAAACTACGGTCCGTGTGTTGTATGCGTGTTGCATGCGTGTTGCATGCGTGTTGTATGCGTGTTGCATGCGTGTTGCATGCGGCCCGCAGAACTTTTATTGCGTCGGCCCTACACACCAGTGGTGACCAACAAGTTGATCGCGATCGACCGGTCGATCGTCGAGTGTCAGTTGGTCGATCGCGCCTGATTTGCATTGAACTGACAAGATACCTATAAGGAACACTTTTCAATCAACTTTCGAGAAAGTACATAAAAATTATCCGCCAATTAGTTGGTCACGTATATTTTTGGTGCTTCTTGCGATGGCTGACCTTAGGCTAGCAAGGCAGTGCAGAAGCCTCGAAGGTGTTGTGATATGTTTTCCTATTATTGCGTAACAATCATGCTTCATGCGTAATAGACGCTTTGCCTTCTATCTGTGCATCACTTACTATGGGTTGGTACACTGTACAGTATTTGCACGTGCGATACTGAACTATGGCATTTTTTACTTNTGAATTTATTACCGACCGGTCGGTCGCGAGTCAGCAATAAATTTTCTAGTTGATCCCAATCGAAGACAAGTTGGCCACCCCTGCTACACACAATACACACTTTTTCTAATGTTTGCGCTGATCGCCCAAACCATGTAGATGTACTGTACATCTGCTATCTTGAATGGTAATGATGTCGCTTAGTTTATAACCCAGAATTCCATGCACAGTCGTTTAAAAAAATATTCAAGCAAAAGACTGAAATTAACAAGACAAGTAAATATAATATATGCGTTTTGCTTTAGAGATAGTTTCTTCGACATGAACAGTTCCTGAACCGGCGATTAGTAATAGCAGGTTAACCGAACCATTTGATTGTGAGTCTTCATGAAACGAAAAAAAATTGAGAGCTTTTCTAAAGAAAAAATCATAACCTGCCGAAACCGATTTTTGCTTCCAGTGTCAAGCGAAATTCCTTACCGCTGCGAAATTTCTGACCTATTCTTATATGTCATTTATTTTACGTTTCAGAGTGAAAGAATGAACTAAGTTTCTGGCGATTAATTTTTTTATGTGTATTGCGAAAATACAAACTTTTGGTTAGACGTCAGATAGTCCACAATAAGCAACAGTTTGGGAATAACTGACCACTGAAATATATTTGACTTATGCTTAGACGTCAATTAGTTTTCTTTTTCTTACCCTAAGGCCTATTCCTAAATCCTAACCCATATTTAAATCCAAATTACACCTACGGTAGCCCTGAACCCTGACCATAAACATGAACCTCAACCTCAGACCATCAGTTCTCAGCATATTTGACATCTCAGTGAACAGCCATCGCTTGCGAAATGCATGACGTATAATATCACTCTGCGCATGCGCAGAAGGCGTAGAGTCAGCGATTTCGCAAGTTCGCTTGACATCGGTTCTTCAACCTTATGACATCATATTGCAATTGCATTTCAAAAATAGGGGCTGTCCAGTCGTCTTCTACTACGTTTTTCACGCTTGATACTAAAAGGACGCATTGGAACAACAATGTCGCCATTCTTGAGCACACTAGAGAAATAAAAGGTTAAACATTGCAGGCGAGAAATATGCACAGCTCCAGACGCTTATTATCTCCGTATTAGTGCTATCTATCACCTTTTCACAACGTACTATTTCGGGCTAGGTACAAGTAAGTTATTACTTAGTTACTTATTTGAAAACCTCTACTTATTGTTTGATCAAGCAATTTTGCCATTACTTGATATTTTAAGTAATATGCTTTTAGAAAATTAAAATTTGAAAAGCCACGTCTGTTGCTGTAAACAAAATATACTGTTCATAACATGCATCATCACACATGAATAAGCCATTGAGGGAAGAGTTTTTTGCTTTTTGTCTAAACCGCTCGTTATGTGATGTAAAAATTGCAAGTGATCTTGATGTGCTTGCACATTTTCAAGTCCAAATGTCGATTTCATGATTTGTTCGAATTACTGAAGTAACGTATTCTGTTAGAAATTACTTATTACTTAAACAATAAATTTTTGTTACTTGAACGCAGCCTATTTCTTGTGAATAGATATAAGAACCAAGGAATTGGGAACCTGGGTATGCGAGTGGCTGTGTTATAAAAGATTTACACTACCTGTGCCGTAGATTTTGCTTATTTGAAGTATGCACTGCTCTTTCAATTATAATTGCGAAAATCAAGTTAAAATTAAGCAACAATCTATACAGCTTAAATATCGCAAAAGATTGCAATCTTTCAACAAATCTTCATAGAGTGCAAATAGACTGAAAACGCTGTGATTGGTGCTGTGACGATGATTTCTTGCAACCACAAATTTACGCGTATCTTAATTTTACCGGAACCTAGCAATCAACTAGTTTCCGCATTTTCACATTTGGTGGATAAAAAAAACATAGGGAGTTTTGGACACTTTCCGCAAGATTGCAAAATGCATAAAAACGATTTGCTGATTCTGGCAGAAAAGCTAAAAAAACTTATAGTTCACATGAATTTCTTGACAATAAATTACATCGCATTTGATGCAGTTTCAATCAAGAGTGAAAGACTTTTGCTGATTTTGTCAACAAATTTCACATTCCTTGTTTCAAATTTTGTGCTTTTATGTCAGATCGATGTTCTCCGCTGTAAATTTTGGTTTCACACCTTAAAAAGTAGTGGAATAATCTGTTAAAGCTGTCAAAATTCATACTTATGTTCCGATATTTACACAACCCCTAGGGGCAAGACGAATTCTTGAAATATTCAGCTGAACCATTTCAGGAACTATCGTGAGTTTTGATCAGCTACAAACCAAGGGTAACGGCAGTACAAAGTCTTTTTCACAACTTTCGCACAAGAACTTGCTGACAATCAAGTGTGTGCTACCATCTCTGTTATTTCAATTGCTTGGCTTCCACAATGAAACCCGAACATAAAACAAAACCCTTTGCAAACTTTGACATCCCTGTGGCTGTCATTTTCTTGCAATGTGGCATCGATTCATTGCTACTTTTAACCATTACTTCGGAACGCTCAAGTGACATCAAACGATAGATCTCTCTTGCTGCAAACGATTCGGACGCCTGTTTTACCCTTCTATATCACGTTAGGAAATGTCAGATAGCGGAAAAGTGACAGGCCGCAAACAGTTCTTTCAAATCAAATAAACCCTGATGACTGTCACTTGATATATTTCAGATAATTTAGTCCATAGTCACACTGAACAAGTAAGTACACTACATCTAATCATTTGCTTTATGAAAAAAACAATCCTTTTAAAATATAGAATGATGCTTTCTGAAATTTTGCAACAAAATTTGTGAAAGTTAATTATGATACTTGGTTACAATTAACAAATTCTAAAAACGGCGTTCATTCGCTGAGCTAGAGAATGGCAAAACGTTGTACGCCAAGATTGGTGGAATTGGCGCTGCGCATTTCACTTGCGTGGCTGAAGACTCTTCTCAACGAAACCGACGTCGCTTTCCTACCCGGGACGTCTCAAGTAGCAACTTCAGAACACATAGCTTCTTAGTATAACTGACAGAGAAATTATGCTCTTTCCATTCGAACTATCAGACTGCTATATGCGNTAACTGCTTAATAGGTAGTAGTTGCTAGCTGAGTTCGTCACAGTGCATGATATGACGGTAGTCAGTGATAGTATTTTTGTAATGTCATGGCGCAGGCACATTGTTGCCACTCCTATTGTTTTTCCACTAGATCTAGACTAGAGTTTCCTTGTTTAATCTGATATTTTGATTGTTTATCTTCGCATCTTCGCTATCTGCTGCTTTTTATGTTCTTGTCTTAACTTGCTTCGAATTGTGTAATGCAGAAATTAACCATTTTTAACAGGAGTAATTGAAGTTAAAAATAGGCAGGCCAAATCATTTACTTTAACGTACATTTCTCTAAAACGTGTGCACAGCGCATAGGAAATTCAGGTCATGGTAAGGTCTTCAAATGATGGTAACCATATCACAGCTCATAAAGCAGAGGTGTACTTGCTCCGTTTGCCCAATTTTCGCTTTTTGGGCACAAGACATTTCTGAGCAGTTATCGGATGGATATGTGATCTTTCTCACCTTCTGTGATAAAATATCTCTCCTTCGTTATTATGGCTGAACTAGTCCTCAATGTACTTGGAAGCTCTACTTGTTTCTTGAGCATCAGTATCAGCCTGTGTCTTTCTTTCGATTAACTGCGGCTATTCTCGTCTACCCATGTCTTCACCTTAAGCAATGTCTGCGTATTTGGACTTGGACTGAAGATGTCGTATGGCGAAATCGATTTCCAATAAATAACATCAATGCGTGCTGATTTTTGTTACTTGTGCTGTATGCACAGACAGTGTTTAAGTCCTCAATGTACTATCATGTTTTCCCACTTTTGTTCTGTTACAGGCAGCCTCCCATAATTTTCCAGGATTTTTGTACAAATGTTTAAAGGTATTGATAAAAGTAAAACGCTGGACACCCCTTGCACGTTTTCCTGGTATTCTACCACTGAGAGCAGGGGTTATCAACCTTTTCAAGCATGTGGCCCAATTAAGAAACAAACAGAAGGTTCGTGGCGCACCGACTGTACAACTGCTCTAACGCAACAACTGTTGCACGTGCACAGAGCGAAAATGAAAACTACATTTAATAGCACAATGTGCGCTACAATCAATCGAAGGCTGAGCCTGTATGTTATTAGAACACAAAGATATTCGAGGATCAATACATGATAATGTACAGTCATCTTACACATTAAGCCTGCTTTTGAATGTCGTTTTCATGGGAACAAAAGCTCCTGTTTTCGAGAGTCATCTTGCACAACGTACGCAATGGCAATAATACAAGGCCGTGGTCCGTCAAAAATGTTTCCGTGGTTCACTAGTAGGCCATGACCCACAGTATTCAAGATCTCCTTTGATATAATATCTTACATGTGAAAGTGTTGCACTTAAAGTCATAGTTAACGATTCAAGGTGTTCAAGAACAATGTTAATCCAATGCCCACCTGACTGCAAATGCCATATTAATCTTGTTGTAATTCGCCGTGGATTTTGTAATCTAGTGTGTTTTAAGATTTGAGCATTTTTTTGCAATTTACTACTTTTGTTGCAGTTTACTACTTTTGTATAACAACAGAGCGGCAAAAGTGTGCCGGAGGCATTTCCATCAATTTTTGCTCTTTCTTTTGACAAAAGTGCATTCTCGAAGCACTTGCCGAAAAATGCCGTTGAACAAGCCAGCATTTTCGGAAAAAACGGAAAATACAACTGAAATTAGTACGCAGCACAAGTATTACGCAAATTGGATCCAAAGTTTATCATTGACCATGGGCGTCCGCAGAAAGTTTTCCATAGGGGGCAACGTCGAAGTTTTGCTTATCATTTTCAGGTTACTGACTATGCAATGCAAATGGACGTTCACAAAACGCTTTACCCTTTCTGCCCCATTACTCTGTGATGGTTGAAACTAAATTCTCAATCTTTTGTCTAAAATGTTTTCTACCCTTCGGCTATCAGAAATGCTTTTTCTTTTCATAAACTGCCTAATATCCATTGTTGGTGCACTATGTAAAAATACGTCGTAATTCAAAGAATAACCAACGGCGAGAGCAACATGAGCGGTGAAAAAACACGTTAGACACCCTTGCGAAACTGTTTCAAGCAATGAGAAGTAAAACTATATGTTGATATGGCTACTTCGGACAACTTACTAAAGTTAGAACACCACGCAGGCTTTAAAAACTGCATGAGCAGATGGATTACGAAAACACGCCACAGCAAATACACCTTTGCGCTTAGTGCTCACTAAGAAGTCAGAACTAGACATTAACGATAAAGACGTATTGCCACAAGTCTGCATAGACGTATTCTAACAAAAAACCACGTATTTTTATACTGTGTAAAAAGAAACCTGCTTTAGCGTCGTTTGATTAAGCTACTCACTTCCGCACGTTGATCGCAGTATCACACCAACAATGGATTTTTCAAACTTGTGGCAGCACTGCTACAGATGTACTCATGCTTATTTTCACACCGTACAAAAGCGATACGAGGCTTACCGCTACCAGCAGTGTCACGGTCTCACTGCATTACCTGCCAAGATGTCTGTGTTCAACAGTCACATGCAGGGCTCCCATTCAATGATTTCAAATAAACCAGATTGCACACCAAAAACAACATATTCGTACAATAAAAACCAGAAAGCTTGTGTTACGAACAAAAACATATGAGTGTGCTTATTTGAGTTGAACGATAAATCGAGAAACTGATTTGATTATAGTTTCTCTATCGAATTTTTCTGCAGCGCAAATATTCACATTTGGACAACCTTTTTGTTGCTCAAGACGTTTTTCATAATGCTGGTACATACTCCGCTGATGATCTCTCACTAATTGAGTACATTTGTTATTAAACTAGGAAATTGTGTGTAATTTTGAACTGCAGCGGGATCTAAAATCCCACAAAAAACATGATCCCAATGCCTTCTTTCTCTAATTGAATTTTTTTTATTCGTATGCATAGGCAAACATCGAAATTCAAACAATATGTCATAATAGAGCCTTTTTTAGTACCTAAAAAACTAGATAGTATGACTTTATTTTTCGGAAAACATGACCTAATGCTGTATGACCAAACAAAAATGACTAAGCTAAAACATACAACTGCTGCACAAAGAAGCATTACTAGCGAAAATAGGCAGAAGATATGGTAGCTCCATGGTTTGTTGAAGCCCTACTAAAATAAACGGCTCAACAGATGAGCAAAACACATACAGCAGTTTGGTTTGAAGCAAATTGAAAGCATATATGGATATGGTTTCTTTCTCTGGGGCAGCAAAACCATGCATTTTTAGGCAGTACATTACCTTTCATCCAAGTAATTTGGTTCACCTACGTCTTTGCCATCAGTTTGCAGGATGCAGTTTGTATCTAGTGATATAGTAGTTTCACCCGATATTTTGAGGTTGTTTTAATGGTTTGCTTAGAAAATTAGATTGAAAATTGCAAAATATGGCTTTGTGACTTAGAATGGAAAATATGAGTTTTTATGACTTTACAACTTTTGTACAGACTTCGTAGGGGTGCAATTTTTGTTTTAAGATTTGTTTCATAGCTTCCTGAAGCACAGAAAAACCATGACTTTTATGATTTTAAATGGACCTAGTCGGAACTATTGTTTCACCAATTTCTTCAGTTGGCATTAGAGACAGTAACATTATATATTTGATAATGGTGTATGAGGATATGAAGCCAATTAAACACGTTCTGCTTTATCCGATATGCGTACTTTCTCATCTGATGTGCACATGCAAACACTGTAATAAAGTTATCTTGATATTACTGGACATATTGGAGTTGCTGATGAATTTATCACTTCAAAAAAAACAGATTTAACCCGCTTTTGATAATCAAACCTACACGCCCAAGTCGACTAAAAAAGCAGATCTGTGTGGAAAAAAAACTAAAAAAGCAGATCTGTGTGGAAAAAAAGCAGTGAGAGCCCTGGTCACAAGCAGAAAACCCTTACTACCGCAACTTGAAGTGAACATTTGAAGATTTATGCCATGTTATTGTTACGCAATAAAGACCAACAGTAGAATAATCCCCTCGTACAGTGTTTTTCAAGCGGGTTGACTTATTGCTCCCTTTGTGTTACGGAACCCTTAGTCATAGTGTTCCATGAGCAACGCAAACATTTTCAGAAGGTTCCGTTCCAGCAAGAAGGTTGAAAAATGCTGATCTAGCAAGTTTCGCAACCCACCTCTGTAGACAAAGGAACGGATATGAGCGAACTGCCGTCTCATCATTGCAAGACACCAGAACAGTGAACCTGGTTCTTGTGCAGTGCCAGTGTCACACCAGCAAATAAACTTTCATTGCAACAATTAAATGAATAAATCGGAACTGCACTGCCAACGTCATGTTTGCTAGAAATTTTTGTTTCTTAGTCCCAATTTCCAGTGGGCAAATGCCCATTTCACCCCCCCCCTGCGGACGCCCATGGTATTGACAACATTTCGCTATAATGCGTCGAATCAGACAGCAAAAAACAATTACGTATTACACAGATCAGCATGACCGCACGAGCTCCGTCGTGGCGCACGAAGGGACAGGCCATGATGACGGTGACCCTAAACCTGGATTTTGAAATTTTGCCCAATGCAGAAATGCGTTTTGCTTGAGTACACACCGTGTTTCTCAGAGAAGCACAGTCTTGTTGCTGATTGGAGCTCAACTTGATGATTTGTCAACTTGAGTGGCAAAACGCACAGAATTCTTAATGCCTTGTATGATTTGTTCTTCAACATTCATTTCTATACTGTATGTCGTCAATTTCTCTTTGAACCGTGCCATTCAAAAGTTGTCAAACCGTATGTTTTCAGCTGGTTAAGGACTCAAAATATGTTTAACTGCAGCTGCAATGCGATGTTGTAGAATAGCATGCAAAGTGGCAAAATTCGTTGCTTGACTGCCACAAAAAAGGATTTATTGGTAATTAGAAATTTCTCATCAAATATTATGTTCAATCACTTCCAATGAAAGAAAACAACACTGAACAAAACACATTCACATGACTTTAACGTTTTTCAGGTAATCTGCAGCATATCAACATTCGTCTTGATGAAGAAATAATTCATTGTTATCCTGGATGAGAACGTAAATGTCCAACAAGATTAGAGTCGCAAATCGAGAAATTGTGCATCTTGTCCTTCATGCAAATATTTGAAATATCGCGGGTCTGGCTTTGCTTGGAAAAAAGCTGTTCTTTGACTGATAAAAAATTTCTTCTGTACCTTGTCACAAAGACAGAGTTTTTCTCTATGCGATAGCGTTGGCCTGGATCTACATCTAAGGAGTGAGCAGCTAATGAACTTCTGTGGGATGAACGGTACTGGGTTTGCTGCCAGATATATTAACCACGTCACAATGCACACTATGACGGTAGGTAGTGATAGTTAGATATATCAACCACGTGACCGAAGCGTGTCGTGGGCCACGCCGCTACTATTGCAGTGAATGCTGCGCTGGTGGCGAATCAATGGCAGCACCACGCGTGAACTGTTACCTTGCACCACTCATTAAAGCCAAGCACGAGGCTGGACAGGTCGCAGGTAACGTTTTGAGTCTTCGGTATAATTCGACCGGAAATCGAATCCAGTCTTCAAGCTTTCGTGGCGCATGCTCAACCAACCGTAACACGTAGCGTTAGTTGATAACTCTTATCGTTATCTACCCATGTTTGAGAGTCCTTGGAAGGGAAACCTCGGGATCAAAAATCCAGTCTCAGACGATGTCGACTCACGCAATCTCAATCCCAGTGAAAATAAATGTCCAATTCAATTGTTTTGCAAGGCTACTCCGCTGTCCAAACATGCAATGCAATCACTTCCATAGTTTTAAAAATCACTTGAAAGCGAACCACCATTTCTTGGTGGCAAAGCAATCAATATGTTGATGATATTTCTGACAATTTATTTGTGCACGAAAGTTTTTCAGAACTAATGCTAATCAAAACGAGGCAGACAAACCGAGTGTTTGTCAAAGTAGTACTGTACATTGTCTTTCTGACACTGTGTGACACTCGCGATTATATCGCGTGTTGGCAATGAAGCAGAAGCACATTTCCCTCTGATTGTGAATTGATTTTAAATAACACGTCAATGCGTCTTATTTTCCGTAATTTACCTAATTTTGCTCATATTGTTGTATTTTCGTACAACACCTTTGCCAAACAAATCGGTTTTGCAACCATCACAGGTCTGTTGGTTGATATTTAATCACCTGGAGTGCAATCTATTTTACAATACTCCTGATTGCATGTAGCCACCAGCGCCATTCCCATCTTACTTTCGGCTTCGGCTGCCTCTGATATAGTTCTCGTTTTGCGTTAGGGGTCTGAGACGATCCGCAAGCATAAACATTTTGAAAACCACTGATTTGAAGATATACGCCTCTTTGTGGCGGAACGAAATAAGTACCACTCGGCACACTGTAAAAGTGCAGTTGAAAAACCGGCCCAAGAGCTCATTACTGGGTTGTGTAATATGAGTAAGTATTTTATGGCTGTTGCGAAATGAAGGGCAAGACTCTACGTACCAAAAAAACATGTTATTGCGAAGTGTCCAAACGCGATCGCAATGCTGCCTGGGGCATCGATTGTGTTCAACAAATATTTACAGCACTTAAACTAATCGCGCTGCATATTCCGTTTATCTTTCAAACCTACACGTTTACAGCCTGGCGCACCAAAACGAAACACTATGCTAATCCTCGCGGAACTTTTCTTGATATTTACTGACGGCAATTATCAGGGTTCATGCTCATTAAGCCACACAGGGCCATGTGGTGAGTGGCAGCGAATACAGCATATAAGTGCTTTACAACGAAGCTAGAGCAGGTCTCGCATTTACATTTGCTCCCAAACGCATTTATATTAGTTTTCAATCTCATGTGACTGGATTTTAACGAATTAACAGCGACGTAATCAAATACGTTTCATGATGATATAGACAGGGCCAGCCATAAACCGATGCAACCGATGCAGCTGCATTGGGACCCGCGCCTCTGGGGCCCCGCGCCATGGTGTTTGGGTAGATTGTCCATTGTTGCTAGATTCACCTTGCGCTTGAGAATTCAGTAGAAACGCCATATAAATTTCACTGTTAACAAAAAACGCTCTCGTCAGAATTAGCAAATTTCCTCTCGAACGTTAGTACTGCATATCTGCGCTCTACCGCGATCGTAACACTGTTTACTGAACATGACGACGTCATAAAATCACTGTTCAGAGGGGCCCCGCGCTTATGTCTTGCATTGCGCCCCGCACCCAGGTTTTGCAAATCGCAATGTAAAGATATTGGTTTTAATGAAAGACGAGCTAAGTACAAGAAAAATAGGTTCAAAGAAGTTAGGCTGCGTCCCATAAGGTGTGAAGCTTTGTTTAACTGTTGCGGTCTTTGCAATTGGGTAACGGAGCCTTCATTTATTTTCAAGTAGATGGTGCAATGCCAAATGACTAGCAATGTACGAAGCATGCAAAATGATAAGGGAAGTTAGCAGCCAATTTCTTAGAAAATCAGCTACTGCCAGGGGCGGGTCCAGCTAGTAAGGTTAGTGAGGGCGATTTCCGTTGTAGTTGGTAGTCAAGTCCCAATAACGTCTTCGCTACTGTAAGAGAGATGAAATATACTTCACAATCGTGTCATGATGACAAAACAGTGGACGACAAAATAGCCTTATAAAGCGAATGTTCTTTTCTGAATTGTACAAAACCATGGGGAATAAAGTTACTTTAGTAGGTGTTGGGGGGCTATCGCCCTAATCTTCCCTCCTGGATCCCCCCTGCTACAGCAGACATCACTGTCGGTTAACCGGACTCTCGACAAACAATTCCTTGACTAATTCTGGATATTTTGCAATAAAATTCAGGGTGTACATCCTCGAATATGATATCAAATCGGCCAACTTAAAAATAGTTTTCGCCCTGATTGAACGCGATCTAAGCTAATCCACTTGAAGTTTCACTTGTTTCCTTGATTATCATA
>JGI24158J21664_10006442_pt1 | contig 15473 bp, 7 predicted proteins | sample Ectturendosymbi3_FD_21664 | JGI IMG/M metagenome (IMG submission 21664)
CTGCTATGTCTAGCAGTAATAGAACAGTTGCAGAATCTACAATAGGCTTCTCCATTAAAACCACCCTTTTGGTGGTTCTCCATTAAAACCACCCAAAAAAAATGCCAAAAAATGCCAAAATGCCCAACCAAAATTTTCATGCCAAATGCCTTAAAAAAACGCCAAATTTGAGCAATTTGGCATGAAAAACGCTAATATGGTAACCCTGGACAGCACGGGTCACTGGAAGTCTGGAATACCATTATCATCAATGATTGATGATTTCGTTGAGCGTTGTAATCGCGCACGCCCTAATCACTGAAAACCGCCCAATACGCGCGACGGCTCTGGGCAACAGCAACAATAAATTCGAGAGTACTAACAACCCCTATCCGAGTACGAACAGCAATCACATTTACTCTTGATATAAAAGTCAAGTGACACAGTACCACAAAAAGCAGCTAAATCTTCTCGCAAAATGTTTTACTAGCAAATCGATTTAGCGTCATTTATGCAACTTCAGTCCCAGGGCCGGATCCAGCTAGTAAGTTTAGGGTGGGCGATTTCAGTAAAATTTGGTAGTCAAGTCTCATAACGGCTTCGCTACCGTAAAAGAAATGAACAACACTTTAGAAGACTGTTATGACAAATCAATGGAGGACAAAATGGCCCCATATCGCGAATGTTGTTTTCCGAATTGTGTAAAGTTCACTTCCGTACATTTTAGGAGGGGGCGATCCCTTGGACCCGTCCCTGTTCAGTTCTATAAATTGCAAGCAAATGCTTACAGTTAAAATGACGAAACACTAAAGGAAAGTGTTTCATCTTTTGCATGAAAACCATTTAGACTACTAGAGAACAGCTATGTCCAAACGAAATGCATTACTGGGCCAAAGATACTCTCATTTTAGCAAACAAAATTATACTAATTGCAATAAGATAATGACTGTATGGTACGTTTATTCACTCCCGAACTGTGATGATATTGGCAAGTTTACTGCTAATGGAACAACAAGGGTATAATTAGAAATCAGTTGATTGCAGAGGAACACATGAGTAGAAATAAGAAACTAGAAATCAGTTTCGCACTGAGGCGTCATTGAACACGTGGAAATCTACCAGTGCGTAGTATCTGATAAACAGGCACTCCAAGACCACTGCATCGAAAATGTCGAATTTAAGATATCAAAATAAAGACAGGTTGTCACTGTATTGTACATACACAATAATGAAAAGCTTACTCGACCGCACAAAACCTTCGACTAGGCCGCATGCGGTCCGCGGGTTGGACATAGCTGCTAGAGAGTTAGGATGCAATATGCAGTAATATAATATTGTCGTGTTTGTGCACAACTCGCTAAAATTGCCGCAATTACGAGCAAATGCATTAGCTCAGTGGTACTGCCTTTGTATGTCAGTATTCAATGGATTGATTGATTTATTGTTTCAGATGACTCGGCTAATAGGCAAAAACAATGCCATTATGCAAAGAAGTAACCAATTGTCAGTGGAAATTAGAATAAAAGAAAATACAATGACCAAAGAACTGATCAATGTAAAAAACGATTATTACTCTTTCACATAGAATTGGTGAAAGACCATGGGATGGGAGGTCATCGAGTCAACCAACCCAATTCCAAACCTATTGACAAGTGGTACAAAACAACAGTTGAAAATAAAATGAACACAGTGAAAAGATTTGAGAGATTAACATAAACGCTTAATGAGCAAAGAATGTAATATTCAAATGACCTAGTAAGAAAGCACTTCAGGTAGCCGCCATTTTCCACCATCCAAAAATTACATACGCTGAGCACATGCGCTGTACGAAAACGTGCGTAGAAACTTGATCAGCAAACGTCAGTTACCACGTGTGGCGCGAGTTTCAGTAAGAAATCCAATCGATAAAGCACTTTAGAAACTTCGCAGTAGCAAAGGCAAGTTCTTCAAAGTGGACACACTAACTGTTTCTTTGGCATAAATGTTCTTTCTTACTTGGGTTTGCATCGAAACGTACCAATAACAAGTCACTTTACTATTTCGTTCAAAACCACCTGTGTGGCTCGAAAGCATGATTTTCCGAATCAAGATTATATTGACCGTAATGGCAGCTACTTGGTGATGCTTGTCCACAAAATACCTGGAAAGCACTGGATTGCATGTCACTAATTTTCACAGCGACAGGTACTTACAGTATTACTCTGCACTGAGAACTGTCTGGGCTTCAAAGGCAAATAACAAGCGCAACTGGTTCGTACACCCAGTCTGTATTTCAACAGCTTCTTATTGGTATCTTATGTCTTTCTACAACTTACGAAGCGATTGAACTGCTTCTGAAATTATTCCATTCAACAGCAGCTCATACTCATGCACAAACAGGTTGTGTTTTCAGACAAAAGTTTAGCACCTCGACCAAAACAGCGCGTTCCAATCAGTTGAACTGGTGAAGCGAGACAGACCTCCAGTAGGCATACACGAATGAACACGCCTTTCAACGTAAATAGGCACGTGATTCGTTACGACGCCGAACAATGAAACAACGCCATCGATCATGATGTGTCTTCACAAAAAATGCGATTGCTGCGGACGAACCGACTTATGGCCAACAGCAGCACCGGTGCCACGCCTAGTGATTTTTAGGCTCCTCTAGTGATGTAGTGATTTTTCACTGCAATCTAGTGATTTTTTTCAAAGTATGTATTTCAAGAAAATCGTTTGTTTTTTTTCTAATTTTTTGACTTTTCAGCCATTTTTGAAAGATTTTCAGCCCTTTTTAATACATAAACAATTGATTATTTGAATTATTGCTTGAAGAGATTTGCACCAACAAAACGAATTAGTGTTTCTAATTTGAGTTCTCATTGTTTTCACCTCCGTGCTGCTTAGTGTTAATTGCTTCAATATTGGCCATGGCAGTATTTCGATTTCTTAGCAGGAACAGTGCAGTGGAAATATTTATTACCTTTTTGGTTGGTTGCTCAAGTCTAAATACTCACGAGTGGTATCATTTTCCCCCTCTTGAGAAAAGCTTGAAGATTTCATTGTTAGTATAAGATTTTCCAGGATTCAACATAATAAATTTTTGCAAACTTGAAAATGATTTAAAGGTTTTTGGGCAATAAACTGAATAGATACATCATTTCAAGCAAAACTGCGAATTTTAACGCAAACATTTTAAATCTAGTGCTTTTTTACAGATCTAGTGTATTTTTTNGGGGGNAATCTAGTGATTTTTGCCGAGAAGCCTGTAACAGCACTGTACAGCAGTGTTGACCAGGGTTTTTTAAGGCGTTTTAGGGACCCGATTCGGGTCCCTAGAATTTCAAATCGGGTCTTTAGAATCAGAGAAAATTTTCATCGGGTCCCTAAAATCAGAGAAAATCGGGTCCCTAGAATCAGAAAAATCGGGTCCCGACAGGTCCATACCGGGCCCTAACATTTTCCTTAAAAAAACCCTGGTGTTGACATATGTTCCGTTGGCTGTAGCCCGCATAATTTTCTCGATTTCGCACGGCTTACTTAAAATTGGTAAGCCAGACAGATAGCCGCGGACGTTGGTGTTGCTATTCTTACTATCTGGGAAACCATCTTCCTTTCAAGCAAGTGGAAAGTTGTGAATTGCACGGAGCTGATAAAATGATGTTTTGAATAAACGAGGCTTGTTGTTGGCCTATATCGACAAACCGTAGTGCAGAGATTTGACTTATGTTAGATAGAGTAGCTTCTTGTTTCAAGATATATTTTTACATGATGCCTATTGCCTTCAATTCCTGTCGTTTTCTGTCTGCTTGGATATAAATAAAACTGTTCAGATTTTCTCTGGGCTGGTTTACGTTAGAATCGAATCTTCTGGATGGGCACAAGTTCGTTATGCACATTGACACCATGTGTGAAATTGGCCATAGTCAAATAACCTGTGTTTGCCCTGTTTTTTAAGGTGTTTTAGGGACCCGATTCGGGTCCCGAGAATTGAAAATCAGGTCCCTAGAATCAGAGAAAATTATATTCGGGTCACTTGAATCAGAGAAACCGGGTCCCTACAGGTCCATACCGGGTACCTAACATTTTCCTTAAAAAAACTGGTCAAGTCTATACTGTGTTAGAACTTGAATAGAAGTAATCTGCCTGGATCACAATTGTAAGTCGGGCCGAGCTTTTCGGGTAGTGCCGGGTTCTGGTTTCGGTACAAACGTTTTTCGCAACCACGGACACTTTTGTCGACAGTTATTGTTGAAGCAACTAAAAATGATTCATTGTTAACTATTTAGTCACGTTTACTTTGCTTTTACTTTGACTTAAATAATAAATATCGGGTCAAGTTCGGGGTTGTACTTTCAGGTTCGGGCTTCAACATGAGGCCCCTTTACAACTCTGGCCTATATAGTGTTTAAGGCAATATGATAGGCTCGCTCCTGCAGCGGTGTGTAAGGTAGTGGTCGGCAAACTGTGGACTTCGGGCCAATTGTGGGCCTATTAGCACTATATATTGGATTGCGCAACACTTTCTATTGTCGGCCGCATGGTACGTAAGATACAATCCTGTGCTGGCTGCGTAGGCGAAAACATAGTTTACTGTAACAACTATGGAACACTGATTGTTTGTCGTCAAAACCCTGTAAGCCCCGCGTGTGCCACATTTTGCGTCACTTTGCACCACCATAACTCGCCAGATATTGAGCAAGAGAGCTGTTCAAACCTCTAAAGACGCGGGAAGTCTTGTAGTTTGGATTTTGTATAAATTGGAAAGTTTTGGATTTTTGTTTTTTGTGGGTTCCATCATAATGGCGGTAGGTTTACGCAATTTTGGACAAGGTCACCGGGTCCTGGGCCCCAACACCAAAAGCCAATTTTTTGACTCAAGCATTTAGCAAAAACTAGGGGTAATTCTGCTTCTTTAGAGCCCTTGATTGACCATCTAGCCTAGCGTTTGCCAAAACAACATTTTGGCAAAAATATAAAGATTGAAGAACACTAGGAGTCGGATGTTTTTATCCGACTCAGACTCCGGATGTCCAACTGAATCGTTTTTCACATCGCACTCCTAATTTTCTTTGATTGCTAGTAACACTGGTAACTAGGGCCATTTGAAGTCATAAAAGCCACAAAATTGTTGACAGCCACACTTAATTCACGTTATGTTGAGGCAGTATTTCCCTACCTTTCAGACTTGTGCCACCGCACAGAAGAGAAGTATCATTTGCGACACCCAGTGGCGAACCCACAGAAATTTGCTTTGAGGTTTGATGACATTGTGAAAATCTATTATATTCAATCACATATTGAAAAATGTATTAGCCCGCGGCACCTCTGAGCATTGCAAACAGCAATCCCCAGTTAGGAACCACTGTGTTAAGGAGTCAGGAGCCGGTGTCGGAGTCAGAAATTTTGGAAAGGTCGGAGTCAGAAATTTTGGAAAGGTCGGAGTCGAACATTTTACCTCCGACTCCGCAACCCTGCTGGCTATAGCTTTCTTTTTCATCAACGTACTTCAATTTATCCAATAGATCAGAAGCAATGAACAATTTGAATTGAAAGATTTTTCGCAGAGTTTTGTTGCAAACCTGCATTCAGTTGCTTACCGTGTATGCACACATTAATAAAGCTTCATTTCCACTCTTCCTTATTGTTTCTCTAGATACTACTACTAGCCAGCACAGATGAATGAATTTGTTTTTCGAATCCAATTCCGATCCAACAATTTTTTTTTCAAAATCCAATCCAAATCGGAAAAATGACAGTTTTAAAATGCAAATTGTGTCTAAATCTAAAATCCCATCACTGATACTGGATTATATGTAATTCAAATGAAAGATTCAACAACAAACACAATAGCTTGGAAACTAATTGCTCTACCGTTGTCTCACGACACTACTATAGTTGACGTTTCAAAAACTTCCAGGTAATCACTATTAGCAGCAAATACAATTTGCTGAGAATCTCAATCATAGAGTGTAAGATTTCAAACCAGAAAGGTTTTCAGGTGCAGTATACAGCACAAGCGACTCATTAGCACCAGGCTAGCCTGGATATATCAATAATGATAAACAGTGCTAAATGTCACTTCTAGATAGCAGGTTTACGGAGTCGGAGGTTTTTGGTTGGCGTCAGAGTCGGATTCCTGACAACACTAGTAGTCTGAATCGGATTTTTTTGTCCCACTCCAACACCGGAAGTCCTTTTTCCTTAAGGAAAATGTTAGGAACCCGGATCGGGTTCCTAAAACGCCTTAAAAACAACCCTGGTCTTAAATACTATTCACGAAATTTAGTTTTATTCAACTTTCATTGTGATAACACCAGCGTCTTCCAACAAGTTCCCATGAATCTCAATATGACGGTTGGTCAAGCCGCATGCCAACCACCTGTTTAAGACATAAATTTTTGACGAAGTTTAATCTAAATGATCATATACCGGTAATTGACTCTATGCGTACCACAGTTTGTTGGAGACCCCCTTGGATCTTGAGGCCCTAAGCTTAAGCCTATATAGCCTATAGGTAAATCCGGCCCTGCCAGCTAGGTAGTAGGTATCACTGTACTATGGCAATTGTAAGTCAGGAAAGGGACTGGATCAATTAAATCCACATGAATTCCGTAACACTGGTAACTAGGGCCATTTGAAGTCGAAAAAGTCAGTTTTTTCTGTGCTTCAGGAAGCTACGAAACGAATTTTATAACAAAAACAGCACCCCGAAGTCTGTAACAAAAGTTATAGTCATGTTTTCCATGTTTCGTCATAAAGTCATCTTTCGCATATTTTCGACCTAATTCAACAAGGAAACCATTAAAATACTGTAATATCAAAACATCAGGTGAAACTACTAGGCTATATCTCTAAGTCTAAGCTGCATCCTGCGTAATGAATCCTCTTGGGCACCCTGCGAATGTTGGCGAANACGTAGGTGAACTATANGGTAAGTTATTTGAATGAAATGTAATGCACTGACTAGTGACCACGAATGCATGTTCTTGCTGCTACAAAGAAATAAACAAATGTCTTGGCATGTTTTCAATTTGCTTCATACCAAACAATATATTTTTCTCGTGTTTTGAGCTGTTTATTTTAGTGGGGCTTTAACAAAGCAATGGCTACCATCTCTTATACCTATTTTTTTCTATAATGCTTCTTTGTACAGTAGATGTATGTTCCAGTTCATTCATTTTTGTTTGGTTATATTAAGTCATATTTTGTGAAAGTCAAATTCATATTATCAAGTTTTTTCATGCCATACAAAAATGGCCTAACTGATGACACAATATACACAAAAATGTGCTTTTATCACTGGGCGTATAGTCAAGGCTCAAAATTTAAACAAACACGATGTACAACCCTGACGGGCGAAAAAAACTACCTTGAATGGTAGCAGGTCCCGGGGATCAGTTTGAGAACACTGCCCCCCCCCTCAGAAAAACGTTTGTGGCGCCCCTTTTTGTGGAGCCTATCGAAGTAGAAACAGATTTTGAAAAGGATCTCACACCTGACCTAACCTCAAGATCAAACACAAAAACGATTTATTTGCCATTATCCTGTTTAATTGGAAGGATGCAACTTTTTCTGATAACTGGTAGTTTAATTCGTGGCTTTTTTTACGACAACGCACATCGCAAATCGACCTCATATGCCCGTTTGTTCCGAAATTGTCTTTTACGCTTTGTTTTAATCAGACGTTTGTAGCGAAAATGATAATAAAGTTACGAATGATAGTGATGAAAACAATGCATGGAATACTTTTCAAAATGTCACTTCACTGCCATACTTACGCACCCCATTTGCGAACCTTTCACGTCCCCCAGTTTAAGAATCCAGGATCTAACCTAAGCAATGCTTTACACTTCGTTGAACTGCAGGATTTACGTGTCGGACTTTTACCCAGCCTCTATATCGAATAGTATAAAAAAATGGTATTCGTTTGTGATAATACTATTGTTCCGTAATTTCTTTCCCGCGTGAGCAATGTTCGCCTTACTCAGGTAATCACAAACACAATCGCATTCGCTAACACAGCACGGTTGACGATTTGCCGCTGGGTTGGGGTTGTGCAAAATTGGTCTGTTTTTGTAACAAGTTTATTTGGTATTGCCTGATGACAGCATTGCAAAGTAGCAGTGGAAAGAATGCAATATGGATAATTTACAACTGACACAAGACCGAACTCGTGGGCAAATTCCTTCAGGCAAATAGTCATATATTACCAGGCCCGAAACCAGCTTGGACACTAGGAGGGGCGAAGAGTTTTCTGGGGGGCGCAAATTTTTTAAACTATTTCCAATAGTTTTAAACTATGTCCAACACATTTTTCCAGGGGTGGCGAAAGAAATTTAGGGGTCTTCGCCCCCCCTGCACCCCTTAGTTACGGGCCAATGTACTACACAGATTTTGCAGAGATAAGCGTAGCCTTGTTCAGGTCGTACAACTAAACATTTAGTTTAGACTTAGAGCAGGGTTCACCAAACTAGGGTACATTTAAGGTTAGCAATAGAAGATAAAAATAAATTTACATGTTGTTTATTTTCAAATATTTACACATATATCACTTAATATTATTTTTAAAAGTCATTATATGTTTAATGTTAAATATATCTAAGAATAATCATGAGAAAATATTTCGTCATGAGGAGTTTCAGGGGTACATGTTCGTCTGTCAAAATTCTGAAGGGGTACATGCTTACCTGTTGAAATGCTGTATGCGTAGAGAAATGTTTGGAACATCTGACTTAGAGGAACTGATTTAATTAATGTCATTCCAAAATCGATAAGCCACAGTGTCTGGTACCACGATTAGACGATTTCCGGGACTTTCCTAGTTTACTTTGAAACGGTAACAGTTTTATCAGCGCTCGGTTTTCATTGTAAATCATGCAATACCACAAGTCTTTCTGTTTTAGCATGCTTGTTTAAGGAAAATGTTAGGCACCCGGTATGGACATGTGGGGACCCGATTTCTGATTTTAGGTACCCGATGATCATTTTCTCTGATTCTAGGGGCCCGATTTTCAATTTTAGGGACCCAATAGTGTCCCTAAAACACCTTAAAAAACTGGTTTTAGTAAACATTTACGCTGTTATGCAAAGTTTGCAGCCGGTACCCAGGTTGTTTGCTATTTAGCTAGCTTAAATTACAACAAACCAACAATGCATAGATAAAGTTTAACTTTCTAGTTTGGTAAATTTTGTGGTGGTGTTAGCTGAAAAAAGTGAGAGAAATGTTTATAGACATACCTCACAAGCAAGAAAGTTTGGATCATGTATGTAATGCAAATTATGAGATATTGGGCTGTCACAGAATCTTGCTTCCGTTGAACAGTGCCGCAATTTTTTTAAAACTTGGACAAGTGGGATTGATGTCTTTTTCTTCACATCAGGAGTCCACTTTCCAACCATGTGAAACAGTATTTATCATAGGCACAGCCAGGGGGGCCATGCCACCCCCCAAATATTTAACGTATCTTGTCATTGTGTGCTTTGATAGGCGGTATCCCAAACAAAATACTGTTGCTCGCCTAAATTCAAACGCTTTGGCCCCACCAACATTTTGGGCTGGCTACGCCACTGGTATTTACACTTGATTGAAATTGTACAGTAATCAGTTACGTTTAATGTATTTCAAGGTAATATGCTTTAGGCTACGTTTAAGTTGGAATCTATCATGCGATTATGAGATTGAGCTACGTGCAGTGGGAGCAGTGCTATAGCAAATGCCTTTTATTCATCTTTGTTTCTGAATTGTCGCTTCAAAGTGAAAAATATGAATTCTATGTAGACGTAGCTGCATAAGCTATGTCTGGAAACGTGATTGTCATTTACCTACTTACTCCGCTCCAGCCGTTGGACTACTTATTGTCACTTGTTAGTATAAAAAGGACCGTCTGCTTCTGACCAGTCGAGAATACGTTTCAGACATTGTTTTTGCCGAACTCTCTACGGATAACCAAAACAGCGTCAAACATTAGAACGCAGCATGCTATAGGACAGGGGTGGCCAATCAGTGAGAGACCAAGAGCCGCGTTTTTTAATGTTTAACCGTAATGAGCTACATCATACACACAGATACACATTAACCCATTTATGCCCAGCGTATGTATTCATACGTAAAAGTGACCTTCTTACAATTCACATAAAAGGAAAACTAAAAACGTTTCACTATCGTTTGTGGTTGATGTGTTACTACCTAGACGCAGTTTATTATCCATGAGAAACTAAGGCTTTAGAAGTGACAACAAGTTTGTAAAATGTTCACGAAAAAATAAGTAGGTTTAAAAAATAAAAAAATTAGGGTATGCACTGACTAGTGAGGTTTCTTCCCCAGAACATGTCTTTAATACATGAATTAGCCTTTGGTTATTTTTGCTAGCATACTAAGCATCCTCCCATTACCCAAGGATTTCCTCTAGTTTTTAATATTTTCAATTGGGAAACACTAACTACACAGTGTATGAAATATCATACGTTGGGCAGTAACGAGTGCCTGGTGAGACATTCAGAGTTTAGACCTAGTTTCCAAAAATTTGCTTTTTCAAAACAAATTTGAAAAGTGGCAACAAAAGGTTTTTGAGTTAGAGATGTAGCGAGTCAGAACCATTGGGTCTGGTCAAGCATAGTCTGCACGGTGCTCCAAGCTTGGCCTGCTAGATCAGTAGCGTTATTAGGGCTATGGACACGGTTATATTACACAACTTTACTCTCCCCTGTTCTTGGTTCTGCTTTTCACAATGATGCGCTAAGTAAAGTGATGAACGGAATATTCTAGACCAGACCTCAATTGTTTCGAAGTTTATAATAACTCTTGCTACAACAGAGTCTCCATACTACGGGCCATGGGCGAAATCTGGCCAGCGAAGCCATTTTGTCAATAACGAAAAAATAATATATTTACGAAAACCTGTTGGTTTGGTAAAATGTAACATATTTTAATACAATCACAATAGTACGCAAGATGTCCGGTCCTTGGACTGTTGTGTAAAAGCTTACGTGACCCTCCAACAAAGACGTTAAGGCCCCTGTTGACAGCTTATGTGTGCTATAGCTAGGCTATAAATTAATTACCACAGCAGCACAAATTGCGTGATGTGAACACTCTGTGGGACTAGCATATTACTAGCAGACCAACCCCTTGTCTGCTGGTTGCTGTTTCAATAAACCTAGTCTGAAAGATGTGCTTGCTGCTCAGTTGAAGATGCAAAAGATCAGTTTTGTGAGGTTGAATAACAAGAACAGAGTCGCAATGATATCTAATATCACAAATACGGAGTTGTTTGAAGTCGGGAAGTGCAATCACGGGAAACGAAATAAAAAGAGCCAGTATCCACTGAACCAAACCTCATCAAACTTTGCAATGATAAGATGGGAATAGTTGATCTTTTTTACGTTGACAGAACTGTACCATATTTGGATCCAAACAAGGGAGTGTTTTTGACCATTGTTTAGATCAGTGTTCCCAAACCTGTTTGAGCTGTTACCCAAATCAAGGTAGCAATTATGTCTTAATTACCCTCAATATTTCGCAGTGATCGCTCACAATATAGAACAACATTGTGGTTTTGGTTTTGCATTACCCCCCAAAGAATCGCATATTACCCCTGGGGGATAATTTACCCCAGTTCGGGAACCACTGGTTTAGATTCTGCCAAAATGTCAACATCGCAAGTCTGTGGTCATTGTACAGATTGTTGACTGAAGGATTTCTCTTTTGGTTTTCACAAGACAGACTGCGATTCTTTGCCAGCAGGACCTAATGTTGGAGCAAGAAGTGTTTGTCCAATCGTCCCCATACAAAAAAGGAATTCGTTAAAAAAAGGATATGGCTTTAAAAAATTAAGTTCACGAAAAACAAGCTCAAACAGCAGAGGCGTAACCAGGTTAGATGGCGCCCGGGGCAAGAAGTAAGTTTGGCGCCCTTACGTTCGAAGCTTAGGTCTTTCGGAAGCAAATGTATTGCATTGAAGAATGCATTGAAGAATTATCTGTGATATTGTTGGGACATTTCGGCGCCCCCATCTTGACTTGGCGCCCGGGGAACTATGCCACCCTTGCCCACCCCCGTCGTTAGGCCCATGCAAACCAGTTTCAGGACATTATCTCGAATAACATATTACGGCAGAACCGAAAAATTCAAAGTTTTTGAATTTCGGACATTAATAGGTTAACATCACCCCATCTCTTCCTGTCTCACACAGATACCTTTGCCCAGCTAGAATGGTTGAAAAAATCACAAACCAACATGACAACGACAGAGGTATAGAAGTCATTTGTTGTTATGCATGTTTTTCAGCGGGAATTCTGGCATGAAAACGGGCAAAGAGCCGCGGGTTAGCCACCTCTGCTATAGCGTATACCTTTTGAATATATTTATAAACAGCTATGTCCAATCCGTGATCCGCATGTGGCCCAGTAGGCTTTTCATTATCGTGTTATGTGTATGTGCAATAGAATGACAGCCAACCTGTCTTTATTTTGATAATCTTACACTTTCTAGTTTTCTGATTTCTACTCATGTGTTCCTCTGCAATAAAGTGATTTCTTACTAAACCTTGTTGTTCCATTAGCACTAAGCTTGCCAATGTCATTACGGTTTGGGAGGGATTAAAAGCACCATATAGTCGTTATCATTGCAAATGCTCTCAGCAGCTACTAAACTTTGATGTAAGTCATTCAATGTGCGGACCTCACGAAGATAGTGACGTAATGTTTGCCCCAGTAATGCATTTGAGTTTTGAGTTGGACAAAGCGGCTGTAGATATAAGATATTTTTGCGACGCCAACAGTGTCCATATTTACTGTGCAGCTTCTAAAATATGGTGGACCATCTATCTTGACCCGTTTGAAAAATTATGTGAATCAACAATGATATAACACGCTTTTAAACCAGAGTTCATAAAAATCGTGATTTTTTTCAAACAAAAAAGATCGGCTGTTTCTTCTAAATCGGATTTTTTATTTAAACCAGATTTTTTGATCTATTGTGTAAGGGGTGACAACCCAACCCTTGAAAGTTTTAATTTAAAAAAAATCATATTAATATAACTTTCTCGTGCTTTGTCGCAGTGGCGTGCCGAGGTTTGGTGACGCCTGGAGCGACTGTTTGACTGCACGCCCCCCCCACCAAATTCTAGTATTGAGCAGTGGCGTATGGTGGTCATTGTTACTGGATATGCGCTATTTGTGACGTCACAGTGTGACGTAATATTCACGTTTGCAAACCAACGATCTGGCGGAGTTAGTTGACAAAATGTGCATATTATTCAACAGTGCACCCACACTTCTTACTCGTTGTACAATGTGTCAGTGTTGAACATGATCCGGTTTCCGTATCGCGATCTAACCGGATTCCGCACTTCAGAACCGAATCCGGATTGGACTGGATTTCGAAAAAACTCAACCGGATCAGATATGGATATCCAAACTGGATTGATCACTGCAGTAAGATGCTTAATCAGAGTGTTTTTTTAGTATACAAACCGGATTGGATCAAATATTTGGACAGGTTTACCGGAATAGGATCGGACCGGAGTACTCAAAGAAAATTTTGGACTGGATTAGGATTTCAAAAATCTCCGATTTGTTCAACACTACAATGTATCACGGTAATGAACATAAATCAGCGCTCCAAGTTAGGAGACCGGAGCAAAAAACAGCATACAATGCGCTAACACGTTGAAACACGAGAGTAGAGCACACCAGTGCTACGTCAACGCAGTTCACAACTGCAAAAATACAAAGTTGCACATTAAAAAACAGTGGAGTAAAACAAATTCAACGCCAAAATCATCAGGCTGCACGCAGTGACGTAGCAAAGGGAGAGCCCTGGGGGCCGCGGGTCCCGGGCGGCTCTTTAAGGGGCGCGGTACTTCGCTGACCAAAAATTAATTTTGAAAGATGTTTAAAAGTTCTAGTTTTTCGTTATTACTTTAAATACATTCTGAAATGTTCTACCGCTTTTCAATTTTCATGTTTAGAAGCTCTGGACTGGTAGGCTAACCTAAAAGAACACGACATGTGGCTTTGGAGTGAGTGAATTGATAAAATGTTTGGGGGGCGAAGAGTTTTCTGAGAGGGGCTCAAATTTTTTATACAACGTCCAATAGTTTTAAACTACGTCCAAAACATTTTTCCAGGGGGGCAAGAAATTTTCGTGCACCCCCTATTTACAGGCGTGCTTATTTGGGGGGCCAATTGTGTCCCAGTCCCTGCACCTTCCTCGCCAGACAAAGCCATTTCAGGCATCTCAGTCAAACGTCCTTTGCACAAAGGAAAGAGATGACACTCAACGGCAGACTAAAAACGTTAGGGCTCCAGTTGTTTTCGGTTTATATTGACCCTCCTCTCAAAATCTGATTAAAAAAGTTTGCATGAAATCACGGTAAATAGTCAGGGCTAGCTTAATCCTTTTTCTCGTATCTTTGGTTTCTCAGTAACGTCCCAACTGCACATCATAACATCTCCTGACACTGAGGCACTGGCGAAGAACATTTCGTTGAGGCGGCTATGGCTAGTCCGCCTCTCAATCGGCAGGTTGAGTGTTCGATCCACGGCCACTTTGTGAATCGCCATGGTGCTAATTGGGCAAGATTGTTCGCCTAAACCACCCCGGTAAGAAGCATACTTCAGGCATTGGCATGCCGCTAATTGCCGTCGCCAAAATTATAAAAAAAAGCATTTCTTGGCACATCTCGTGCTATTTTTTAATGTTCAGTGGGATATTTTCAATAAGTGCCATAAGCTGTAGCCCAGTCATTAGGTGAGTTAATTAGCGTTAAGTTTTGGCGGTTGAAGTGACGAACTTTGCAAAGATAACTTTTCTCAGTTTCAATACAACTGCTGTTTTTCTGCATGACGTAATGGTGCCGGAAAATGACTTCCCTGGAGCGGGGTAGTACAATTGGTGTATTTTCGTTGATAACTTTGAGCCCAGATTATCGGTTTGAATTGCAAGTAGAGTGAATAAGAGCCAGGCGATAGGCAACGTGGTTTTCGTGAAGTCGCCTTTGTTCAACGGTACACTTTAAACATTGGCAGTCATAGAAAAAGTTATTTCAACAAGAAAATTTTAAAAAAGGTGTTGCTCTCATTTTGATGAATTTGAGGCAAGAACCTTAGTCTGAATACCTAACGCAAGGGTAAATGANATGTTTAGATATGAGTGTGGTTAATGCTTTTATTAAAAAGANTGTTAATCGATATGGTTGTACAGCTTGGCAATGGGTGTNCTGNATAAAGTTGTTCGTCGCAATAACCGTCGAACGTAAGACGTTGCAATCACTGCTGAGCATCCAAAAGACCTATGTCCCACCTGGCATGGTTTGGTAATACAGTTTTCGAAATGGACGTCTGTTGGTAGCCAGTCCCGTCGCCACGGGGGTTTGGTGGGCTCAGCCCCCCAAAAAGCTAAGTCCCCCAAAACTGAAATATGAAACACTATAAATCAGTGGATTTTTTGTCAAATTTTAGAATGTCAGTCCCCCCTGCACAAACGTAGTCTCCCAATTGAAGACCTTCTG
>JGI24158J21664_10006444_pt1 | contig 15469 bp, 11 predicted proteins | sample Ectturendosymbi3_FD_21664 | JGI IMG/M metagenome (IMG submission 21664)
AAACGGGCAAAGAAAAACAGACGTCGCGGCTGGACCTGGTCAAGAAAAGTGTTGATGTGTTAAAATTGAAATAGCATATATCACATAAATGTTATAGTAAATAAGGTAGCCTGTACTTTAGTGAGAGGAAAATATTTTTCTCAAAATTTCAGCCCCCTCCCTTAAAAAATTTCTGCGTGCGCCCCTGTTACCATTCACACTTGTAATTCAAAGATTTGTCACCTGTTACGGGCAATCAAGCAAAAAACACATTCTATAAGTCCTTATTTACCAAATAATAAAATGCACATGCATTTCTAGTTTTCACCAACGAAATTGTAACTTTGCGTTAGAAAATACTCCAGGTTTACTTGCAAATTTACATGAAGATCAGACCACCAATGCTGAGTTACGAAGTATATTCAGCAGATGATTCGTGATCCTGAAGATGTTTTTTTCCTTGAAATATTTTCCTTGAAATAAGGAAAAGATAAAATAGTTAATGAATGTATTAACATGCATGTACAAAGCTTTTTATCAATTTTACCTTGGCTTGACTTAAATGCAACTATACGAGGTCAATGGCGGCGCTAGGAGGGATTTGGGGACTGAAGCCTTCCCAGCAAATCTTTTTAAGAACCATTTTCAATATCGGCGTTAACGTGTTCAGCGCCGCGAGAAGAACATACATTTAAGACAAATGACTTCGTGCTACGACTATAGTTGTTTGTACAAGGATTTTCATTAATAATGGCAGCAATGATTCAAGGCTTATCCATGACGATGCACTAATCTTTAATTTGTATACATGAGCCAATTACATGTGGAAAAAACTCTCTGCGCAAGTAAGGAAAGCAGGAAGAGATACTTTTGCAGTTACTTGGGTGGCCATTCGTCCGACTTTACGCCGGTTGTCCGACACTCTAAGCGTTTGTCCTCCGTCCGGCCGAAAGTTTGTTCTCCTTTTTCAAATGTTGCCACGTATTTATTTAAAGAATGAGCAATATGCGTTAATTTTTGCGTTCAATAACAAACAAGTGGCTTTTAGCGTACTATGTTGCTTAGGAATAGGGAAAAAATGGCACTGTGAAAGCGTTCATTTGTAAAAATGCTGATTAATTAGGAATGGTTTACCTTGATTGTTTTCTGACAAACGATGTCATGCTGCTGTGTTGCACGAGATCAACAAAGGAATGGTCCTATTGGCGACTTATCTAATTTTGTGGCATTAAGTGTGTAGTAAGTAACTGATTAGTTTCAGAAAACTGTGATGTGAAGTGAACCTGAGGTATGAATTCATTATTTTTCGTCAAGGTGGCACAGTGATCACTGAATTAATTGTGAAATGTTATGTGAATCTCACCTGAAAGAGATCCCGAGCAAGTATTCTATAGTTATTTTTTTCTGTGCGGTTACGTCTGAACACTTAAACTGCCAGCAGAAAAATTTTGCAAGAAAGGTATGAAAAATATAAGACCATCCAGATCTGGAAAACTTTAAATGATTTTTCTATACAACAGCTTAAATGCATCACGGGGTAAACGGTATATGTGTTCCAACCATGGGCGTCGGAAGGATTTTTTCCAGTGGGGGGCCAAAAGTGGTGAAATTTGGTTTTTACCCCTCGAAATTGAAGAAACAACCTTCTTTTGCTAACAATTTTAAAATCCAGGGGGGGCAAGGCCCTCCCTTTCCGACGCCAATGATTCCAACAACAATTTATTCAAAACCAATAATTTAAAAACCCTTTCGCATAAAAATGTACGGTAAAAGTGTAATGCACATCTGCAATATACAGCATGTTCCCGCATTTTTTCCTGCCTGTAAGATGTTAAAAGTAAATTATTTGGAAACGTGTTGCTTTAGAATTGGAAATAATTGACGTGATATGGAGGTGCAATGTTTTCGTGATGTGCTGAGGCTTGTTCATTACAAACTCAGAATTAGGCTTTTGCATCAGTGTTTATCTGTTATAACAGTTAGACGGGTTCGTTGTCCACAACGCGTTTTTTGACACTGCCACAGCACCATGCGTGCTATTCTCTTCAGGTTCTAGTTGCCTAGTAATAACTTCATAAATTTTCCTTTACTAGTTCTGAGTTGCATCGTCTGTATTTTCAGATATGCTGCCGATCAAGGACATCCAGAAGCCTCATTTAATCTGGCGGTTGGCCACATACATGGTATAAACAAGCTGAAATATGGGTGAGGCCATAAAAGTGCGGCAATCTTTCAATGCGTACTCCAAATTATGAGAAAAATCAAAGAGATTTTTTGAAAAACATCATGTACACCTGCACTTATATATGTTTATACAAAAAAGGTTTAAGGTTTAAATCGTAGTTTTTGCAAAGATGTTTCATCTAGTTTATTAGGTTTCATTTGATATGGAAAATTTATTTTGTTTAGCCACACCACAAGGTTATTGAATTACGCCAAGAAACATGGAGTGAAAGAAGCAGATGATGCACTTTCATTGTGTGCAAGAAGTGCATGCGACATTTGACTCAGCAGAAATTAAGAGAAAAAACTTGAAGAACTTAAAGTCAACATTGTTGATGATCCCTGTTATTTCACTTCATCGTAAATTACAACATGTTCTGCAATGTATGAACTTAATATATTGCCACCAAAGAAATTTGGCTGAGAACTGGGCACGTGTGTTGAAACAACCAACCCGTATTTTAGGGAAGGTTGTTAGTATTGTTCTCGCCTATTTTTCCTCCATAATATCTCCACTTTGCAAACCCTTCAGTTGATAAAGTCAGCTTTTGTGTGCTAATCAGCATTATATTGATATCGAAGAGTTGTTACATAAACAGCACTATTATTGGTTACTTCATGAAATGTACGATGTCAACCTGGCGAAAGATGAAGGTTCTGACCAGATAAGATAAAGAAGGTCACAGCTTGCACGAAATATTACGCCAAACCCCATAACTACTGTATATAAACTCATGGGCGTCGGAGAGATTTTTTCCTCTTTGTCTAGGGGGGCCAAAAGTGGTGAAATTTGTTTTTTCCTACTCGAAACTCAGAAAACAACCTTTGCTGAATTTTCAAAATCCAGGGGGCCTTGAAGGCACCCCTGCACCCTTCCGACGCCCATGTATAAACGATGAAGACTTTTTAATTATATATAGTTAATTTAAATTTATGCAAAGGACGTTTTCATTTTCTGTCAACAGTAGCTCTTGTAAAGCAAAAGTTCCTCATCAACAACGTTGTGATTTGTACGATCTAAATGTCATATACCTGATGATGAGGAATTTTTGCAAAATGTTGAAAATCTACACAATTCTTTTGCACCTGCCGCAAACATACTGAACAAGCCTTCGCAATTAAAAGACATCACACAATTCGGATCTTACTTCTAAAGTACGCATGTGACCCCTTTTTCACCTTTTAATTATATCTGCTTATACACACGCGGTTGGGGCAAAATCCATATACCTAATTCTCTATAACAAAAGGCACTTCAATCCTTTGTTGTGTAGAAGCCACAGTGTATGATGAAGTTCAGTGCACCTGAAAAGCTTCAATGTGCAAGTATTGCATACAAATACGCAAGAATTCGAATGTGCTAGAAACGCATGCACGTTGTTGCGTATAAAAGCATGAGAAGTCCTGACAAAATGTGTTGCTGACTAACATTCGCGTTTTTGATATTGCAATGCTCGATAACACTGTTACGAACTACACATTCGGTCCCTTTAAGTCCCACATGCGCCACATTTTTTGCACCAACTGGCGTCAACATAACACGCCAGCCCGTTGAACTAGAGAGCTGTTCTAACCAATCAAATTTTTAGAGCCCTTGATTGACCTTCTAGCGGTTGTGGTTCGAAAGATATGGCCTAAAACAACAAAATAATTAATTAATCCCTTAGGGAATTAATAATGATGGCGAATTACACAAGTTAGCATGGAAGAATTTTACTGAAGTGAAGTGATGATTGTTAGAGGAGAACAAGGGGGTGTCATCGACATATTTAAAGTATTTTAAGTTTACAAGATGCAGGCGCGTAGTAATTGGGTAAAACAAAATCGAGTTTCAACATTTAAATATTTAATGCTCCCATTATTAAAGCATCGTACATAAAACGTGCAAGTGTCTGGCGTTTCTTTCCTGAACAGTTGTGCTTATACGGTTTTTAAGCCGGCAAATAAAAAGTCAGGGATATCTAGAAACTGACGTGGGTGGCTGTGGTCATCGCCTTCTGTTGTCGCTGGAGTTTCTAGATACCTTGTAAAAGTATACTTTCACTGAATTGATGAGTTTTAAACATTTGGTTTTAGTGAAGTTCCAAGCGTATGCTTTAAAACCAGGCGCATAACCAGAATTTTCATTGGGGGAGAAAACAACAACTGAGTCTCAACATATAAATCTTAAATTCCCCTTGTTTTTAAAGTATCCATAAAGCGTGCATTTGTCTCGCGTGTTCAGATTTAAGCCGGCAAATATAATGTCTGTTTTCATAGAATTGGCAAGTTTAAAAAGTTTGTTTTCAGTGAAGTTCCAAGCTTCTACTTTAGATCAAAGCCACGATTTGCTGGTTAAACTACCCTGCAAAAGCGGTTGTGAAAATCTCAATGCCATAAATGCAATGCACGATGCGCAGTATGGTGTTTGCAGCTGAGCAAGAAGTCGTGGCCGCCAGTACGATTGCGCTTCTTAGGCTATATTTACATGATTCTGGTATACACCAACACGTTCAATCGAAGCCGAGTAGCGATTTTGCTCAAAGATATCGACTTCTGAAGTAGGCCTTCTACAAAAATTACGAGCATATGAGACGTGGTTCCTGTTGTCCAATTCTTGAGCGACTAAATGACGTATGCAGCGGATAAATGTAAACGCTAGAGTATCGCAACGCGTATGAAAATGTTTGGATTTTATGTAATTAAAATGATATGAAATGCGACTGCGGCAGCATTTTTGTACACTTGCACTGAGCTCATGGGCGTCCGCAGGGGAGGGCAAAACGGGCATTTCCACCCAGGAAATTGGGTCTAGGAACATTTTAAGGGTTTTGTGAAGGTTCATTTGCACTGAAACCTGAAAAGGATAAGCAAAATGTCGATGTTTTGCCCTCTCTTGGAAAAAATTCTGCGGACACCCTTGATGAGCTTGCTTCTCACAAACGATTAGGTTTTCACTTAGTTATTTAGACTTAGCAATATAATTCACAAATTTGATTAAGACAATATTATGCATTGGGAAAATTTACACATGTCCTCCAAAAAAACTTGCATATGTTTGACCCACTCAGTCTACACAAAATGTGAAAAAGGTTGTGCAAAGTATTTCCGAAAAAGAAGCCACAATCGGTTGTCACCATGGCTCTGCTGTAAATTTAAGAAATACGTATTGCCGCAGCGGTCGATTTAGGCGTTCCAGCGTAACTGCTTAAAGTCTTTTGTCAAATTCATTAGTGTTAAAATAACGAAATTCAATCCACTGGCAGAGGTTATTAATACAAAACTCTTGATAATTTTTTTTAACCAAAAACGGCGTACAGTATTTACTAAAATACAATATATTTCTTTGGTTTATACATCAAAAACTTGATTAGCCTGAAAATTTTTGGTTTAACTTTTGCAACTTTTTGCAATTGGGGGAAATTGCCCCCAGGGGCTACGCGCCAGTTTCAGTAATTACACAGTCATTCTAGAGTCCTACGCGAGGGATAACTCGACATTTATGCGGCATCTGGAACAAGTTCCAATAATTGTAGTAATTTACTATTGCTGCACACAGGAAATTAAAGTAAAAATAGCCTACACATCTCCAAGTCATGTTACTATGAAAAGAGTGCCCCAAAAAATGCAAGAGCGCCGTTCTCGCCCCACTACACCACTGGGTACGCCGATTTTGACCAGGATTGCCCACGGAGGTGATCATGCATTGGAAAATCTAATCTCTGTACCTACTACCTATAGGCTAACTTCAACCGTGTTCTTCAAATCGTTGTAACCTTCGCATAGGATCTAAATGAAAATTTTGTGTGGCTACGTCTTCAACTGCACACTTCTGTATGGCGTGGATTGCGATCGCGTCCGTTTAGTAATCTAAGATAAGAAAACAGAAGACCGGAGGAATAATCTCTGAGAAGAAAAGGCTTGCTCGCTTTGTGTATCAAGTGTTATATCGCATATTCATACTGTATTATTACATCATAACGTAGCGTAACTTCTATTTGAATAAGAGCTGGTGATACCTGTTAACAACAAGGTAAAATATATACTCGGTAAACATCACAGTGTGTTATTATTTTCTGTGAAAGGATTCCTTTCGATAAATATTGTTACATCATAGGTTTAATTGTACTATGTAAACAAAGTGGAAACCATGATCGTTACTTGGGTTTTTATGGAAGAGAAATGAACACTTTTTCAGCGTACAACCAGGTTTAGTGTCTGCAGCCTATATTCGCTTTAAGCAGGTTGCGCCACGCTCGCAGTCATATGTTGAGCATGTGAGATCTAAAAGATTGGGGAATTTAGCTGACGTCGTACATCACTTTCCAGTCAGAGTCATGGCAGTAAGCGCGTGCATCTTTAGGCCTACAGTCTGCCAACCAGACAGCCTGCAGTATTGGGCTTGGCACATTGCAGCCTAAAGTACTGTAGGTCTAACAAAAAGTAGCTATAGTCCACGCTACAGCACATCTTCGGCCGATTAGCGGCTAACATGAGTTTGGACAGTGCTAGACGCAGGGTTGCTAGGCTATTGTAAAGCTAGTACTTATTTGTTTTTAGCATGAAAAGTGCTCTAACCTGGCTGAATCTTAATCTAAATTCAGTGAGTTCTAAGTTGTGTAGTTTAGTGCAGTGCTGATTTGCCAATTTTACCAGAGAGGAAGAGGCTGTAACGGTTTTCAGAAAGTATCTACTTCGCGAAAACAGCCTGCTATGGCCTGTTGCTAGATGCAGAGTGCTGACACGAGGCAATTGATATTGGCGTCAGATCAGATGGTTGAAATTTAAGATAGGTCTTTTTCGTGGTTATTCATATTTACTGCGTTTCCATGTCAACTTTTTGGATCAAGCTTCTGGGCCAGGCTACCATGTATGGAAGTGACGCAAGTTACGCACGCGGGCCATCAAATCAGATGGCTTAAAGCTTGGTCCATCAAAAATAGGTGAACTTGGCCCGTTTTACTTGGCTCAAAAAACTTGGCCCTCGCGTCGTTGAAGATGAGTAGTCGGGAATTTAGGCTTAAAAGCGTAGTGTATTCAGTAGGCCTGACTGTGAATTGCTTTTAGTACAGTATTGTAGAGTTGTGGAGAGTTTAAATAATATAGTAGCCATTACAGCTCATGCTCCACAGCTAGGAACTAAGTTTAACTGGCGAATACTTAATATATTGTAACACTTGTGTTATGCACTATCACGGCAAAGCTACCTACTGAAGGCCTCTGCTCGTGGCACCCAGAGAACCGGTCCGAGGCCCCCAAAGGGGGCCGAGGGCCCCGTTTGAGTAACCCTGGAGGCGCAGTTCTACAGCACCTCCAACAATTTCTTAGCTCTAGTTTTTGCAGCATCAGGCTGTAGCATGTTCCTCATCTAACCTGTTTCGTATCCTGTGCCTGCGGGATATTCTACTAGTAGGCTACCTAATGTTTTGCACTACATGACCTAATGTTACTTTATGCAACACCAGCAATCTTCTTGCGAGACAGCAACAGAAAACAATCAAAAATTTGGGATTTGGGAAACAGGTTCTCACTTTACCAATGGCGTAACTACGGGGGAAGAGGGACGAATCGCCCCTCCTGGCATGTTAAATGTAAAAACCGGGACACGCTTGCCTTCTATTTCGGTTTTAGTATTCTTTGGTTTTCAGTTGGTTGTTGTTTTTGCGTCTTTCGAAGTATTTTCCTGTGATTTAGGGTTTTAGTATAGACATTCGAATCCGGATTCACCATCATTTCTCAAGTTTTTTCGTAGTGTTGGCTAGTGGACCCCCTACAGTCGGCAGGGGGCCCCATTCAGCTAAGTTTCCCCCTTGGCTCAAACCTTTAGTTACGCCACTGCACTTTACGGCGCAGCAAAGCATCCATATTCTACCAGCTTAAAATTATTGTAGTTGCCGATAATTTCTGTACGCAGGCAAAATGATGGAGACCTGTATGATGGATACCAAATGCAGTAGTTGTTGGTGAATTGTTTCGGTTTTCGCGTCTCACCAGTATTGCTTTTGTGTAGTAAAAAACGTGTGGGCAATGTGTACACACCAAGCGTACAAAAAGTAAGAAATGCTGTAGCGTTTTTGCTCCTCTCAATGTCGGGCATGTCCAAACATCGATTCTGCAGTGCGGTTCTGTTATGACTAACCATTTTGTGCTCTTGTTAATGACAATACAGTTGTGGTGTTGATAAAGTGTTTTGCTTCTCTCCATGTTGCTCATGTGCAAAACCGATACCGCTACTGTGTGGCTAACCATTTTTGTGCTCTTGTGTCTATGATCGCGTCTGTATGGACCACGAGTCTGTAATAAACTATTATTATTATAAAACAACTGTTAATGAATGATTGATATTAGATTGCTTCAGTCGGAAACACCAAGAACGCATTCACAGGCACCTATGGTATAAGTCAGGGGTCTCCAAACTACGGCCCGCGGGCCAAATCTGGCCCGCGAAGACATTTTACTAATAATGAAAAAATTATATAATTACGAAAAATTTGTTGGTTTGGTAGAATGTAACGCAACCCGAAACAATCACATCACGTAAGATGTCCGGCCCTCGAACTGTTGTTTAATAGCTTATGTGGCCCTCGGGCAAAAAAGTGTGGAGACCCCTGGTATAAGTCACAATGTCGTTTCATTGCTTTAGTATTTTCAACGCCAGCTCACTCGGCTGCGTCGACAGCATCTCGCAGTAGTAAATGTAGCCCAAGCAAAAACTAGACATTGAAACGCACGCGCTACTTAGTCCACACGGTTGGTGTGGCGCGGTGATTTGCCTCATAAAAACGTTGAATTCATAGTAGCAATGGGCGAGCCTGCCTAGTCGAGTGGGCAAATCTCTATTATTGCTTTTTCGCGGGGGATCGTGATTCCACTCTTTCTTTAGATAGTTCAAGGCGACGCAGCATTGTGACTGCAACATTGGGCTAAAGGTCAAGCTTGCGTGCCATGTCACAAGTGGATAAGGCAAGGCTTGCCGTAACCCAGTTATAATTGGGAAAAATATTGTTTGGTGGGCTATAACGGCTCCAGGGAACGTTTGACTCCATCTGTTCTGGACTACCATTGGTAGATAGTATAGCTTGGATATCAAGATGATAGCTCGAGTCTTAACACAGAGCCCTGGCGCGCTGAAAGGTTTGAACATAACGCTCGGTTTGTAGGAATAATAATAAGGCACAGTAAATGTGAGCTCAGCCAATGACTGTGTCTTGTAGTACATAGAAATTTTGTGATGTACTTTTAGATTAATTATGCGTTATCTTTCTGTAGTTATAGCTGCAACCCACATATTTTTCGCCAAAATTAGGCACTGCTGCCGAAATTAACCGCTTTGGTGATGATGATGTCTCAACATCAACGCGAACCTACTGCTATTGCAGCCCACCAAAGTGCGAACGAAATTGCCGTGGTGGATGAACACGGTAACACTGTTGGTAAGACGTCAAAAACAGTAAATGTATCAGAGTGACAGATTAAATTTTACGTTCTCATTTCCGTTGAACGTCGCTGCGCTATTTTAGTGGTTGTTTCTGGATTGAGCTGAATTGTTGAACGATCTTTTCGAATTTCCCAAGTTTTATAAGTGTAACGTTGAAGGGCGCTGTTGAACAAGCGTGCTTAATTTCACATAGTCAATGAAACACATCAAGAACGTCATACCGAAAACTGCTGCCAACCGTGCAGACACAACCTCCAAAACAACGAAGGGCAAAAATGACGATGTTTCGCGATATTTTAAATTCTTTTTTATGTTATGAGCCTACGGTTCTTCATACATTTGGTAAAACTAAGCGAAGTTGGACGGTTTATCTTTTTTTCAGATGGAGAATGAGGATTGTTTCGTGGAAACCGCCTGGTTTTGCGGTGATTCGTCCATGAAAATATCCGGACAAAAATAATAACAATTTAATTTTTTTTCAAACCTAAACCACAAATTCACAAAAAGCAATTTATTGTAAAAAATGTATTTCCTGTTTTCTTGTCTTCCTTTTTGACTAGTAGTGTAAGATCTATTCCTTTTTGACTAGTAGTGTAAGATCTATCTATATGATGGCACTTTTCAGCGTTGGTTTCCGAATTTGGTCTTGCTGTGCGTGTAGTTTGGTCGTCGTTACTTGGACTTCATTTTTCCATGCGTTGAAGCACTGTGGTAATCAGAACCGTCGCCAGAAAGTCGTCAATAGGGGGGCTTCACGTTTCTGCTGGGGGCTTTACGTTCGTGCAGGGGAGGCTTGACATTCAAATTTAACAAAAATTCCACTAACATATAGTGTTTCATATTTCAATTTGGGGGGCTTGGAGCTTTGTTTAGGGGGCTAAGCCCACCAAAGCCCCACCCCCGTGTCGACGGGACTGGTGGTCATGCTCATTCAACATAAATGTTCGACATTTCTTCCAGCATCCCCTTCATCCTCAGAACTTACCGACTGTACTTGCTGGCAGGTATGTTGGTCTCTAATCCTGCGAAATATGCGCAACGGGCACCTGATATCGGCCTTCACCTGAGATACCCAATTTCGTGCAGTAAACAAGCAAATATCACAACCTCGTGGCTCACGCAACATTTTGAAGAGAATACCATGACAAGCGTTCCAAGAAGCGTGATGTTTGAGGTAAGAATGAACGTGTCTATTTTGTAGTTTCTTTGCACAGAATAGGGGTTCTCAACCTTTTCAAGCATGTGGCCCAATCCAATTGATAATCAAGCCGAGGGTCCGTGACTCACCTGTTGTACAACTTTTCCAATGCGACAATAGTTGCACATGCACAGAGCAGAAATGCAAACAACACAACGTGCCCTGCAGTAAAATGCAAAGGCTGACCTAATTGTTGTTAACAACGTAGATATTCGAGGATCAGGGTGTTTGTTGCAGAAGCATGAATGTTTGCATAGTTAGAAGCACAGATATTTTACGAAGAGGTCCAACGACGGTAGGGCAGGGGGTTAAAAGAGTTGAAGGCCATGGAAACTTATGCAAAACAAAAAATCGTTACCAAATGCTTGTTTCTCTTTAGAAACCATGTTTACCTAAAAAATAATAAGAGAAATTATAGAAAACCATTCTGAAGCTTCTGTGTGCGCGAATAGCTGTACAATAAATTATTTGCAGTCTGTCTTGATAAATTGTGAAATTACCTGTGATACTGTTATCAAAAGGCACCTCCCCCGTTCCCCCCTTTTGGAAAGGTAAGGTGGTCAATGCCCCGTCTCGGGCGTTCACGGTGTAACACTTCGCGACAAAGTGCGCTACTGTGAAATTTGCAAAGTCCCGAATGTCCAACCACTTCTCCGAATCGAGAGATCCCAGCTGCTTAGGTTCGGCCATCTGTCCCGAATATCCCGTGAAAGATTGGTTGCTGGCTACACCAGGAGAAAGCGGCCAAGAGGTCGCTCAAGGACCAGGTGGAGTAATTACATCTCCGACCTTGCTTGGTCCCGTTTTGGTGTTGAGCCAACAGAACTATCTGAGTTTTCCGATGGTCATGAGGTATCTCGAATCTTCCTAGGGCTGATGTCCCCGCGACCCTCCCCTGAGGAAAAGCGGGCAGGAAAATGAATAAAAAATGAATATTCGAGGCTCAGTACATGATATGCACAGATCAAGTCATCTTCCACATTAAGCCAGTTTCTAGATTTCGTTTACATGGCAACAAGAGTCGCCTGTGTACCTCAAAATGCTTTCAGTAACTGTATGTTGTGCGGAGCGTGGTAGGCTATGCAGAAATTGCACGTTGCATTAATTTCTAACACATAATTTTACGAGAGGGAGCGTATTATGATGTTTGTAGCTCAAAGAGCTACTTATGTCTTCGATTAAAACATTCGAGTTGAAAAACCTACGTAATTTCAATAATGTCAGGCCATGGCCGTTTAAAAATTCAGCCATGGTGGTGGGCCATGGCCCACGGTTAAGAAACCCTGACATAGAATGAACCTAGTCTTTTATGTGGACAGTTGTACTACTTAGCTGAGTAAGCAAACATGCGGTGGTGTGGCAAGCACTCCATAAATAGTGTCTTACATTTTGCGCCATTATGACGTGCTGCCTACATCTCTTCTGCTTTTAAACGTGTTTATCTTTCCTGGTATGGCTTCTGCATGCCTGTAAAAACACTATATTCACATTTATTTTTCCATTTAGCACGATTTTCATTTACACAATCTGCCACACCGCCGAGCATAAGGATCTACAGCAGCTACAACTCAGCCACTCACACATCCTGTGACGAATTTCTTGGGGTTGATCTTTCTTGTTGGCGAGAGTGATACTTTGTGTAGGTGACGTAGATGTCTTTTTCGGAAGGTTAATCTTTTCATGTCTTCTTCAGCGTCGGACCTTTCATTCTACTGGACTTGATCTGCCGTGCGGAGAGCCGGTTTCAAAATTCTGGATCTTTGGCAGAAAGAACAGGACGGCAGTGCCATTCACCATGCATAACATTATCACTTTGTTTAAATCTACCTCGCCAGGATGGGTTAACGGTTAACCTGAGTGGGATGTATTGGTGCTATTTGCTGCAATGCAAGTAGAACCGATGGTAGGTCCAAAAACCTCATTATGCTGGTCTTGCGGGGCAGAGCAGTCCTGTGAAAATTCCCTGAACCACTTTTTAGACCATTGCTGCCAAAACGACGTCAGTAGTGTTTATAACCGTGTTTCTCAAACTTTTTTCCATCACCCACTTTCCACTCTCGACACACGGTTGTTGCCCCCAAGTTTGATAAAGTAAACACAAGGTAATATTTTTAAAGAATTTTATTTAAAGAAATCGATACATACAATGGTCCCCAGTTCAGTGTGATGGATGTGCTTGGCGACTTCCACAAAGCTTCAAAATATTGGGAGACATTTTAGTGTGGTACAGTCGTAAGCGGTTTCTTTGCTTGAGAGCATCATGGACACAGCCGAAAATCCCTTTTCAACCAAGTATGATGTTGGAAAGGAAGTTAACTCAATGATCGATTAGTCGTAGTGGTTGAGCTTTTTCGCCCCCTTTGTGTTGTTTTCCCCCCTTTGTTTTGTTCACCTCCTTGCCCCTCAAAATTGGCCCCAAGGGGGCGATGCCGCCACTTTGAGAACCACTGATTTATATCTTGCGCATTGCTACTTCTACACGATTAAACAGCGCCTGCCAGTCTAGATTGAATTTTTGTCTTTCAAGAACGTTTAAACACATTATAACTTCTCCATGTTGAAGGGCTGAACTTGAGCAAACAAAAGGTGGAAAACATTCCAAGAGAGCTGACGACTGTGGCAGAAAAGCGTCTTTAGCGTACAGTTTGAATTCGCAATCGTTCAAGTCATTTCAGTGCATGCAAAAAGCCTATATACATGCATGGTGTACGCGAGACCTTTTGTAAATGTTACCTGGGTTTCTTCTCTCACCGATGGAACGTCGACACCTACCCAGACCTGACCTTCGCGAGTTTCGGCCAGGACAGCCGACTGTCGGACAGACGTGTTCTTGGAAAGTTCCTGCGGTCACAATGTCGGCCTTCCCTCATAACGCCACCGAAGCTCAAGGTTCCTGCCCACAGCGATTCGGTGAAGTGTTGGAACTTTCGCAAGGCTGATTGGAAGCGCTTTTGCCTTCTCACAGATGAATCCGTTGAGAGGTTGCCACACATCAAACATTGAGAGGGCGTACCAAGATTTTTGCGAGAGCCTACTATCCGCAGCCAAACATTGTATCCCACGTGGCCGTCGGAAGAACTATATGCCATGCTGGGACAAAGAGTGCGAGACCCTCTATCGCTGTTTCATCCGAGCCCCAGTGGGGACTGACTCTGATAGAGCCGCTTCGTCCCTACTGTCTCGGCTCGGGCAGAAGAAGCAGGAGCGATGGGATAAATCTGTCAATTCCATCGACTTCTCGCACTATAGCCGCAAGGCGTGGAGAGCCATCAATAAACTTACTGGCAGGTCTGGACGCTCCTTTCCCCAGTGCCCTGACTCGCCAAACTCCATCGCCTCGCAACTCGTGAAGAACGGGGCACACAGGGCCGGGGATCGCGAGTCAACCAGGCTGGTCAACAAGGAGCTGTCTGACCTATGGAAGATTCCAACACCTGAGGGTCGCAGTATCTCTGAACCCTTTAGGCCGGAGGAGCTTGCTGCTGGCCTCAGACGCCTGAAGCCAGGAAAGTCTCCGGGACTGGATTCCATCTTCCCGGAGTTCATACTCCACGCCGGGCCGGCTCTCAAGTCTTGGTTTTGCGACTTCCTCACTTCCTGCATGCGCCAACTCAAAATTCCGAAGATCTGGAGAAGAGCACTAGTAGTTGCAATCCCTGCGTGGAGCCAGAAAAGCCACTGGGGGACCCAAAGAGCTACTGTCCCATATCTCTGCTGTGTGTCCCCTTTAAAATCCTTGAGAGACTCATCTACGCTCATGTCGACCCAATCATCGACCCATTGCTCCCTCGGGGGTAGGCGGGCTTTCGATACGCTTATAAAACTGTTATCCGACCACTGCAAGTGCTACAAAATCGAATTTTGAAATGCATGACTTTTAGCAAGAGAACATCAAGTGCAAACAATAATTTTAAATTACTAAGAATTCTCAAAGTTTCTGATTTGTACCAACTTAATTTGGAAAATTTTATGTATAAATATAATGCCGATATCCTGCCCTCTTCTTTTGATAACTTTTTTTCAAAATTACACTGCATACATGATCATGGCACAAGACAAGTTTCAGGAAATTATCATCATAAACATGTTAGAACTGATTATGGTAAAAAAATGCCGCAATATGTAGGTCCTGTTGCATGGGGTTGCATTTCTAATAATACTAAAATGTTTTCCTATCGAGTAAAATCGTGACTGCTTTGGCCGTCTTTCACCCAACCTGTGCTGTTTGTTTTAAGCTTTGTCGATTGAAATGTGTTCTATTGCTGTGTACTTACAGCGCAAACATTACTTGACTTGACACGGGAAGTCGGCCGTAGACCAGGTCACCCTGCTGACGCAGGACATAGAGGATAGTTTTTGGCTAAAAAGAAAGCTGTAGCTGTGTTTGTCGACCTACGATACTGTATGGCTCCGCGGCCTCACCTGCAAGCTGCTGCAATTGCTGCCTAATACACACCTGGTCCGCATGATCATGGAGATGGTTGACAATCGCAGCTTCACCCTTACCACCGGAAACGGCAAAAGGAGCAGGTTACTACGCCTCAAGAACGGCGTCCCACAGGGATCTGTCCTGGCGCCCCTTCTCTTCAACATCTACATCTCTGACCTGCCAACCATCGTCTCCAGAAAGTATGCATATGCTGACGATCTAG
>JGI24158J21664_10006446_pt1 | contig 15467 bp, 9 predicted proteins | sample Ectturendosymbi3_FD_21664 | JGI IMG/M metagenome (IMG submission 21664)
GTCATAAGTGAAGTAGTTTTAAGGTCATTTTGGCTCATGTTACCTGGCCTAGGGCCCAACCGCTAGGCCAAAGTTTTTCGCTGAAGTTTTCATTGGAAACTAGGCTCAAGTCCAAGTCTTGTGAGCCTTTGATCAACTTTCTAGCGTTTCTGGTTCAAAAGTTATGACCTAAAATAAACAAACAAATTAATTATCTAATTAGCTAATTAGTCAAATGTTTTTACTAACTTACATCACAATTTTTGAACCCGAAACCACAGCAGGTCATCCAAAGTATCAAAAGACTTGGATTGTAGCCTAGTTTCCAGTAAAAACTTCAGTGAAATACAAGCACCTAATGGTTGGTGCCCAGGGCCAGGCAAAGTGGGCCAAGGTGGCCAAAAGTCCTCCACTTATGATGTCACTCACAAAAAAAAACGCACCCCCCAAGCAAAAATGTTTTTTCGAGTGCAATCTGCTAGACCGGCCGATCCGTTTGAGCCGCTGAACAGCTCTGTAGCGCAATGGGCGAAGCTAGGGAGTTGGTAAGGCAACCGAAAACTGCTGATTTTTTTGCGAAAATCGCCGAAACCAGGCGGCTCTAAAAGTGTTAAAAGACTCAGACTCGAGTCTAGTTTCCAATGAAAACTTCAGTGAAATACTTGGCCTAGCGGTTGGGCCTTAGGCCAGGTAACATGAGCCAAAATGACCTAAAAACTACTTAAGATGTTAATTAAAAAAAATCCACAACCCCTCACCAAAATTTTTTTTTGAGTGCAGATGAGAAAACTTGTCGAATCTTTTGAGGGTTTGAACAGCTCTCTAACGCCATCGGCAGAGGAGCTATGGCGTTGGTAAGGCAACTGAGAACTGTTGGTTTTAGGCCGAAATCCAGGTGCAATATATTCGTAGACTGGCTCTCAAAGTGTTAACCAGGGGGCACGCCTCCCTAGGGTGTGTCAATAAATTGCCAGAGGTTCGCAAGCCCTGATGCGCTCCATAACATGGAAGGTTTGATCGAAAATTGTACCAATAAACATAAAAATATAAAACTATATTTTTACAACTTGTTTGATGTCAGAGGGGCTTGGAACAAAGGAAGATTACTTAGGCTAAGACCACTGCCTTACACTATCTCTAAATCCAGCAAATGCATACATAGGCAAACACGTGTTGTGTAAAACAGCGTTCTTCAACCAGTGTGCATGGTGCACCCTAGGGTGCATCAAAATATGCGTGGTGTGCACCACTATGAAAGGGTTGACAAAGGTGCACACTAAAATAAACATACTTTTAACAAAAACTTTCTGTTAGCAAAAATGAACCATTAACCAACCAACGACTTCTAGGATTTAACCTAGACTTTGCACATTCTAAAATGTGTTGCATAAGCATCAGACCATGTCAAGGTAATTGTTGTAATTAGTTGATTATTTGTGATTCATAAGCAGCAGACAATGAACCATTATCAATTGAAATATGTAGCTGAGTTACTGAATGAGTAGGGTACTTGCTTATTTAGGTCAGGGTACTTACAGAAATGGGCGCAATTAGGTGGGACGTGTCAGTAAATAGGGTGCATGAGTTCATTGAAAGATCTTCAAGGGTGAACCATACAAAAAAGGTTGAAAAGCATGGGGTAGAAGTAGACCTACTCCCTGTGTAGACATCTGCCTGTGCTCAGACCTCATGAGTAGGTAAGCAGTTTAAAAGTATCACTTCACTGCGATGAAGAACCATACAACATTAAATTCTGCGCAAACCTGGGTCACTGCTTGCTGTGACGTAGGCACTTCTTTGATGCACACTTAACGCAAGGCTGCCTAGCCTAGAGGGACTAAAACAGCCAACCAACACAACAGCATGTAATCATCTGCTTAACGTGTCAAAACTTGCCAGCGAATGTTATGTCATAAATGCGTTTCATTGGGACGATTGCACAGTGGTGTGATTATGCATGAAGGCTCTGTTGTAGGAACAGGGCAGAATTAGCATTAATCAGTCAGGGTCAGAGATGAAGTAGCAACTTGGGTTTCTAAACACTCCATGCAGAACAACAGCTTAATGCTATTATGAGCAAGTACTGCCAATATACATGGGGCCAATTTTGCTGATATGATCCATCAGCAACATTGTCAGATTGGCCGATACATATTGACATGCTGATGCATTGGTCAATGAAACAATAAGAAGATATTTAATGACTACTGTTTTTTTGTCAGCATTTGCGGTGAATGCTTTGTTATAGAAAATGGTCTTTGATTGGTTCATAGAAAGTTGTTGCATCAGATTGTTTGAAGCTAGGTTAGTAAATCATTCGTGTAGCCAATGTCATTGCACATATGTTGAATATAATATCTGAGAGTGCACTTTTGTTTTTGTGTTTAGGAAATGTGGTGGAATGGGGCAAACTTGCAAAGGAAGACAGCTAATTCTATATGCATGGGCAAGGAATGCTGCACCACTTTCATTGCCTCCTCATGTTGGATATAGGTAAGAATAAGGAGTCATTTTTTGTGATGGCTGACACAATTTAGTCAAAAAAGCAATTGGAACCAAATATCCAAATATAAAGTCTCTACCATATCTCATTATTCCACATTAGTATATTCTTAATACACTTACTAACTTCCTCATGTATGTATACATGCATTTATCAACTCAATGATTTCTTGACCTGACTAATGAATCAGCTCACTGATTACTTAACTCAACTTTATTGAATTCAACTAAGCAATAAATCAAGTAGCAAAGTTATAGGTGAGGTTTTCAAAACCACAACATATTGTTCAAGAACAGATGATCATTTTGTTTTGCTTTTTGGGGGTTTGCTGTTTTATATTAGTGCTGTGTAGTTGATCTTATCAAAGGGCTACTGAGAGTGCTTTGACAATAAGAAATGCATATACCTGTGCTGATACAGCAAATGGATTGATCATGAACATGAAGCAGGTGGTGAGAAGAAATTTTGCAAGGTTTGATGGAGTTATCTTTAAGCAGTCTGCATTTACTCAAATTTTATGCTCATCTAATTGTTTTGCAGAGTTCAAGTGTTAATAAAATTATTTCAAAATTCATATCCATTTGTTTATTTTGGGGGTTTCAAACTGGATGTTCTTTCACATTAAGCTGCCATAGAGCTAGCTGACGTGGAACTATTAGCAGTAATGACAGGCAAAGTGAATCTTACAGATGGGAACATATGCAAGGTTGCAGGTTAACAACAATTTGTCTTGCTGTGAGATTTTCAAGATAAGAAATAGCACCTTTTTTAATTCTAAAAGATTTCAATGTTTGAACATAATATCTTTTAATTTCTGATTTTCATAGATTTGCATTTAACACTTTGAGAACCGGCGTACAATATATTCGTACTTCGATTTCGTCCTAAAAAACAAGCAGTTTTCGGTTGCCTTACCAATGCCCTAGCTCCTCCACCGATTGCGCTAGAGAACTGTTCAAGGGCTCAAACGGATCGCCAGTCTAGTAGATTGCACTCGAAAAAAAATTTTTTGGTTGGGGGATGTGGATTTTTTGTGACTGACGTCATAAGTGAAGTAGTTTTGGGGTCATTTTGGCTCATGTTGCCTTGCCTAGGGCTTAACCGCTAGGCCAAAGTTTTTCGCTGAAGTTTTCATTGGAAACTAGGCTCGAGTCCGAATCTTTTGAGCCTTTGATCGACTTTCTAGCAGTTCTGGTTCAAAAGTTATGATCTAAAACAAACAAATTAATTATCTAATTAGCTAATCAGTCAAATATTTTCACTAACTTACATCACAACGTTTGAACCCGAAACCCCAGCAGGTCATCCAAAGTATCAAAAGATTCGGATTGTAGCCTAGTTTCCAGTAAAAACTTCAGTGAAATACAAGCACCTAATGGTTGGTGCCCAGGGCCAGGCAAAGTGGGCCAAGGTGGCCAAAAAGACCTCCACTTATGACGTTACTCACAAAAACCGCATCCCCCAAGCAAAAAATTTTTTTTTCAAGTGCAGACTAGAAGACCTGCCATGTCTTGAGACTTTTACCGGGTCTGTAGAGCATACCAGACCAGCGAATTCCCGCACAAAGCCACGTGCGTTTAGGCGTTTTTTTCTGAAAATCCCCGAAACCAGCCAGATGCCAAAGAGTTAAACGAAATGATATAAAAAGTTGATGAAATGTCCAAGTTTCTGGTGGAGCATAAAAAGTACAAATGTTCGTGTCGTGTAATTATACAAAAAAAGAATTTAGTCAAAAGGCAAAAAATTATGTGGTGAAACTCATTAGTTGGAATAGAAAAGGGAAGCAAATGTATATAAAATTTCTAGCAATTGTTTTGCTTTGTGCAATGAAATTTTTTTGCAGGTTATATTAGTGGTCCAAAGATTTTATCGAAGTCTTTTATTTAACCTGTGCTTATACAGAGTTGCATTAGTGTGTGTCTTTGTTAACACCAAAATAACAAAATTTTGGGTGAAAAATCTTCTTTGCTTATGTATATTTTATAAATTTAGGTCTTTTGGACATAACTTTTGAACCAGAAATGTCAGAAAGCCAATCAAAGGTTGAAAAGACTCAGATTTTAATCTGGTTTCTACTGAAAATTTGAAATAAAAAGTTTCCTCTAGCTTTTGGGTCTAGGGCCTGATGACCTTGGCCAAAAAGGCCTAAACCTACCCCACTTATGACGTCACCCACAAAAAGCCTAAAACCCAAAACTTTCCTGTTTTTTTTCAATGCAAACTTGATGACTCCCTGCAGCTTTTGAGGGTTCAGAACAGCTCTCCAGCTCAATTGACTGATATGGAGTTGCAAAAACTAGCCCAATATTGGCAAATTATACCATGTGGAAAGTCGCTTGGCAGCAAAGGTGTCAAGCTGCAAATAAGTGTCAGCAACTAACACTTCAGTTCATTTTCTCACAGCAAGTTAGATCCCCACTGTAACCTGTAGCTCAGCACTGTTCTGAAACAAGTAGGCAAAAATCATTTTACAATGTCATATTATACATCACCTTTTCATTTATTATGCAAAACTCTAACATGGGTGTCTGCACATGTGGAGTCATGGCCATTACCAGGTCTCAGACATGCCCAATTTCAGACTTCACAACTTGTGCTATGCAGTAATCCAGGGGTGGGGAACCTGCGACCCGTGTGCCAAATACGATCCGGGTGAACTATTTGATATGGTCTGCATCACAATTTTCTTTACCTAATTGGAGTACGAAATTGCATCAAAACGAAGCTCTTGGAATAGCAGATATTTAGATAGTATGTCAAGAGAATCCCTTATCCCTCACAGTTACATAAAGGCTGAATTTTTGGATTAAATCAATTGTTTTCGTGGCTTGCCAGCGATAATCCACCATTTATGCAGCCCATGATAGAAATTAGGTTCCCCACCCCTGCAGTAATCGCTGCACTTGATATAAGAGAAAACCTGCTATTCCTGCTTGGCTATTAAGTTGTGCATGCATTGGTCATTATTTCAACAGTTTTGTGGTAAGTTGAAGTTACTAAAAGTTTTTGCAAATGGCAGTGAAAAACAAGGGTAAGTTTTTGTGTTGTGCACAGGTGCAATAATTTTTTCTTCAAATTATAAGCTGTGAGGGTGCGGCTTATATATGAAATTTTACGACTTACGTATGAAACTTTATAACCTTAGAAAATGAGTAGTCGTTTGAAAATGAGCTTGCGGAAAATGCATCTTGGATTTCCATCTTTGGAAAATGAAATATACATATTTTCTAGCACTGATTGCAAGTTTGCCAGTGGTACTCTGCATTATCAACAGTTCTTTTTTAATGCTGTACATGAGATACCATGTGATTCTTAAATGCTGTGCATGATGTGTGTGCATGCCTTAACTTTTCTTACAGCTAAACAGGGTTTAACTAGCACTGAATAATGGTTCAGTTTTGTTGACAGAATTGGAAGAAATGCTGGTATAACCTACCTGGTTGTCCAAATGCATTATTCTAAAAGTTTACCTTCTGGTCAGTTTGATTGCTCTGGGTTTTCTGCAATTGTCACAAGGCAGCCGTAAGTTTTTTTAAATCTATTTTGTCAAGTGTGCTTGTAGTGAAGAAAGTTAGCAAGGAAAGTTGTGCTGGACTCAGAGAAAACATGCTAGAGGCCAGCCACAGACCAAATAGTATGATTGCATTTCTAACCTGGCTTGTTCATAGCTTGGTTTAGAGCACATGTATCAAACTGGTGGCCCTTGGGCCAGATATGGCCTGCCACGTCTTTTTACTGCAACATAACCATTAGTACGTCACAGAGATGCTGTTTAAGCATTAGTGTAGCATAGATTATTGTGGTTAATTCTATTGAAAGTGGGCCTTTGAGGGCAACCCTACAGGTTCCAACTGGCTCTTTGAGGGCAACCATAATGTTGATATGGCCCTCAGTGAAAATGAGTTTCACCCCTGGTTTAGAGCCTGCAGAATTGGAGGAGGTTGCTTCAGCTGAAAACCTTCAGCTGTTTTGATACCCCTTAGGACTGTTACCCAGTGCAACCTTCATGATAGGAAATGTGAATTTAAATGTTTTTGTTAAATATAAGTACAACATATATTGTCATTTTTTGATTTATTTTGAAAAAAATTCTTAATATTACACTTCAGGGGCAATTGTCAGAATTTTTCTAAGTCTGTGGTGTCATTTTTTCAGTCACACTAATACATGTTACAGTATCATTTGGTGAAAAGTGGCAAGGTTCAGGAAAAACATGTTGCATTTCGTATGTGTTTATATTCCTGTGAAATGATGTAATTTAACATTGTGAAGGTAAGGTATTTAACATTGTTGGTTGAAAAGTCTTACAGCTTGCTGACATTATTTTTCAGGCAGCAGTATTATGCTGGCATTTATTTGCTTGGAGCTCCTACTATTACCATTCCACCACATCGAGAATCTTTTGTTGATGTTAGCTGCAGAAATAATGTTCCTGCAACATTGAGGGTTTTTGCATTTCGTACTCATGCACACGATTTGGGTATATTATTTGTTGATTCCTATTTTTTTGAATTTAGGAAGGCTAACTACTGCAATGCCACCTGTTTCAAGTTAAACTGTTTTAGTTTCATAAAATGTTATGTTTAGGAAGAAATGGTGAACTAGTTGTGTAGTACAAGTTTATTACTAAGTGCTGTCGGTCTAAGCTATTGTGTCTGTTAGTAGTGTTGTTGTGTTTTGAGGAGAGGACCTGTCGCAAAACGCTTTGATGTTCTAAACCAGGGTGGTCCAAGACTGCCAGCATGAAGGGCCACATTACAGTTTGAGGAAAAATTTGCAGGCCGCACAGAGTGAAACTCCTTTGCAATTAAAAGACTTGCTTTTTCCAATAGACCTCTTGTTTGTTGCACGCCTAATGCAATGTTGGATTTTAGGGTAATTTTAAAGTTTTCTGTTTGTTTGGTACTCAGAAAAGAGACTTTCTGCTAGAAAAAAGATACACAACATACCAGCAAAATAACAAAACAATTTATTGTTTCTTGGTTTTGGTTATTGTGTCAATGTCCGCTGTAATTTCGGTAGTTGACAGACGCAAGCAGGCATTTAGGGTTTCATCAGCCATTCTGTTCCGTGTGTCGCTTTTCAATCGCTTCATTGTTGAGTAAGCACTTTCGCAAATGTACATGCTGCCGAACTTGGAACACATTTTCAGTGCCAAGTCCCTTAAGCCGGGAAACTGCTCTTTATTCACAAGCTTCCAAAAGGCATCGTAACGCTCATTCTTTCTTGACAAAAGAAAAGGATACGATTGCAATTCACACAATTCTTGCTGAAGGTATGGTGGTTGAGACTCTGTCTACTTCTAGCGGATTGTTGAAAAGCTCCACTTGTGTTTTCAGCAAATCAAAATCAGCGAATCTGTCATTGTACTCATCGCAGATGTCACCAAATTTTTCAGAAAATGCAGAAAAATAATGCATTTTCCCTCACAAAAGTAATTCACTGCATGAAGGAAAGCGGGTTGCATCATTCCTTTGCAAAGAAGCCGTAAATAGCACAAGTTTCTTGTGAAAACCTTCAATATGTCCAACCAGTTGAGATATATTTTGTTTCCTACCTTGCAGTTGCATGTTTAGGATATTCAAGTGATTACTAATGTCTGTCAAGAACGCCGACAAACCAATGAACTTGTCATCACTCAACTGAAGCTGGTATTTCTCGGGTGTTCCTTCTGTTTCACTCTGGAGAAAATTTTATATTTCCGTTCGCAAAGAAAAGAAATGTTTCAGTGTTTTGCCTGCACTTAACCATTAAATTTTTGAGAATAGTGTTCTGCACCCACGTCATCTTCATATTCTGCACCCACGTCTTTTAAGAACTGGATGGACTTTCTATGTCTTTGGGCTCTATTCCCCCCTTTGATGATGTTGACTATATTTGTGACACTAATCACAATGTCACTCATCTGCAAAAGTTTTGCACATAATGCTTCTTGGTGAATGATGCAATGAAACGTTGGGCAGTCCACACCATGATCTTTCAGAATGGCCACTAGTCCATTTCTTCGCCCTGTCATTGCCCTGGCACCATCTGTGACAACACATGCACACTTCTCAAAACCTCCATAAGCATCAATGATTGTCATGAGCCTGTTATATATGTCGATACCTTTTCTACTCCCATGAAGTGGAGATGCTTTCAGTAATTCTTTGCAAACAGTAAAGTTTTCGACAACGGTGTGGATAAAAACTAAAAGCTGGCTAATGTCACTGATGTCAGTACTTTCATCAAAGGCCAGAGAGAAGTACCTGCACTGCTGAACAACTTCTTTCAGTTGCAAAGTCATGTTGTAACCTAATTCTGCAACTCTTCTTGCAACGGTTTGATGAGATAAAGACACATTTTCAAAATTTTTTGCCAATTTTTTATCTCCAAAAGTAAGGGCCATCTTAATCGCACACTCTTCTATAATCTCCCCGTCCCGAAAAGCTTTCCCATGTTTAGCGAGCATTAGTGCAACTTCGTATGAAGCTTTCAGGTCTGCAACTGAATCAGGTTTGGCAAAATGAATAATCCTTTTCTTTTGCTTGTTATAGTTACCCTCCAATTCTTTGAAAATTGCTTCACTAGACGTTCCATGGTATTTCCTGTACATTTTCTCGTGTTTGGTGCTGCAAAGCCTCTTTAAATTAAACTCCTTCGGAACAGATATTACTTGCAAGCACACTAGACACTGTGGTTTACCATTGTTATTCACGAAGAAATACCTTTCCTCCCAGTCAGAATTGAACTCTCTGTTTTCGTCTGACACTTTTCTTTTGACACTCATTTTTGTAAATGCTACACATCTCTAATTATTACTTCCACAATGCAAATGTTCTAACTTTACTTGCAACTGAATTACAGAGTCTATGCTTGTAACAAAGATCAAACACAAACGCATGCTTGTGGTCACAGAGTACTGCAGCAGCAGACCAGCATAGAGGTTATCTATTGTAACGTCATAAACTGTAAAAAGGTATTATTACCCCATAATAGTTGCCTATTGACCTGCACTTCAGTGATATCTGACTTAGGCTACTAAGATTTTGTGGCTTTTTCAATGTATTTATGATTTTGTGAAATATAGGGCACACACATAGTGTTTGCCAGCTGCACAAAAATGTGCCAGTGTTTGGACCACGCTGTTCTGAACTCTTTGTGCATCCAAGAACCTAGCGCAATCGTCACCTGAGATATTCTCGTGCAAAACCACGTGCAATCCAGTTGCTAGCTTCGAAACAGGCCGGCAATGAAAGTGTTAAAGCATCCTTGGAATGATCTTATTCAATTTAAGGCATTTTGACCAGTGATGTTATATCCCGCACTATTGCTGATGTGGTTCATTGCATAGTTACCTGTTTCATCTGCCATCTTGTCCTAGTGTTTATGTAGTGCTTAGCTTCAGTTTTATTTTAAATAATCTTCTCTTTTTGCCATGTGTCACACTCAGGGTTGTTGTAAAAAACCTAATCAAACCCACCAAAAAATCCACTCCTTACTTTTCCTTTGAAAATCTACTAAGAAGTAAAAAATAATATAAGCAGAACACTTGTGTAGTTAACTGTAATTTTTTTTAATCAAAAAAAAACAAACAGCAACAAAATTTAAAGGACTTGAAAAAAAAAGGAAGAATAAATTGAACATTTTGAGGAACTTCTAATTTCTTCAGATCTGCACAATCGGTATATTGTAACCAATTTTTCTACCTTTGCATGTAAACTTATTCTGATTTTGGACCATACCAAATCATATATTGAAAAAATACACTCTGTAGATGCTGAACTAGCACGGCATGCACATAATCGGGACATTAAACTGCAGAGTTTGTGTGGGAGTGGTTTTTCTCTGTTTGCTATGGGCATGCTTACTAAGGCTTACCACATGTGAACTGATCAAAAATAACAAAGATAGCAAAAAGCAAAGATGGGGTACATTTCTTTATCCTCAATTTTGTAATAGGTATAACAAGTTATTATTGTGTAATTCTATAAATGTGATATTCCAAAAAGAATTCAGAATGGGGTTTTTACATTTTCCTTAAAAAAAGAACAAAATCTTGTTTCTTTTTCAAAAAAACAAAAAAAACAAGTGGGTTATTTTTTTTGAAAAAAAAGGTTTAATCTCAACACTGGTCACACTCTTGCACTACTTGCCAAAATAGATAAGCCATCATACTTTTCTGTGTGTTTTTTCTGAATGCCTGCCCAAATACGATTCCTTAACACTGTGCATGCTTATACAGCTGTCTTGCGCAGCATAATCTGAGGAAATGACCTTTGGTTCAACAATGATGTGTACGTAATAAGTGAAGATTAAATACAAAGCACATTGGACAAGTCACTGACAGTTGCGTAAAATGTGAAAAATGGAAAGATATTTTTTACAATGTACTGTTTGCAATGTTAGGTTGTACTACAGTAAACCTTCACCTTCCATAACGTTTACTTTTATGAAAGCCTTGTTTGTTGTGCTAACAACTGCAGTGTACTTAACATTAGCTAAGACAATGCAAGAAAAGCATATATTTGTTTTCCAATCAGATGTGTGGTCTGGCATATAATAAAAGCAATTGAAGGGTTACAGTGTTGTGATCGGAAAGCCGGAGTGGCAAGTGCGCAAAGCTTCACACTGGCAGCAAGCAACAATAGAGATCATGTGCCGCAATCACTCTTTGTGCACGCTAGTCGTCACATTCAATTGTTCACAAGTTAGCATCGGCAGAGATTCCACAACGTAATCACTCTATTATTGCTTGTTCACGTCACATATATGTACATGGGTGTTGTTCTTTGCGCACATCCGTTCATGGTGAATCGCACATTCAATGCAACGCCAACAGAGAGGTTGCAACAACAACTTCTTGTAACTTGTGTCTAAATAATGATGTGGCTCTTTAAAGCCACAACCACAGCCTTTCAAGGACTCCTAAAATTCAGGCTACAAGCACAGCAGCTGTAGTTGGCTAAAATGTGCTAGAAACCACCCTTTGCAATGTCTTTTTGATTTGGATGTGACAACTACATGGGAATCATTTCATGATTTTTCAAGAATTATCTGATATGCAACGTCTGTTATGTTCGGCCAAAATTTCATGTGGGCGTGATGAAGAAATTGCTGCTGATGGATCAATAATTATCTCCATGGCATTCATCACTTGACCTTTGGTCAGGCTCTCAAATTGTGATTTTCAAGCCTGTGTATTCACTTGGGTGCACATGACGGTCAACTCGTGTCAATCGTTTACTTAAAAACTACTCTCAAGACATAAATAGGTTGAAGGAAGTGCAACAAATGTTCATTTATCGTCAGGAACACTGTGGAACTACAAGCATGTTTCACAAACATGGAGGCAGTCTGGCAATTCCCAGTCTGAAGCTGATGCANTACTTCTTTTCAGGTACCATAATAACCGGATATCGACTTAGAAATGGTGTGTATGAAATGATAGGCAAAGGCAATCCACAATGGCCTCATGCATTTTACACTCGGGTTGGTGGATCCATTGACCTCAAGCCTGGTGATAAGGTACTTGCGAGATGCAACTACAAAAGCAGCAAAGACACAACAACATATGCTGGGTATGTCCAACAACATGTTCAATGTTTTTTTAAAGATGTCAAGGCCTTACTCTGGAGCTATTCAACAAATGAAAGTAGTGTAAGCACACTGCGTCCAGAAAATAATGTTTTCATTGTTCTCCACTATATCTGCATCAGTCATTGTTGCATTTATTCATCGGTTGCATTTTGTAGTGGTTCTGAGAAACTGTATGTTTGTCACTCATACATAATATTCCCAAGCTTAGAATGAAACTGGAAATTTAGCATGATTATTGGAAAATTGTTTTATGTATACAAGGAAAGTATACTGTGCTGCACTGATGAAGCCACAGAGGCTGAAACTGTGCTGTGTGAAGATGGAGGAAAACTTTTGTAACTGATTTAATCATTGGTTTGTGAAAATTTTTATGTGTGCTATGACGCTTGCAAAATCTAAGAAAAGCTTTTCGAATTTGTGCTTTCATGTTCCAACAATACTCAAGTCAAAATCTGTCTAACTGCAGATATGGAACATGTGATGTCTTGGAATGTAGTCCTTAAACAGCTTTCTACATTTGCGCAAAGTTTGCTGCAGCGGTAAACACGCTTGTAAGATGCAACAAACATGTACTGTGCCAAACAGAGATCGTGAGATCATTCATGGTGTAAAGTTTCAAGCCCAGTATTTGTTTTCCTAATCGCTTTAGTTGATCTTTTAATTTGACTACCTGGTGTTTTTGGCCACACATGGTACTTGTTTTTCAGCATGACTGGATCAGATGAAATGTGCAACTTTTACATGATGTATTACACGGACAGGAAGGGTGTGTCAAGTTTAGAATGTTGGGGATATCAGGAATTGGTCCAGGTTCCATCGAGTGCTGCTGATTTTGCACCGTATCCTGGTTATGCTGGGAAAGGTAGGGAAGAAGTTTTTTTTGCCAAAATAAATTCAGTAGGTTATTACATACTGTTCAAAAGAAATTTTCCCGAATGAAATTGTGTTTTTAACAATAAGGAACTTTATACAATGTNCTTGTAACTTGTTGACTATTTCTCTCAAGGCTGTTTAAAGTGAAGTTGGCTATTTAATCTAATGTTAACATGTTGTTGAAGTGAGAATAGTGATGGGATTCTTAATACATTTCTTGTACAGAGACAATAAGACATCTATAGTTGTTTTTAGTAGAGCTATGACAATTAAAGACCGTTTTTTAGGAAGTTCGCAACTCTGACTGTGCATCAGCTGACGGCTAATATGTCCTGTCTGATTGATTTCGATGAAAGTTAGATGAATGGCATAACTTGGCTTTTTACTGCTTGCTGGAAATTGACCTCTGGTCATTTCTGTCCAATCAGATTATGTCAGTTGTCAATTAGGCACAAAGCAAGTAGTTATGCTATGCACACATGATCGAGTGTTGGTAGTTCCATTCTTACAATTGGCTAATAGTACCAATATGATTAAGGAATTTAAACTTTAATCTTAGTTTGTTCTTGCGGAACTACACTTCATTTTTACATTCGTTCTCGTTGTAAGTTAAGGCCCACTCAAAAATGCAACCAGGAAAATTGCACTAGCAAAAATAATGTTTGGAAAATAGCACGCTTATGCATAATTGTCATCTGATTTCTAGAAAAAAGGTGTAAGTGTGAGAGTAACAAGAGTGCTCAGATTAAAACTAATACAAGTGCTCATGCACAAAATGCTGCAAAAATATTAACTGAATTTGATCGTGTTAAGGTAGTGTCATTGGGTAGATTCCATAGTTAAAGCAAATGCAAAATTGTTATGCTGATTAAAGTGATTGCCAAAATGCAGTCCCGGCTTCAAAATCAATAATTGAGGTTGAGGACATATCAGCCAAAACCCAGTACAAGATTGTTACGCCCAGGGTAAATATAGACAGAGCTTAAAAATGTATTCAGCAGTCCTTAACATTCTTGAGAATCTTTTGGCTGAACTTTTAATTAGTGAATGAAGCTTGACTGATTCACAAATTCTTCATGTTTGTTTACACTGCAGTCTGTTTCATATGAGAAGCCATGTCGTGTGAAAACACTACAGTATCACCAACGTGATGGTTGTTCATTGGTGACACGAACTCAGAATGCAGGGCTTGTGATGTTTCGACAGCACAAGCAATAAGAGATTCGCCGCTCAACCAGGTTCACTCTTATTGCCTGTGCTGCACTGCACCTCCTATAACTAGATTATTCTTTCTATTGGTAGTGTGTGACGTGACGTCATGGATGAACATACAAGGATATAACGCAACAGTTACTGAAAACATACATTTTGCATTAATGTTTTATGACATAGTAACTTTTTCTTTTCAAAGATTCCATGGGTTGACTCCATCAGGCACGTCATTATTACCTGCGCTGGCTTAAGTCATGTTTTGGTGTAAAGCAGTTAACTGAGTTCAAGTTTTAGTGTAAAGGAGTTCAGGAGGCACTCTGTCATTATCTGCACTGGCATGTTTTAGTGTAAAAGAGTTCAAGTTCTTAAAACATCGACAACATGCAAGAAGAATTGGTAAATTCGAAAAAAGTTATGTTTTACAATTTCCACATGCAGCAGGATGCTGCTAATGTCCATTTTGAAACTAAGCTCCATCCCTGCATGCGACTCGTTATTCATATTCCCTACATCTAAGCTTTGTAAATGGCTTCACAAGCCCAAAAATTTGTAAAAGCTACCAGCAGTTTCTGTAACATAGAAAAGGCAAAAATCAACTGCAACTGCAAATGTGACGAAAGCAATTCAGCAAATGTAATGCTAGGACCTACTTGTACTTACATCTGAAATTAATCCTTTCTGTGTTGCATTTGCACCACGAAGTAAACAAAATCTGCAGAGTGGTACTAAAGTGAAAAAAACTCAGTTTTTCAGGAAAGGATTGGTGTGAAACACCATGGCAGGACCAACACTTAAAAAGGCTTTGTGAGTTAGAAGTGAGTATGCGGTATACTTGTACTGTGTAGTTTAAACTAAGTGGTACGATGTTTCAAACCACCAAAAAATCTCACAAAGTTGTTACTGTACTAACATCCTTCTACAAAAATTAAGAACAATCTTGTATAAAATGCTTTTTTGTTGTTTTTTGGCTGAATATACTCCACACATACCTAAAATTGTTTAAATGAAGGACGGGACTTTTGACAACGATGTTGGACCGTATAAACATGTTATGACTATTTACTGCCACATTATTAACATATTTTGCATCAGGAACTGGTAAGATCAGTCGTGTAACCAGAGGTTTGAGCCAGGGGAAACTTAAGCCAGGCCCACGAGCCAACACTCTGAAAAAACCTTGAGATAGGATGGTGAATCCGGATGTGGATGACTATACTAAATCCCTCTCCATCATACGCAGCAGGCCGGCACCTTGGAGTATTTCTTCACCATCTTGGAATGCTTCTTGACAACTTGTGAAGCTTGTACACAACAGTGCGCA
>JGI24158J21664_10006448_pt1 | contig 15462 bp, 10 predicted proteins | sample Ectturendosymbi3_FD_21664 | JGI IMG/M metagenome (IMG submission 21664)
GTTCACTAATGGTTGGTTTACTGCATGCGATGGCTTTTATGGTGCTTCTGCTTATTGGCTGAGTCATATGAAACAATAAACCATTACCATTACCACTCGATCGTTTTGGCTATATGGCCTAAATCGTGTTTCAAAAATAAAGGTCGGGCACGGGCCGGGTTGGGGGTCAGTAGCTCGTATGAGGCCTGTTCACATCTCTGATTTCATCCACGATATGCAAAAATGGGATTTATGCCTATTTCCCCGTATAAGTGATCCTCTTTTTGGCAATGGGGGAGGGTGATAATTTATGAAATTCCATTACTAATCGCGTTTTCTGGATTCGCTGATATTATCAACCAACTTTCGATTTGTCGTGTCATTTCCTGCCCTGGATATTCGCGGAGCAACAAGTAGTCTTAGTGTGGAATACAAAATGTTAAGGCCATGCTGACGAAAACGAGTTTTCCGTCTTTATGTTGACTTAAAGTACCATAGTACACCACTTGCAAAGAACTTTATTATTTAAATTGATCCTCGTCAGAAATCTATGAACTTCCCTTTCTTTTATTCCGGAAGAACTTGTTCCGAAATTGCTGAAGTTTGAACTTGAATAAAGCCCGAACAAGCGGATGAAATCAGATAATTTGTTCTAGCAGCCAAAGGCATAAAGTACCAGAACAGCCAAAGCTGACCCCAGGAACAGAATTTATCGAAGTATGATGAAGGTAAGTGACTAGGTTGTACATTTTCGAAGCAATTCAAGGTTCATTGCAAAGAAACGGCTAAGCATTTGTTGACACACCACGAGATGCTAAAGGCACTCGCAACGAAGTTCAATTTATCCATGAACCAGAATGTTCCCACCCATCAGATCCTTTCTGTGATTACTCAGAATATCGATATATCGCTGTCTCTGGACATATCGTGCTATTTGATATTTCTTTTTTGGTTGCTTACTGGTTTTGATTTTGTAGTGTTCAGAGGCGTCGGAAGGGTCAGGTGCCATACAAGGGGAAAGTGTCCCTCGGTTTCAAATTTGGTATTTTTCTTATGTGTTGCACAATCTTATGTGTTGTTTTTGCGCATACGCGAAGTCTCAGCTACGTGTTACATGAGAAAACCTGATTGAGGTTACTTGCAAAAATTGTAATAATTTTATTCAAAAAACTGTACAGCTACAACTGCGTACGTTGGAAAAATAGTTTTCACACAGGAAACCTCACTCGTGTTTTTCCTCTAATTCGTTTTTCAAGTCCGAGGTGAACAAACACCAAATTTTTTTATTATTTGCTTTCAAAGCCGCTGTTCCAGACAATGCATCAGCCTGAAATTCTCAGAAAGACGTTCCTACAGTTATCTTAGGCTTACCGCCAAATTTGAAGAACAATTTATCAGGTTAAAGCTGTCACATAATTTCGTTGGAAAAATAGAGACATTTTTGTGTCCATGCAGCCCTGGGACTTGCGCAACTGTGCACTCTAAAGTTTAAACTCATGAAGGTAAGAAAAAGGGTTATCCAGTCGAAATAAAACTTCGCTGACGTGGTGAATTTCAAAAAAACGTTTTAATTTTGCTTTTTTTATTAGAGCTCGAACAAAGCCAAACACAAGAATTTTATTGGGAATTTTGCCGTTTGATGCGTTTGCTTGTGCATAAATCCAGCAGATTGCTTTGAGCCCACCTGGAATTTGCAAGACACTTTGACGCCCAGGATTTTTCATTGCTTTTGTAACTTTCAATAAGCCTACAAGTAATGAAACATAATTCATAACATATGCACTTCAGCAACTCATGCTCGTTATTCTGGTTATTTTGGGGATCACACTTCAAAGCCTTTTCACATTAATACACAAGAGGAAAAGGATCATTTTTGCTTATTTGTTTTTTATTGAGAAGTGATCTTTGCCAACGATGCCAAACATAAGAGGTGCCACATATAAGAGGTTGACAATTGTATTACTCGGAATGTTTGTTATCTGCAATTTTCCGATGTGACATTTGGCTTGCGACACGCTGCATAGCAATAACATTTTTTCAAATTTCGATGCCTCACATACAAACACCTATTACAACTGGCGTTCACTTGAGGTATTACACGAAGACGCTAAGCTTCATTTCAATTTTGGCATTTCGTCTCAGCTACCCTTTAGACAGTATTTGTCGTTTCATTTCAAATATTCCTTGTATTTGGTTGTTTCGTAATTCTACATACAAATGCCTCTCGTAGTTGGCGTTTCGTCTCCGCTGCTTTTCAAATTTGGCAGCTTTGGCATGCTACACTCCAAGAAACCTTTATGTTTGGCGCTTCGCCTTAGCTACTTTTACTGGGTAGTTTCAACATGTTAAATTCCAGTGTGATCTGCATGTTGTTGCTCATACTGTATTGCACAAATATAACATTACGCCACGATGTCCACTTAACCGTATTACGACCTTTTCATGAAATTGGCAAAGTTGGCAAATTTGGAGGCAAATTATGGAAATGATAATGTATTGTGTAAGGTCTTCAATCTCATACGCAAAGCGCTAGACGTTCAGCATGTATCGCAGTAAAGAGAAAAAAACATATATACACGAAAGAACACGAGGATATATAAATTGTGGTAGTATAGAGTATCCGCTTGATGGCGCTAATGCATTGACTGTACTTTGATGAAATGCAAGCTTTTAAGATACGCATCATTGACGCCATCATGGTTTTTATAAGGAAGAACTGCAATGACTTCCAAGTACATCGATATTTAGAATGCATGAGGCGTTGGAGGTTGCAAAAGGACCAAGGCTCATCTAGGCTGCAGGCATCCTAAGGACGAAGCTGCTTTCAGTGTAAGGGGAACAGTGTATAATAGTTAGTAAACGTCTTTTGCTCTGGGGATAAAATGTAATATGTGCAAAGCGGTTATATGGTAAATTGAAGTAAACTGCGTTGCAGGCAAGGACAAGCCACCAGAAGAAAACTGTTTAAATTTGTCACATTGAACATTTACTTTTTTTATACATTCAAAAATATTCGTGAATGCCAAAGAGGAAATGCGTCAAAAGTTATAGACCACTGCAACATCGTAAAAGTGTCACGAATTTTAAGCAGGCTGAGAACCAGTCACGCAATCATGCTTTGCGGAAAATAACTCGTCAAGACATATAATTTAGGAACATGGCCAAGTGCCCCCCTGACTACACTCATGTTGTTATGGCAGTTGCAGAGTGCTGTGCTAGTACTTGACAATGTTCACTAAGTATTTGCTTCTTCATTAAGTACACAAAGTTTTACTATTAGCACTTGAAGGCATTGCGTCAATGTAAATAAAACAAACACAATATTTCAACTCTATTCAAAAACAAACCAAACAGAATTTGTGCAAATATATCTCTGAGATTACATGGACTGCCATCTATGCACGCACCGATTCGATTAATTCAAATTAACTAGCACAATTACCAAAAATTGTGATAGTTCAGTTCACATAGTAAATCTCTACATTGCGTTTATAGGTAAGCCAGTGATAAGGTCCATTTTTCATATGTAGCCTACTCCTCAGCTTTATGCTGGAGGTTTTCAACAGTATTTTAACCACGAAATTTGTACAGCTACAGTATTTTTCATCACAATGTATTGGGTGTGTTGAAATATTTATCCCCCTTGTCTAAAAAATGGGGACATGTCTCTCTTGAAAATCGGTCCATGTGCCAGTATCTCTCAAATTTGAGATTTCCTGCAAGCTACCTCTTTCATTTTACCGTTTCAACATGATGATTTTTTAAAAGTCTAATATTTGACGTTTGCATTCACGTACATAAGTTACGGCAATTTTTATATGTATCCCAACAGAAACCTCAACTCATTTCAAAGTCAATACAAGAAAAATATTGCTAGGAAATCGCAAGTGCAATAGAAATAAAAGCCTTACAGATCTAGTGATAACCAACGATTACAACTCAGGTACATAATTGGAAGATGATCCAACTACAACTATCAAAGGATCAAGCAGTTGAAGCAGGACAAAAACAATTTAAGTTTGAGGAAACTATTCCATCAGTAGATTGCTTGAACTGAAAAAAACTGTCTGAACTTGAACAGCCTAAATACCCTGCATTAATCGTTTCATTGATAACGTTTTTACTGTTGTATTTTAAATTTTTCACTAAATGATTTGCAGTGAAAAAAATTATCACAAAAAGTATTTTAAATTCATTACAAAAAGTGTTGCACCAAATCTTACGGGTTAAGAACCACGTGTTAAGAAATTGCTTCTAATTTTGTGGTCATACCTCCAACGCCATTATAAAACGTCCAGTATCCCCTCCTGTATATTTCGTTATTTCTATGCCACTGCTGACATGACAGTACATCCAAAGATTCGGCGTTGCACAACTATGTGGCTGCAGCGTGCAAAGTCGAGGTGGGGATATTTTCTCTTCTGATGTCAAAACTGACTATAAATATCTTTGCATCGAGCAGCTGCGCGCATTAAAAAATCTCATGTGTTGATATTTGAATAAGATCGAATCTTGTGTGTAAGGAGAGAACATAATCTCTTCTGTAGAGATTTCTTACTTAGTGTAATATTGAGAAAGAACACTTCCTCTAACGCCCGCGCCGGCCACTACAGTGACCATTAAACGTAAAAGCGGCCATAGCTTCTGAACGGAATGAGCTAGAAAGACACCGAAGGTATCACTGGATCCGTAAGACATCACTGCACATTTGGAGATAGATCGCGCCCACTTGTGACGGCACTATGATGGCATTTCCGAAAAAAAACGTTTTTCGCGTTGGTTGGAAAACCGAGTTGAGTCCATTCAGTAGGCTACAGAGCCTAAACCAAACACGTTGGAAATATGCTTTCTTTATAAAAAATGTTTGTGATGACATGGCTTTTGCACTGATGCCCACAAAAGTTGACAGTTCTTTTCTTGGGTGTTCCAAGTGGAAAAAAACGGATATTGGGGCTATTTTGAGGTTCAAACCACATTTCTGCCAGTCGGTAGCATGAATCCCACCAAACTTGCAGAAAAGGTGTGTTTCGGCGTTTCACACAATCCTACCAAATTTCAAGCCAAACTTATCGCAAGAAAATTTTATTTGGGAAAAAAACAAAATCTCCACCTGGTGCCTAAGCACTTTTCAGGCTCTATTTTTGGTCATAACTTACCAACCAGTTAGGCTAGCAGCCTTCCCAAGGTCTGTGGCTTCAGTTCAACTGCCTGAACATTTTGAGCCATTCGACGCCTTACTAAGCCACTGTAGGGTCCTCTGCGGCTCAAACAGTGATCTAGAAGTCACTTTTATAACTTACGCTTTTGGACCGACAGATTTTTCCCTCGAAACGGCCCAAATCGAGTTTTTTCGAACGTATCCTGTTTTCGCACATTCAGGCGGTCGGCGAAGCGCAAAAACCGGATGGGATCGGCTAGACTGGATGCGGTGTGCGTTTTTTTGCATTTACTCCGGATTTTGTTAAAATTCCAGTGCGGAAGAAGCAGGATTTTTCTCAAAAATATCAGGTATGTTTCTGTCATTCTCAATCGATTCTATGTATGCTGTCTTCTGGATCCAAGAATGTCTTCACTGACTCTCCAGCCTGATTCTTTCAGGAGTTATGGCTGACCAAAGGTTCACCAGCCACTATACTGGCCGGCGCGGGGTCAAAGGGTTGTTTTCGTTAATAAGATTTAATCTATATAAAAGAGATAATAGTCACATCGTATATTTTATTTAGTTCGCAAATAATTCTTGACTTGATATAGTTCTGTAGGAGATACTACTAACCAAGCATCTTGAAACTTGTCGCTGTGATTTTTCTTAATCAAAGTTTTATGCGTGTTCAACATAATATTATCTTGGTTCGGCGGTTCTCTTCTCCTTCTGAATGAGAGTTGTGTGACACAATCGAATCAACAAAGTGAACTGTTTTTGGATCCTCTGAATTTTTCAAACAAGTGCTTGCGGTGAAGTAAGGCGCCCACATCTATGCAGTTAAATGCTCGGTCCTAGACGGTCTTTTGTATCTCTTGAAATGTCAGATTATTGGAAGTTGATTCAAAGTATTGTATCATCTGAAGACATGCATAAATCACCCTGTATAAGCCAGCATCTTTATACTGACCCACAAGTGGTTTACAAAATAGCTACCGATTAAAAAAGTATTTTTGAAGTAACGGAGTCATATAAGCTTCAACCAGCTTTAAAATATTTCAACAGAAAACATGTCTCAGCTGAACAACGACCAACCGCGTCAAACATTCATAATCAACATCTGCACACAATTCCGATTACATGGCGGCAAGCAGCATGTTGTACGAGACATCCTCTGTTCGAAAGTTAAATCCCGAGCAACAGAGGAGATTGCATAATGAAAACTACTCCGTTCTGAATGCTTGACTCAACTCCAAAAACGGCATGTTGCGAAAATCTAACTAAATCTGTTTCATTTCAATTGCAAGCGTAGAGGTAGCTAAACAATTAATTTTAAAACATCAGTCAAGTCAATTTATTAACGATACCCTTGTGCACCATGAGTCTGACGCAAAAATTAAAATTGTATTGATGCATTTCACAGTTTTGACTATATGCAAACCATAGTTATTTGCATCATCTTTTGCACAATGTGATTTGATGAATAAACTTCTGCATCACCTTCAGTTTTTATAAATCTCAAGTGGATTTTGGTATCATTTTCTACTGCATTTATGAATGAATATAAAGCTTAATCCCAGTTGTTCTTTTTCACAATAAAATGCAAATCGTGTGAAAAATCATACGCATTTATGCTTGTGTAAATGACCACATTAAATTGGAATCATAATAGGTCATGGTTGTTGGTTTGAAGGTCCATGCTTTTTGAAAGCATTCGACAGAAAAAGGCCAAAACATCCTCGTGTCTTTTTTCTGGTCTTACGGTCTCACAAGATAGCTAGGAAAGTTAATTCTTGTTCGAGCAGAGAGTCATTGACGAGTGTTTGTCAACACTCGTGACCGAAGTTGAGTACATACCGATTTCTCGACCGTTTATCTCTATCGTGCCTGATCCCGACGTTCAGAGACGGTTGACCCCTAATCACTTACTGTTGTGTGTTCACGAAGGTGCGTTCTTACCCCCTGAACTCTTCTCCAAATATGACTGCTATGGCCATAAGCGTTGGAAGCAGGTTCTCTATCTGGCAGAACAATTCTGGCGATGCTGGACCCTAGAACATGATGCAGCCCTTTCAACATCGACTAGGGTTACCAGATGGCCGGTGTTTAACCGGCCTGTCCGGTATTTTGCTGCTGATTTAGCAGAGGCCGGTATTTTAAAGATCAGTGCCATAAGGCGGTATTTTGAAACTAAAAAATTTGCAGTAACTGCAAAAAGAATTAACGCACTAAATCTTCTCAAACGGCAATGACTCAAGCAGAAAATCTTGTCATGACAGTTCCTTCAGCGAAGTACACTTAGGCCGGACAAATGTTTAATGCCAACATGAGGGAAAACCATTACCTGTTGCTTAACAATACTCATAGTCTCTATTTACCTGTTCCTTTGTTCAATCATACTTACCATCGTCCGTCGTGCAAAACGTGATCTGCATGAGCATTCCTTCTGGCTATTTTAACTGTGAAACCAGGGTAGGTGGGATTGTTGTCTGAATTACTCTACTCGTTGGGATTGTTGTCTGAATTACTCTACTCGTTGGGATTGTTGTCTGAATTACTCTACTCGTTGGGATTGTTGTCTGAATTACTCTACTCGTTGACGTAGCAAAGCGAGGCTGTGTCGCCCGGGACCGACCACAAAGGTGCCACCTTTTCCACCCCTCAAATTGCTCAAAACAATTTAAAATAAAAAGATCATGTTTTGTTCTTATTAAATATAAGGAACAACAAAGCATTCTCAACATGAGAATCAAACACTCACCCAATAAAACATGCCTGTTTTTCATTCTCTGTTTTGCCTCTATTTTGCGTTAAGCTACAATTTGATCTCCAACTGTTGTTTCTCAACACTTGTCAAAAAGTGATAAACGGGGTTGGTTGACTAGATGACCGCCATGATCTTTCGTCAATCCTATATGACACATCGCTCGTCTTTATTTACACCGATCAGCTATTATGCCATTGTGTTTTCATTTGCTCTAATTTTCGCTAATGGTTGGTTCACTGCATGCGATGGCTTTCATTATGCTTCTGCTTATTGGCTGAGTCATATGAAACAATAAACCATTACCATTCTTGCTTTTTCTGCTTGTCCGTCAACTTTCTCATCTTTAGTCTAACTAATTTTCCTGCCTTCTTTGCGTATGCATCTATGCATCCTGCATAGTTCGTTAAATTTATTCCTTCCAAGTAAAATGGTATGTACGCAAGTTTAAGCCTTCATAAGCAATTAGTGTAACTTTGACCCAAACTGTTTTCAGTTTTTAAGTGTCTTTTAAACACTGGGTGATATCTGGAGACGAAAATGTGTGGAGCAATTTTGGTTGATTGAGTGTTTAAATTTCTTTTCAAGAAATGAAGCAGATTTGATCCAAGATTTTTGCCGTGAGCAGAGGTAATATGCAGTATAATTCTTCTTAAAATTAACAGAAATCACTTTACGTTCACCATCATGCTAGCTGAATTGAACAGAAACCTTATATGATCAGCGCAGTACAACTGGCACAATGACCAGCGAATCAAACGGGAAGTAATGTGTCAGTGAGCCTTAGTGTTTCAGAAGGTACTGAGAAATTTCATGAAGAGCTTCTGGTGAGCTACAAAATGTTTGTTGCAGACTGAAGTGAATGTTGAACGCAACAACTTATCAGATGTGCTTTGGTGTTCATACAGGCAATATTGCCATAGAAAAGCAAATACCAAGAAACTGTGCGGAAAGAGTTTACTTTTGAAAATCAAGTACAACCTATGAAAGAGGATGTTTGCAAAGTCTAGGATTTTTACAGTCAAGTTTTATTTTTGAAAGTAAAAAAGCGCACCTTCGTCCAAATCAAGCACTGAAGCTAGCTTTTTCTTAAAGTAGGTTGGTATAGTCTTGCTTTGCATGGGTCTATAGACTCTGCTCATAAAACTTGCGTTTATCCATAATTTGAAAAATTTATAAACCAAGCTTTGTGGGAGCTTCATGAAGTTGAAAAGAAAATACATGAACAATGAGTGCATTGTCAAGAAAGCGTTTTTTTCCACAAAATGTAAATCGAGAATCCCATGCCATTAAAATATGCGCGTACCAATTAGGACACAGCCCACATCTTTCACTATTGAAAAAAATGGTCGCTATTTTTACAAAACGCATTTGGCAACCCCAACCTCGACACAAATGGCAAAGAAAAAAAAGAAACCTCGCCGTGGACGATGCCGTGCTGTTATACGAGGAACAGGTTCCTGCTGGTACGTGGCCGGTCGGTCGTGTGGTTGAGGTCTATCCTGACACTCATGGCCGAGTGCGACAGGTCCAAGTGAAAACGAAGAATATACTGTTGCGACGACTGTCATCAAACTCTGCCCCGTTCAATTGTGGAGTTATGAAAATCAAGTTTTGTCTTGTGCAATTGTGAAATGGTTGTTAGCTGTGATTGCTGATCCACTGTTTTGTTTGTCATGAATTTACGTTTGGACTATTTGTGTCAGTGGAACGGTTACTCCTATGTTGCTCCTTCCATACTAATGGATTTCAAGATTTGTTTCGGAACTTGCCGTTTTATTTTTTTGAATGTCCCATTGGTTAGTACATTGAGAGGAGTATGTCACGGCACGCTCCCTTTGAAATCTAACGTTGACAGCATTTGACTTCAAGTGCCGCACTTCCTGGCATCTGCTGCTCTGTGATTCCCCAGCAGAGTTCCTGACAGGCTTTCAGCAATTTGCGTAATCTCGCTTTCAGTTAAATAATCATCTGTTTTCTGTCGGTCTCGCGTGGCGGACAATGAAATCGTAGCTCGGTCTACTCGCCTTTTTGTGACGTTTTCGGCCTTTATGTGAATAGCCCAAATTCTCCCAATCGAAACAGCGAGTTTCCTGATAACCAAAAGGGCCAAGTATCTGAGCTGTGGAAGTCACGTTTTTCGTTATGAATGTTTTTATTACCGTTGTTTTTGAATACCCAGCGCACAATGAATATTTCGGACAAGGCTAGCTGTTGTGTCTTCCAGCTTGTGCTCACCCAACTGATAATATTCGCAGCTACCCGCCTTTCCATTGTTAGCTGCTGAACCGACCGTGAATCGAAGTTTTGCGCCTTCATCGTCACGTGTTGTTCTAGAATGTAGATCGACGTTACGCAATGCATATAAGCATAAGCCTGAATTTACGCAATGCGGTTTACCGGCTACAACCGATTTCTGAAGAAGTCAGGGCATGGGTTTATTAGGACCACAGCAATCTGCACATCGTTGCATAGATCAGTTAAATCAATGTGAACCAAGAAATACGATCTGAAGTCAGTTGTAAAGATTTCCAAAGGAACGTTCCTTGCTCGAGAAACGTCTTATGTATTTGATACAAAAATCCCCTCTAGTCCTTTTGACTGTTCACTGCTTTTCAAAGCAACACTTCACTAGAGACTGCAGTGATGGACTTGGGGTGTCGCACGTTGCGGATGTATGCAAGATGAAAGCTCTTGCTGTTCTGTATTTGACATAGTAATGAGGGATGTGCTTTCCACGATGGGTGCAAGCAAGGAATCGATCAGCAAATGTTTAATAGGAAATCGATTTCACGTAAAATTACGCATCCTCAGTCCTTCTGCAAATAGAGTGATGAAGGGGTGATGAGTGATGGAAAGAGCGTATGCCGCCTGTGATGCCGTGAAAGGAAATGGACTGCGACTCAATACCTTTCGTAACGGTTGTTTGCGCGACGAATTGTGACAGTGTGCTCCTTCATGTAGTTAGCAAGAATAGGCGGAGGGATATCTAAAAGGGAAAACTGTCAAGGTACGCAAGAAAACAAATCGGTCGTTCCGATCAGAATTTTCGAGACATTAGTGTAGAATAGGTTACCAACCTGACAAAAAATGTGTTAAAAAGTGTAAATTCTGTTTCACGAAATGATGCGCGAGCTATGCGACAGCACTAGCATTGAGATAAGAGAAACAGGTTCCTAAAAAATTAGATAAACAGTGTGACTAAATAATGTCAACAACATTAACCAAGAAAAAAGACAACGATTAAACAAGCAATTCAGCACAGCATGAAAAGGTGAAAAAAGGGCAATCATTTTGTCAGAAAAAAATTTGGAAATATGCAAGGTGAGTTAGCAACTGTACGAGTAAGAACCATGGCCATCGCCAGGATGTCGCAGCACAGGGGACCAAAAATCACAAGGAGGGAACATTTTTAAATACAATGTTGGATGTATGCAACGACCGCCACGAAAAAAGGGGCTTGCGACATGTAAACTTTATTCACATTTAACACTACCCAGAACTTTGTAGCCTACAGATATGAGTGCCGAACCGGCTGAGCACCGTCATTTGATGTTTTGCAACTTGGGCAAGGGAAGAGACAAGAAATAGCATATTTTGCAAACCTTAAAACTGCTATGTACTTGTAGATTGTCCTCGCTTTTCACCTTTGCCCCTCGTCTCCTCGTTCATGTCGCACAAGCTGCAGCATATCAGGCGGTTTGCTATACAGCAGAAATAATGCAAGTAGACAACACAACGTGGCAATTGAAGCACAAAAGCAGAAAGAATGTCATCTTATGAACCTCTCCGAATAGAACAAACTTCGTCAAATAATGTTTCGAAACATTTACACATATATCTTAATCATATGCATATTGTTGAATATATCTATGAACAACCATGATAAAATATTTTGTCATACGAGATTTTACGAGCACATGTTCACTGTTCATCTGTCGAAATGCTGAAGAGGTACATGCTCATTTGTCGGAATGCTTAAGGGGTACATAGGAAACAAACGTTTGGGAACCCCTGCTCTAAAAGTTCGGTCAATAAAAATTTGTAGATCCTTACTGCGAGTGCTCCACAATGACTGCGCTTGTTCTTACTTTCGGCGCAAAAGCCTTCAATGACACGGAATTGCGTGATGCATGCTTGGCTGGCGGGAACATTATTGTAATTTCGACAGTGGAGACAAACAAAAATGTCACGGTTACATTTTTGAAAAACACATGGCATACGTCAACTTTACATCACATTTTTCTTCGCTGTGCTCAACAGCAGCATCCAAATTATACAAATTCCTAAAAACCAAACACACTGCACATATATATAGCCGCCGTAAGGACAAGGGCTGTAAAAATTTTTACGAGCAAAACACGTCAAGTAAAACATCCCATATGGTTGAAAGTTTCAACTGCCAGGATCCCGATTCGATTTGTTTGTTACTTTTCAAAACTGCAAATAATCGAACGCAACGAAACCGTTGCGAGAAAGGATGTGAGGTCCTCATCCTTTTTCACGCTGTAGCTAAGAGAGGCCGTGCTGATGAGATTTAAGGCAAGTGGATTAAGGCAGAATCTGGTTGAAACGATTTTAAGTCCTTGGCTGATAGAACCTGACTGTTATGCACAGTGGAGAATCCAGGGGGAAGTTTGGGGCAACTGCGCCCTAAAAGTCTGTGACGCCCCGTTGAATAGCGCCTCTTTGGTATAAATGCGCCCAGTTTTGGTGCCTATCAAATTAAGTAGAAACTGATATCAAAACATACTCTAACTAAACAATGTTTAGGAGGAAAACATAGCTGGAAGGGCTCCCTTGGCCACTGTAGGGGGCCACTAGCCAACACTCAGAAAAACACGTGTGAAAAGATGGCGAATCCGAATGTGAATGCCTATACTAAAACCCTAAATCACCGGAAAATACTCCGTGAAAACCAAAAAACAACTAATTGAAAATCAAAAGAACACTAAAATAGAAAAATAAGCTAAGTGGGGACCAGGTAATTACATTTAGTTTGACAGCGAAGGCGATTCGCCCCTCTGCCTGTCAGCCACGCTATTGGTTGCAATATGCCGTGTGATTTGTCAACTAATGCCATGCACAAATTATGATAAAGTCATTACTTGAATGTTTTGATATTCTTTATAATAAAAAAAAGAATATAGAAGTGTGCTGCGATTCTTGTGGATGATTGATAATTTATTTGATGAAAAATTTAAAGCAAAAGTAAACGTCTATTTTCTGTTTTAAAACATTGATATCTTTCATAGTTTCTTTTTCGTAAAAGATGTGCATATATTTAATATCCAACTTATTAAAAAGGGCGTACATTCAAACTTTGCCATGGGCGGCTTTCAGCACAGATACGCCACTGGTCCTGGCTTCATAACCAAATTATCTAGAATTTTAGTAAAATTTGTTTGAGTACATTTGTGATTCTTAATGCACGGAATGCTTTGTGTGGGACAACTTGTCCTGGAGAATTGCGACGTTTAATTAATTTTTTACTCTTTTGAATCTTTAGTAAGACCTTTTTCATGACCAGTTTGTGACGTGACCATCAAACTACGAAATAAGACTCCGCGCGATTGGATAGACCAATAACCACTAATCTAAAGCGTCAGACCCAAACGCTGCTCTGTCATTCTCTTGCTCTTTGCTTACTCTTTGTCTCCTTGGCCTGGGGTCTGTGGATGCCATTTGGCAAAGTGACTTTTGCTTATTATTTAAGCTGATCAAAATTAGTTTGATTTGCTTAGCATGGGAGCAGTACAAACTTGCGTTAGCAGTGCACTCAAATTCAATCTGATTACTGAATACAAACGCTAAAAAATAGCTGTATTGCTCAAGCGTAGACAAAGCAACTGTGTTTATATTGTAGGAAAATGCTAGCCTTGCACATATATCTTATCTGCAGTATAGCCTTTAAACTTTGATCAGGTGCGTATCGAACCTTTACATACTCACGTAACAATCGACACGATCCGCCAAACGCAGGGCGCCGTCAAATTGCTTTGAGTATGTCGACACTATAGTCGGCATGCGTCTTGACCAGTGGTGCCACTCCGAGTGTTTTCCATTTCATTTAGTGTTCTAGTGGTTTCTGATAGTTATCTAGTGTTTTTTTATGAGTGAGCTGAGGTTAACTCTTTTACACAGTTTTGTGTGATTGTAACTGTAATTGAGACTTTTTATTGTGACCAATTGTAATTTGCTAAACATTCTACATGATTACATCTTAAATTACACAAGAGCATATACTGTAATCCGTTTTGAGTTATATCGCTACAAGGTCACAGTGGCCATCTGTAAGTTTCAGTGACCTGTACAAACAAACACAAGCGTTGCTGCTATCTCTTGTTTTCTGGTTTAGAATGAGTTGCGCAGCTGCATTGTATCTGTTTGCATTACAATGCATTTTTGTGACCATTTCACAACACCAATTTCTTGTATTCTCAAAAATGTTTCACGTATTTGCAATACAGTGTTTTCTTTGTAAATCTAGTGTATTTTATCATGAAGTCTAGTGCTTTGCTGTACCAACACAGTGGCAACCGGTCCCGTCGCCAAGCGGGGCTTTTGGGGGCTTAGCCACCCAAACAGTGCTCCAAGCCCCCCTCAATTGAAACATGAAACACTATAAATCAGTTGAGATTTTTTTCAATTTCTAGAGTGCAAAGCCCCGCAGAACAAACCCAAAACCTCCCGCAGAAGTGGCAAATCCCCCTTATTGAAAACTTTCTGGCGACGGTTCTGGTGGCAACACTGGACTTGACCAACGGTCTCGTTGGAAGACCGTGGTGTTATCGACACAAAATCTGATAAAACGAATATAAATTAAAAACAAATCGTTGAAGTACGTGTTTTCATCGAACTGATCATATCCAGTAACGGCAATCATGGCAGCAGTAAGGATAAATTTTTACCGAGGCGAATATGTTAATTACGTTACAGGCTTCAAATATTGTTAAATGTACTGTAGTTCTTGGAGACTTGATATCCTGCCCTGATTGAATCTAGGCTAGTAGTATCTGTGGTGGCTGCAACACAGTGTAGCTGTAGTGCTGCTCTTTGAAACAGCCTCACAATATAATGTGATTTTATTTAGCGTTACAAAAATATTGTGTGGCAGCATTACGGAAAGTTCACTTAGGAAAGTGCCTCATTTGCCTCAATGTAGTCATGCCCTAGGCAATTGAATCTATGCTTGCCACAGTTTGTTGGAGGACCCCTTGGATCTTGAAGCCATAGGCTTAAGCCTACAGTACAAAGCCTATTGGTAAATCCAGTCCTGAGTGTACACAACTTACGTGTGACCACTCAAAAACTAAGTTCACAGTACTCTGTGTTTCGAAAAACGTAAGTGTGTGTCATGAAATAAAAACAAGACGCGCTCTTGGTTTACCATATGCGAAAATTTTGTTTGCATAAAACATTCAAGACCATTATGTTGGCAATTTCTGCGACTAAAACAGTTGCATTTTGCGCTTTTTCTTACTTGAAAAACGAACGCAATGTCGCAAACTAGAGTCATTCAACAAGCATTTGCTTATTGACTATCTGAAACTGCGCATAGCAATTCTACAGCTTCGTG